>OIZF01000836.1_pt1 | contig 19999 bp, 20 predicted proteins | sample 1588471 | NCBI WGS metagenome assembly OIZF01 (sample SAMN03283279) | human gut metagenome | biome: human-associated habitat; material: feces | host: Homo sapiens | place: Peru | collected 2012
AGCCTTATAAGGTGTCTAAAGCACCGCTAAATTGTATAATTATTATCAAATGGATACATTTTTCTTGTCATGATTTGACAAAAAAGAATTTTATATGACTAAATTCTTTGTTTTTTAACCGTAAAGTGGTAGAATAATAGAGATGAATTTGAAATTTACCACATAATGTTTATTATGTGGTACCCGCAGGAAGGTCATGATGCCATGAAATTAGAACTCTTTGAGCACAATCAAAAGGCATATGAAGCAGCCATTTCTATGATGGCTGAGACCGGAAAGGCAGCTATTATACATCCTACCGGAACAGGCAAGTCGCTCATAGCGTTTAAGCTGGCGGTGGAGCATCCGCAGGCGAGTGTGTACTGGCTGGCGCCAAGCAGCTATATATATCATACGCAGCTTGAGAATCTGCAGAAGCTTATGAAGCCTGATTCATCAGACAAACAAATACAATCCCCGGACAATATCACATTTATCTCATACAGCAAGCTCATGCACAATGAGGAGCTGATAGAGAAAATACAGCCGGACTACATCGTACTCGATGAGTTTCACAGATGTGGCGCGGCAGAATGGGGAAAGAGCGTCAAAAAGCTGTTGGATGCTCATAAAACAGCAAAAATACTGGGACTGTCAGCCACCAACATACGCTATCTCGATAATCAGAGAGATATGGCAGAGGAAATATTCGACGGCTGCGTAGCATCAGAGATGACACTGGGCGAAGCAATGGCGAAGGGTATACTCTCCACACCAAAGTACGTCATGGCGATGTACTCCTATGGCGATGAGCTAAAGAAGCTCAAACAGCGCATACAGGCAATGGAGAGCCGAAGCAGCGTCAGACAGAACATGGAGCTGCTCGAACAACTGCGCCGTGCACTGGAAAAAGCGGACGGACCTGACAAAATCTTTGAAAAGCATATGCGCATGGAAGGAAAAATGCATGGCAAGTACATCGTATTCTGCGCCAACAAAGAGCATATGGACGAAATGGTGTCCCATGTGCCGGAGTGGTTCGCCGGGGTCAACTCAAATGTGGTGGTGTATCAGGCTTACTCGGATGACCCTAACACGGACAAGGCGTTTGCGGACTTCAAAACGGACACAAGCGACCGTCTGAAGCTGCTGTTCTGCATCGACATGCTCAACGAGGGCGTCCATGTGGAGGGAATTTCCGGGGTCATCCTGTTCCGACCAACGATTTCGCCCATTATCTACAAGCAGCAGATCGGACGTGCCCTGACCGCCGGGGACACCACAGCCCCGCTGATTCTGGATGTGGTCAATAATTTCGAGGGCTTGACCAGTATTTCCGGTCTGCAAAGTGAGATGCAGGAGGCTGTTCACCGGCTCTATGCCAACGGCGATGGCGACAAGATTGTGACCGAACGGTTTGAGGTCATCGAGCAGGTGCACGACTGCCGGGTGCTGTTCGAGCAGCTGCAAGCGAGCCTTTCGTCCGGTTGGGAGCACTACTTCTCCGAGGCAAGCATCTACTATGCGGAACACGGCAACCTGAATGTCCCGAAACTGTATACCACGCCCGGCGGTCTGAGCCTTGGCGTGTGGCTGGTCACTCAGCGTCGTGTGCGCGAGGGACAAATTCAAGGCATCCTGACCGAACAACAGATTCAACGGCTGGACAGCATCGGCATGGTCTGGGGCAACCGGAAGGAAATTGCGTGGCAGCACGGATTTGAGGTCGCAAAGAAATACCACGACACCTACGGAAACCTGATGGTGCCCGGAAAGTATGTGGATCCGGACGGCTATCCCTTAGGACAGTGGATCATCAAGACCCGGCAGCAAAAGCTGAACGGCCGACTGAAGGAAGAACGCATCGCACAGCTTGATGAGATCGGCATGGTGTGGAACATTTTCGATGCCAAGTGGGAAAAGGCTTATGCGCTGGCTGCGGCTTATTATGAGGAAAACGGCAACCTTAATATCCCACGTTCCTATGTGACAGCGGCTGGCGAACGGCTGGGACAATGGGTCGAAAGCCAGCAATGGGCGTACCCGAAAGGAAAACTGACGGAGGAACAGGTCGAGCGGCTCAGCCGGATCGGGATGTACTGGGGCAATCGCAATGACCGCAAGTGGAACGAGGGGTATCAGGAGGCAAAGCGCTATTTTGATGCCCACGGCGACCTGAACGTCCCAGCAGAATATGTGTCACCGGGCGGTTACAACCTCGGAAATTGGGTCAAACGGCAGCGGTATACCCGCCAGAATCCTGAAAAAAGCGGCGCTGTTTTGACAGAGGAACGGATCGCAAAGCTGGATGCCATCGGGATGCGGTGGGGGAAAAGTAACTCGAAGCACCCATCTAAGCAGGCGATACAAGCTGAAACAGTTACCGCAAAAGCGGGTTAAAACAAGAAATCTATAAACAAACGCGAATTTATGTGAGGAGAAAAAATGGCTACGAATACTGTCGGAATCGATAAGGAAGTTGAAGTTAACCGCAAGGAAAATCTGCGGAACCATCGCCTGTACTGGATCGGGCGTCGGACGCAGGACGTGATTTTGTCATCGTTGGCACTAGTGGTATTGTCGCCTATCATGCTGGCTACGGCCATCGCAATTGTGGTGGATGATCCATCTGCGGGTCCTGTCTTTAGTCAGGAGCGCATCGGACGTAACGGAAAGCCTTTCAAGTTCTATAAGTTCCGCTCTATGTGCCCTAATGCGGAGGCAAAACTGGACGACCTGCTGGATCAGAACGAGATGGATGGCCCTGTGTTCAAGATCAAAGACGACCCCCGCATTACCCGTGTGGGCAAATTTATCCGCAAGACCAGCATCGATGAACTGCCCCAGCTGTGGAACATCCTGAAGGGCGATATGAGCATCGTTGGTCCTCGCCCGGCACTTCCCCGCGAGGTGGAGCAGTACGGCGACTACGAAAAGCAGCGGCTATATGTGACCCCCGGCCTGAGCTGCTATTGGCAAATTGCCCCGCACCGCAACGACCTCTCTTTTGAAGAGTGGATGAATCTGGATGTGAAGTATGTCAAGGAGCGCAGCTTCTGGGTAGATTGGAAGATTATTTTTAAAACGTTTAAGGTGTGCTTGTTAGGGCACGGGGAGTAAAAAATTGGACGCGTCTTTCAAGATAATTACATAGACACAAACTGATTTTAGAGGATGTCTGCAATAAGGATTGGAGGAGTAGATATTATGAAGAATTATAAGATTGCCGTTGCAGGTACCGGCTACGTTGGCCTGTCCATTGCAACTCTGTTGAGCCAGCACCATCAGGTGACTGCTGTGGATATCATTCCAGAGAAGGTGGACATGATTAACAATCGTAAGTCCCCGATTCAGGATGACTATATCGAGAAGTATCTCGCAGAAAAAGAATTGAATCTGACCGCAACTCTGGATGCAAAGGCTGCATACTCTGATGCGGATTTTGTTGTTATAGCGGCCCCTACGAACTACGACAGCCACACGCAGCACTTCGACACGAGCGCGGTCGAGGCTGTGATCAAGCTGGTCATGGAATATAACCCGGATGCTATCATGGTCATCAAGTCCACCATCCCTGTGGGTTACACAGCATCTGTTCGTGAGAAGTTCAACAGCAAGAACATCATCTTCAGCCCGGAGTTTCTGCGCGAGTCCAAGGCTCTCTATGATAACCTGTATCCTTCTCGTATCATCGTTGGCACTGACTTGAACGATGAGCGGCTGGTCGAAGCAGCACACGAGTTTGCTGGTCTGCTGCAGGAAGGTGCTATCAAGGAGAACATCGACACGCTGTTCATGGGCTTCACCGAGGCAGAGGCCGTTAAGCTGTTCGCCAATACCTATTTGGCTCTGCGTGTCAGCTACTTCAACGAGCTGGATACCTACGCCGAGATGAAGGGCTTGAATACTCAGCAGATTATCAAGGGCGTGTGCCTTGATCCTCGAATTGGTGACCAGTACAACAATCCCAGCTTCGGTTATGGCGGTTACTGCCTGCCGAAAGATACTAAGCAGCTGCTGGCTAACTATGCCGATGTGCCAGAGAACCTGATTGAGGCTATTGTCGAGAGTAATAGAACTCGTAAGGACTTCATCGCCGACCGTGTCCTGAAACTGGCGGGCTACTACGGCTATGACGAGGACAACGAATACGACAAGAAACAGGAAAAATCTGTAACCATCGGTGTGTACCGTTTGACCATGAAGAGCAACAGCGATAACTTCCGTCAGAGCTCCATTCAGGGTGTCATGAAGCGCATCAAGGCAAAGGGTGCAAGTGTAATCATCTATGAGCCGACCCTAGAAGACGGCGATACTTTCTTTGGAAGTCTTGTGGTCAATGATCTGGCTAAGTTCAAGGAGATGAGCTGTGCAATTATCGCAAACCGATATGACAAGTGCTTGGATGATGTGAAGGATAAGGTTTATACGAGAGATATTTTCCAGAGAGATTGATAAATGCGGGTTAGTAAAGAAATGGATGAAAAGAAAAACGTAAAGATATGCTTTGCAGCTTCATCAGGTGGACACTATGAGCAGCTTATGATGTTGAAACCGCTGATGGAAAAATATGACAGCTTCGTCATTACCGAGAAGACTGATTACAGTGCAGAACAAAAGGGTGAAAAAACATACTATGTGAAGCAGGTTAACCGCCGAGAAAAAGATTTTATCTGGCGGATGATTCAAAATGTTTGGAAGTCTATCGGCATTTATAGAAAAGAAAGACCCGATGTGGTCATCTGCACAGGAGTTCTTGCGATGATACCGATTTGCCTGCTTTCTAAGCTTATGGGTAAAAAGCTAATTTACATTGAATCTTTTGCAAAAGTTACTTCTCCGACAGAAACAGGAAAACTACTTTATAAGTTTGCAGATCAGTTTTATATTCAGTGGAAGCCGATGCTAAAATTCTATCCTAAAGCCATATATTTAGGAGGAATCTATTAAATGGGGAATATGATTTTTATAACACTTGGATCACAGAAATTTCAATTTAATAGGTTGCTGAAAGCCGTGGATGAATTGTGCGAACGAGGAACAGTCGAAGCAGAAGATGTGTTTGCGCAGATTGGATACAGTGATTATCTTCCAAAAAACTTCAATTACAAAAAGTTTTTGGATAGAGATGAGTTCAGCAAAGAAATGGGAAAAGCCGACATTGTCATAACACATGGAGGCACGGGAGCTATTATTGGAGCAGTAAAAAAAGGCAAAAAGGTAATTGCTGTTCCTAGGCTTGCAAAATATGGTGAGCACGTTGATGACCATCAGCTCCAGCTGATAAAGCAGTTCGATGAATTGAATTTGATATGTCCTTGTTACGACACCAACAAATTGGAAATTGCACTAGATACAGTTCGATGGACAAAGTACAACAGCTATAAATCTAATACGATAAACATTATTACGAGTATAGAAGATTATATAAAAGGAAATTGCTTATGAACAGAGATAAGGTCATGACTTTTATGAAAAAAAGTCTAAGGTTTCTACCGGATAAAAGCTATATCAAACTCTATTATCGGTTAAGAGTTGGAAGAAAGCTAGATACGGATAATCCAACAACTTTGAACGAAAAGCTCCAATGGCTGAAGTTTAATTATAGATTTCCGTTGCAATCAATAGTGTCCGATAAGCTACTGGTACGAGATTATGTGAAAGAAAAAATAGGAGAAGAATATTTAATCCCGCTATTGGGTAGTTGGAAGAATTATGAAGATATTGATTTTTCTTTGCTTCCAAAGCAATTTGTCTTAAAATGCAACCATGATTCTGGCGGCCTTGTGGTCTGTACGGATAAAGATAAACTTGATCATGCAAAAGCGAAAGATAAAATTGAAAAATCGCTAAAAAGCAATTTCTTTTATATAGGTCGCGAATACCAATATCGGAACATTAAACCGATGATTCTCTGCGAAAAATTTATTTCCGATGATGGGAAAGTTCCGATGGACTATAAGATTTACTGCTTTAATGGCGTACCAGATGTTATATTGGTCTGCAAAGATCGATTCAGTAAGAATTCGCACAAAGCGTCTTATTTATATTATGACCAAGAGTGGAATTTCATTCCGTTAAATAAAGGCGATGACGAGTTGCCTGACCCTAACATTCCAATGCCAAAGAATTTTGAAAAGATGCTGGAAATAGCAAAATCTTTATCCGTTGACTTTGTTTTTGCACGAATTGATTTGTACAATATCAACGGTCAAATTTATTTCGGAGAAATTACGTTGTCGCCGAACTCCGGATTTGATGCAGATATAACATACGAAACAGATTTAATGTTCGGAAAGAAATTAAAAATTCCATATTGGAATGACATTGACAGAAGAATATAAGGTGCTAATTATGGATTGGAATCGAATTAAATTACTTTTTCATAAAATTCGTTTTGTGCTGATTATTGATGGGAATACACGAGGAAACTATTTGAAAAAGCACAAACTTTTAAAACAATGTGGCGAAAATTTGCTTTTTCAAAGTAGAAAATTTCCTATGGACCCTGAACTATTATCAATACATAATAATGTTTCGATCGCGGCGGATGTGACTTTTGTAACTCATGATGCTATTAGACATATGCTTTGTTATAGGGACAAATATCCGTATATTCCGCATATGGGGTGTATTGAAATAATGGACAACGTATTTATTGGCATCGGAGCAATGATTATGCCAAATATTAGAATTGGCGAAAACTCAATAGTAGCGGCTGACGCACTCGTCACAAAAGATATACCATCGGGTGAAATATGGGGTGGGATACCGGCACGAAGAATTGGAACAACAGCAGATTTAACCAATCAAAGAAGATTGGAAAGCGAAAAAAATCCACAAGGGCTTACACAGGATGAATGTTGGAAACGTTTTTATGAAAACAGAGCGTGATGCCACAAAACATAATATTATAGATGATGGGATGAAGAAAATGAATGTTTTAATGGTTGGCCCTGCACGAAATGTTAAAGGAGGAATGACAACAGTCGTTGATAACTATTTTAACTACGGATTATCAACGCTTGTTAATCTAGGCTATTGTGAGTCAATCAATGATAAATCAAAAATCGAAAAGGCAATAAAAGAAATTCATGGATACATTGATTTCTGCAGAGTTCTGAAGAATTATGATTTAGTGCATATTCATATGGCTTCCGGGCGAAGCACATTTAGAAAACTTTTATATATAAAAAAAGCAAAGAAATCAAATAAAAAGGTAGTTGTTCATGTACATGGAGGTGGCTTTGCTGATTTTTATGACTCGCAAAATCATGCAAATATGATGAAAATCCAAAAAGGACTTAATCGGGCAGACAAGATAATCGTCTTATCGCAAGAATGGGAAAAATACTTTTCAAAAATTGTTGCACCTCAAAAAATAGAAGTTCTTTATAACGGAGTTGAGATTCCTCAGCCTTTCCATAAAGAGTATAAGAATAACAACATTCTTTTTCTGGGAAGAATATGCAGGGATAAAGGAATCTATGAATTACTAAGCGCGGTCAAACAACTTATAAATAAATACCCCAATCTTGTATTAAATATTTGCGGCAGTGGTGAAGAAGATGAAGTCTTAAAATATATCAGAAACTATGAATTAGAAGGAAACGTAAATTTAATCGGATGGGTTGCTCAAAATGAAAGAGAAAAACAGCTGAGAGAGAATTCGATATTTGTTCTTCCATCAAAATTTGAAGCAATGCCAATGTCTCTTTTGGAGGCCATGGCATATAAAAACGTTCCAGTTTGTACAAAAGTAGGCGGAATACCTCAAATTATTCGTGATGGTAAAAACGGAATATATATAAGCGATAGCACTGCCGATGCCATTAAAGAAGCACTAGAAACAGTGTTAAATTGGCCATGTGAAAAACAAATAATGGCAGAGCATGCATTCGAAACAATTGAAACCAAATTTAACATAGCAAATAATGTAATGAAACTATACAATATATACTTAGAGGTTATGGCAGAACAAGATGACAACAATTAAGATAAAAAAACAAAGTGCGACAGATATTCTCATGGGAATATTTGTTGTTGTGCTTTTGGCATTTAGAGATTACGCTTCATCAGTTATATTGTTATCCGTTATTGTGTTTACATGGTTGCTATCAAATAAATTAATGGCTAGAGGTATCGGGAATGAGGTGGTCGAATTTTCGATATTAAAAGTCTTATTTATTGTTTTATGTCTCTTTTCATCATTGTGGTCACCCAACCATACAATAGTATATTTATGTATAAGCATGGCATTTAGGCTTATAATTTGTTTATGCGTTTTATTGTATATTAATAATGAAGAAAATTTAATAAAAACGCTGAAATTTCTTGTATTAGGATCAATTGTTCTATGCGTGCGTATGATAATTGTAATTCCTCCAGATGCATGGGGAAATTCGCGAGTTGGGTTATATTTGGCTCATGATCCAGATAATTCATATGGAAACACAGGAATAACGTATGTGTTAGGAATTGTATCCTCAATTATTATTGCGGATATCAATTGTACTGTAGTAAACAAAAAGTGGAAAAAGCTATTCATAGTGTTATTCACATTGCTTTCATTAATGTCTGGATCAAAAAAACAAATTTTTATCTTGTTGATTGCCTATTTTACAGTTTTAGTTTTGAGCGCAGCAAATCCAGTAAAACTATTAAAAAATATTTTTTTGTATTTAATTGGCACAATGGTAATATTTTATTTAGTTTTTAATATCCCTGTTTTGTACGGAGCAATTGGATACAGATTGGAGAGCTTTTTTTCATTCTTTGGAAAGCACAGTTCAGCTGACACAAATGATCTATCAACTATTTCTAGATTGATTTTTTTGAAAGATGCAACCAAGGTTTTTATAGAGCATCCGATTATCGGTGTTGGAATAGATAGTTTTAAATATTATAATTCATACCAATTTAGTTGGGCTGAATGTAATTACTTGGAGTTATTAGCTGACGTTGGAATCATTGGTTTTATTACGTATTATCTGCCGCATATGTGCATCATTAGTATGATGAACGTCGTAAAACGAAACAAAAATTCTATAGATTTAATGATGCGCGTTTTATTTACAGTTCTTATGTTTGTCGATTTGACTATGGTCTCATATAACGAAGCTCATCTTCAATTTTATTTGGTAATTGTATATTCATATTATACGATTCACAAAAAATATTAGAAAGGCAAAAAATGAATAATATAAAAGTATCCGTTGTGTGTGCAGCATATAACCACGAAAAATATATACGAGATGCTTTAGAGGGGTTTGTAAGACAGAAAACAGATTTCGAGTATGAAGTGCTAATTCATGATGATGCATCAACAGATGATACAGCAAAGATTATTTGCGAGTATGAAAAAAAATATCCTCATATTATCAAACCAATTTATCAAGTCGAAAATCAGTATTCAAAGGGAGTAAACATTTCCAAGACATACCTATATCCTCAAGTAAGAGGAAAATATATCGCTCTTTGCGAAGGTGATGACTATTGGACTGATGAATTCAAATTACAAAAGCAATATGATCTGATGGAAGAAAATCCAGAAATCGATGGATGTGCTCATGCTGTGCAAAAGCGGAGCGCAGGCGATAACACGATAGTAGGATATATTCGACCATCTAACAAAACTGGAATTATACAAATTGAAAATGTAATAGAAGGTGGTGGCGAATTTTTAGGAACGAATTCCATCATGTTTCGAACAGAAATATTACATTCTAATCATATGTTCAGTCAAGTGCTTTCATTGGATTATGTGACGCAAATCAATATTTCTTTAAGAGGTGGATTGCTTTACATTGATGAATGCATGAGTGTTTATAGGGTTATGGCCGAGGGCTCATGGACAAGCAGAATGCAAAATAATCCAAAAGCGCTCGACGATGTTTCAGAGAAAATCATAAAGATGTTGGAGGTCTTAGACCAAGAAACACAATTTCAATATCATGAAGTAATCAACAGGACTATTCTTGAAAGGAAATGCTACATAGCATCGAGAAATGGAAAGATCAAGGCATTGTTCTCCGAACCGCTATACAACAGACTAAAAAAATTCCCAAGTAAAGAAAAGTGTCTTTTGATACTGCGTACTATAAAGAATTTCGGAAGAAAACTGAGTAATGGAAAATAATAAAGTAATAAAAAACTTTTTCTGGCGTTTTGCAGAGCGATGCGGCGCACAAATTGTAACTTTCATAGTATCTATTGTTCTCGCTCGCATTCTTGCGCCAGAAGATTATGGTCAGATTGCCCTCATTACAATCTTTACCACTATTATGCAGGTGTTTGTTGATAGTGGTCTTGGGACTGCGTTAATTCAGAAAAAAGATGCTGATGACTTAGATTTCTCGTCAGTGTTCTACTTTAATTTTGTGGTTTGTCTGGTTTTGTACGCCATCATGTTTATGGCGGCTCCAATCATTGCAAACTTCTACGATGATTTATCCCTGACTCCAATCATCCGTGTCATCAGTTTAACTATTGTGATTTCTGGTGTAAAAGGCATCCAGCAATCCTATGTGTCGCGGAACATGCTATTTAAGCGTTTCTTCTATGCAACTTTGGGAGGAACTGTTTTCTCGGCATTCTTTGGTATCGGATTGGCTTATGCAGGTTTTGGCGTATGGGCTATCGTGGCACAGCAGTTGTCCAATACAGCTATTGACACTTTGATTTTGTGGCTGACGGTAAAGTGGCGTCCCAAGAAAATGTTCTCGTGGGAGAGATTAAAAGCATTGCTTTCCTTTGGATGGAAAATGTTGGCTTCAGCACTTTTAGATACGGTCTATGGCAATATTCGTAGCCTGATTATAGGTAAGTTGTATTCGTCTGCGGATTTGGCATACTACAACCAAGGCGATAAGTTTCCAACTGTAATCGCAAGCAATATTAACGCATCAATTGATAGTGTTCTTCTGCCAACGATGGCTAGCGAACAGGATAACGCTAGTCGAGTAAAGGCGATGACTCGTCGAGCAATCAAAACAAGTACATATATTATGGCGCCTTTAATGATGGGATTAGCGTTCTGTGCAGAGCCGATTGTTCGCCTTGTCTTGACAGATAAGTGGCTGCCCTGTGTTCCGTTTTTGCGCGTTTTCTGCATCACTTATATGTTCTATCCGATTCACACAGCAAACCTGAATGCAATAAAGGCGATGGGACGTAGCGATTTGTTTTTGAAACTCGAAATTGCTAAGAAAATTGTTGGTATTGCGTTGCTGCTTTCTACTATGTGGTTTGGCGTAATGGCAATGGCGTATAGCTTGCTTGTCAGCAGTGTTTTAAGTCAGATTATCAACTCATGGCCCAATCGTAAGCTTTTAAATTATCGATATCTGGACCAGTTGAAGGATATCCTACCGGGCATTGTTTTAGCGATTTTTATGGGATGTTGCGTGAATCTCGTTGGCTTGCTTCACCTATCAAGTACTGTGACTCTGCTGATTCAAATCCCGATGGGTGCGGCAATTTACGTTGGGACATCGGCTACATTGCATCTAGAATCTTATGAATATCTGATGGGCATGATTCGCCCGGTCTTGAAAAAAATTGCAAGAAAGTGAAGGCGATAAAAATGAAAAAACTAATGATATTAGGTGGTTCGCGCTACGCACTTCCGGTGATTCGAGCGGCTAAAGAATTGGGAATCTATACAATTACTGCCGACTACCTTCCGGACAATATTGCACATAAATTCTCGGACGAATATGTCAATGTAAGTATTATCGATAAAGAAAAGACTCTTGAAGCAGCTCGGGAACATAATATTGACGGTATTATGTCTTTTGCTTGTGATCCGGGTGTCGTGACGGCTGCTTATGTTGCTGAGCAGATGGGGTTGCCCAATGTTGGTCCTTATGAATCGGTATGTGTTCTGCAGAATAAAGGAAAGTTCCGTGAATTTTTGACGAAAAACGGATTTACGGTTCCGACTGCTAAGGGCTACAAAAATGTAGATGATGCCCTCAAGGATATTGAGATGTTCCACTGGCCGGTTATTGTAAAACCGACTGATTCTGCAGGCAGTAAAGGCGTTACCCGTGTGGATGACCCGAAAGATTTAAAAACGAGTATTCAGTATGCACTTTCCTACTCTCATTCGGATGAGTTTATTATTGAGGACTTTATCACGCAGCACGGATATTCGTCCGATACGGATAGCTTCTCCATTGATGGTGAACTGAAATTTGTCTCTTTTGACTGCCAGCGATTTGATCGGGAGGCGAAGAATCCGTACACCCCGGCGGCTTATAGCTGGCCGTCCTCTATGACAGCAGAACATCAGGAAGAACTGAAAAAAGAGATTCAACGTCTGCTGAAACTTTTGAAGATGCGAACTGCTGTCTACAATATTGAAACCCGTGAGGGAACTGACGGCAAGGCATATATTATGGAGCTGTCTCCGCGCGGTGGCGGCAATCGGTTGGCGGAGTGCCTTCGTTATGCAACTGGCGTAGACATGATTACCAATATGGTCAAGTATTCAGTTGGTCTTCCGGTGGACGAGATTAAACAGAAACCGTATGACGGCTGCTGGGCAGAGATCATTCTTCATAGCGATGAACCGGGTGTGTTCAAGGAACTCTGGATTTCTGATGAGATTGCAGCAAACGTCGTGGAACGCGACCTTTGGATTGAAGAAGGTACACCTGTTGGTGGCTTTGAAGCCGCAAACGAAGCAATTGGTACGTTGGTGCTCAAGTTTGAGAGTCAGGAGCGGATTGAGGAAGTTCTCGGAAATCAAAGCAGATATGTTAAGGTGAAATTGAAGTAACGTGCGGTGAACGGAATGAAAGAAATTGGCGGATTTCTGGAATTGGAATTGAACCACGGTTCAGAATTCCATGAACATGGAATAGCACTAAACAGCGGAAGAAATGGTCTGCGCTATTTAATTCGAGGAAGGATAATCAAGAGAATTTGGCTTCCTAAGCTGTTATGCTCTGCGATATCCGATACCTGTAAAGAAGAAAACGTAGAAATACTTTACTATTCGATTGATAAACAGCTTAGACCTGTTTTGCCACAAAGCTTAGAAGGCGATTGGCTTTATTTAATCAATTATTATGGACAGTATAGTGTAGAAGAAATAAGGCATTGGGGTCAAATATACAAAAATATTATTGTTGATAATGTGCAGGCATTCTATACGAAGCCGATTGATGGATTGGACACGATCTATACTTGTCGAAAATTCTTTGGAGTGCCAGATGGAGGATACCTATATACAGATTGCACTCTTTCTAAAATATTGCAAAGAGATGAATCTTATGACAGGCTCACCTTCTTAGCAGGACGATTAGAGCGCTCAGCGAATGAGTTCTATTCGGCATACCGGGAGAATGAACAGCGAATTGATGAACTCCCACTCAGAAGAATGTCGGTGGTGACCCAGAATCTCTTACGTGGAATTGACTATGAGCAAATAAAAAAAGACCGAGAACGTAATTTTAGCTATCTGCAGAAGCACCTAAGGTCGATTAATCAATTGAAACTTTGCCTGCCAGATGGTCCGTATATGTATCCGTTGTTGATAAAAGGCGGTGCGGAAATCCGCAAGAAACTACAGGAGAAGAAAATATATATTCCGACATTGTGGCCGAATGTTCTGCAAGAATGTCAGGTCGATAGTCTGGAATATCATTATGCTACAGATATTCTGCCTATTCCTGTAGACCAAAGATATAGTGTTAGAAATATGGAAACTATCATAGATGAAATTCGGGGGTTGTTATGAAAAAACTACTTGTTTTAGGTGGAGCAACTGCACAGGTTCCTTTGATTAGAGCTGCAAAAGAAGCAGGATTGTATGTTGTTCTATGCGATTGGACAACTACAAATCCGGGAATTCCGATTGCGGATAAGCACTATCAAGTGAGCACGCTTGACTTGGAAGCAGTGTTAGAAGTCGCAAAACTCGAAAAAGTAGATGGTGTGATATCTAACTCGGAACCTGCTATGCATAATGTGGCGGTTGTTGCAGAACAGCTCGGTCTTGTTGGAAATTCTCCGATTGCAGTAGATATCCTTGATTCCAAATACAAATTTAGAGAGCTGCAAAGAAAATGCGGTGTGTTTTTTCCGGAATCCAGCGAAATTGAAAACGAAAAACAACTTAGCGAGTTATTAAGGAAGCTGCAATTTCCCATTATAGTAAAACCTAGCGAAAACTCAGGAAGCCGCGGTATAACAGTTGTTTTTCAAAATAATTTAAAGGAAATTATTCCGATTTTTGAAGAATGTAGGAACTTCTCTAGAAATGGGAAGGTGACAGTTGAAGAATATATAAAAATGCCTTCACTCTATAATGTGGGTGGTGATATTTTCGTTCATCACGGAAAAATTATCTGGGATGGTTTGGCAACATGCATTCGAACTGAAACAGCACCGATGGTTCCAACTGGGGAAATGTGGCCAATTTATGAAAGTGAGCAGCATATTCAAACTATAAAATCAGCCCTTGAAAAGCTGATTCAAGAAAGTGGTATTGTTCATGGTGCCTATAATATTGAGGGTTATTTTACGGATGCAGATGACTTTTTTGTGATAGAAATCAATACCAGACAAGGTGGAAATGATATCCCGCAGTTAATTAAGGAGTACTGCGGAATAGACATGTACAAATTGTTGGTAACAACTGCTGTTGGAAATGACGAGTATTTCGAGCGGGTCATAGCAGATGAGTTTACTAAGCCTAAGAAATATATTACAAACTACATTGTTTTTTCCTCGAAAGATACTATTTACAAAGGTATTGAAATTGATGAGTCTATCCGATCAATGGTTTACAAAGTCATCGAATGTAAACAGCTTGGAGAAAAAATAAGGCATAAAAAAGATGCAACAGATGCAGTGGCTATGATTCGTATGAACTTCGATACGCAAGTACAACAACTGGCGTTCTTGCAAAATGCAGAACAACTTATAAAGCTCAAAAAGGATGGCGATAAAAAATGAACAACAATATTTTGGTGACACGCTCTTCTATGCCTACTTTAAATGAGTATATAGAAGAAATCAGTCCTATTTGGGAAAGTCACTGGCTGACCAACATGGGCGAAAAACATAAGCAATTGCAAGCAGAGCTGGAGGAATATCTAGGAGTGTCCCATGTGATTCTCTATACCAACGGTCATCTTGCTCTGGAAAATGCTATTGCTGCCCTGAATCTGCCGGAGGGCGGCGAGGTGATTACCACGCCGTTTACCTTCGCTTCTACCACCCACGCGATTGTTCGCAATGGGCTTATTCCGGTGTTCTGTGATGTAAACGATAGAGACTATACCATGGATGTGACGAAAATCGAAAGTCTTATCACTGACCGTACAGTAGCAATCGTTCCAGTACATGTATATGGCAATATTTGTAATGTGGAAGCTATTGAAACAATTGCAAAGAAATACGGCCTGAAGGTGATCTATGATGCAGCTCATGCCTTTGCCGTGAAGTATAAGGGCGTGTCCACCGCTTGCTTTGGCGACGCATCCATGTTCAGCTTCCATGCAACCAAAGTGTTTAATACCATTGAGGGCGGTGCAGTTTGCTTTAAAGATGATAGTTGGGTGCAGCTGTTGAACGACCAGAAAAATTTTGGTATCCATGGTCCTGAGTCGGTTTGCTTTGTCGGTGGCAATGCCAAGATGAACGAATTTCAGGCAGCTATGGGCATCTGCAATCTGCGGCATCTGGACGAGGAAATTGCAAAGCGCAAGAAGGTCGTGGAGCGTTACCGCGAGCGCCTTTCCGGCGTGGAAGGTATCAAGCTTAGTGCAATTCAGGAAAATGTAGAGAGTAACTATGCATATTTCCCAGTCGTGTTTGATGGGTATAAGTACACCCGTAATGAAATCTATGAGATGCTGCAGGAGCAGGGCATTACGGCTAGAAAATACTTCTATCCGCTGACCAACAGTTTTGAGTGCTATCGGAATTATCCGACAGCCGGTACTGAAAAAACGCCTGTTGCGCAGCATTTGGCATTGCGTGTGCTGACACTGCCTTTGTACGCGGATTTGTCTCTGGACGATGTGGATAGAATCTGTGATGTTATTCTGGGACAGAAAGACTGACAAGAAAGACTTTTGGTTGAGAGGTTTAGAAATGGACGCAGCTGAGGTAAAGATTGATAAATTCAGGGGGGGGGTAAGAAGCTCTAATATTGAACTTTTCCGAATCCTCTCGATGTTGATAATTGTGGCGCATCACTATGTTGTGAATTCCGGTTTGATAAACTGTATTGATGCTCAGAAAAGCCTGCATCTTCAGGATTATTTTCTGTTATTGTTTGGCTGGGGCGGCAAAACTGGAATCAATTGTTTTGTATTGATCACGGGATACTTTATGTGCACCTCGAATATCACAAAGGAGAAGTTTATCAAGCTACTGGGTGAAGTGTATTTCTATAATATCGTTTTATGGTGCATATTCTTTTTCACTGGCTATGAGACATTTTCTGTCAAAGAATTCCTGAAAACGATGTTCCCATTTTTTACGGTGGAATCTAACTTTACAGGTTGCTTTCTGCTATTCTATCTGTTGATTCCGTTCCTAAACAAGTTGATTCATGCACTGACAGAGAAGGAACACCTCTTGCTGATGGCATGGTGCATAGGCGTTTATGTATTCCTGCCTTCCTTTGCAAAAGCGAATGTGGTGTTTAATTATATCACATGGTTCAGCATCCTCTATGTGATAGCATCGTATATTCGTCTGTATCCCAAAGAATGGTTTAGCGACGTAAAAGCTACCGGCTCAATAGCAGGAGTATCTTTGCTGCTCTCATGGGCAAGTGTGGCGGTACTGGCAGCACTTAGTCGCATTATTGGGAAAGGGGTTGGCATTTGCTATTTCCTCGTAGCGGATTCCAATAAGGTGCTGGCATTGGCAACTGGTGTTAGTGCATTCCTTTTCTTTAAGAACCTGAAGATGGGGTATAGTAAAGTAATCAACACAATTGCAGCCTCTACTTTCGGAGTCTTATTGATTCATGCAAATAGTGATACAATGAGACGCTGGTTATGGGTGGATGTTTGCAATAATGTTGGTGCATATCAAGAAGGCAACGTTATGATTCATGCCATTGTTTCAGTAATGGTAATTTATTTCGTTTGCACGATAATTGATATGATTCGGATCCGGTTGATTGAACAATCATTGATCAGACGGAGCTAAAACTTATCGGCCATGCGTCAGCATGGCTGTGCTGCTCAAATATGCTACCTCTCCGTGGTGAGCAGCAGGCAACGGATAATTATCCGGCAAAAGCATATAAAGTATTTTTTCGACAGATTCTGTCTGTTGTTTGTTTATTGCGTGATACTTTTTATAAAACGTTGAAACGGTTTTGTCAAAGTTCGGCCGTTACTTTGTTTTCGTAGCAGGGATTACTGTGAGAACTGTTATGAGCACACTTATAATAGCACTATTAAATGAGGTGAAAATCAGATGGAGAACGCATTAGCAGTCGCTAAAGCGTTGTACCTCATGTATGAGAAGAAATTTGGAACAACAATGGACGAAATGAAAATGCATAAGTTGATGTATTTTACCCAACGAGAGTCGTTCATTGCGGGGAGATGCGAACTCTTTGATGAGGATTTCTATGGATGGAAATATGGTCCCGTTTTGACTAGCGTACGACACGAATACATGAAACAAAAACCATTCGATGACATCTCAGAGTCTGTTTCAGATCGCACCATATCACTGATTGATAGCGTGCTTGAACGTTATGGTAGAGTTTCTTCGTGGAGTTTAAGTATGCTATCACATGAAGAGATTTCGTGGAAGTTGGCGCGTACGGGTCTTGACTCTTCAGAAAATGGCGAGAGACAGCTATCATTGCAAGCAATCCAGCTGGATGCAATGAGGGAATCACTTGCCCGAAGTGCAATCAAGGATAAAGAATCATAGGGAGATTTCAAGTGACAATCGATGAAGTTAAGAGTTACTATAGAAACTTTGACTGCGAGGTTCTTACATCCAATTCACAGAATAAAGAGGATATACAAGACTTTTCATGTCGACTTAGAAACAATACTCTTGAGAACTACTTGAAAACAGATGCCTGGAAAGAGGATTTGGATGGAATTACTCGCGTTTATATTATACGCGAACGCGGCACAAGGCGAATAGTTCTGTACTTCTCTCTTAAATGCGGAACATTGTTTACCACTTATAGTTCAGATGATGCATACAAAAAACTAGAGGATGCTCAGAAATCTCTAACAAATCAGTTGATAGACTTGCGCTTGAATCACAATGACAATCAATACTATCAAATGCTCGAACAAGCAAAAATGGTTTTTAATGAAGAGCAAATCAAGACAATGATGAACATTGCAGAACATCGCGTCAGTCTAATAAGGGAGAGAGAGGCCCTACAGGAGACCCAAAGTATACTTCGGGTAGAAGAATGCTATTCCGCCATTGAACTCAAGCATTTATGCAGATGTGATTCGTTTGATACAAGGGGCATCACAGGATTTCCATTAGGATTTGGATTGTTCTGGTGCAAAATTGTTCCGTTAATTCTTGATATCGCAAAGATGGTTGGCTGCGAGTACTTATATGTTTTTGCGGCTGATCGTTCAGACGATTTAGATGCTTCCAAATTGATTACTTATTACAAGCGGTCGCTTTGTTTTCGATGTCTTGACAGCGAGGGAGTTGAAGCACTGAAACCCGGCTATGATGAAAACTGCAAAGGACTTATTCAACCAGTAAGATATCTGCCTGAAATGGAGAAGGATATATGGGAAATGTTCTCTGATCATGCAATCGAAGATTAGGCAGCGCCATAGATTATATGGGAACATCATTCTACGCCCAGAACAAAAGGTGACAAGATCTGTGTTAAGTCCTTTACTGACTTCGATTTCGATTCGCAATGTTAGAGACCGATAAGGCAGAAAGCCAATGAATCCAAGGAGCATATTCTATATGCACCACAAATTAAATATCCATCCCATCCCGACAGACGTGCTCTATGTCGATGAGCTGTCATTGGCTGGAAAAGCACCCTACGAAACAAAACAGGATATGGACAAAGCCCTCACCGGAAGGACAAAGTCAAACGGCGGAATCCTCCCGGACGACAATGTGCGAATCTATGTGCCGATGGATCTGAATGCCGACATCATTATGTGGCAGCTATATTCGCTGCATAGCACACTCGGCTATTCAACCGAGAGGAATGAATCCACCTATTGTTCCGGTGTCGGAAAAGTTATCTCGCAGCTGGAAATCTACGATCAAGTGTGGGCAGCAAGAAACCTAGAGGACACTGTGCAGAAAGAAGATGGCGGTGTGCAGCACAGCCATCAAGACATCGAACTTGCAAAGCAAATCGTGAAGTATCTGGAAGAGATCGAAGGCACTGCCGAATGTTTTCCGTATGATGAGATTGAGGAGCTAAGAGAAGCTTTCTGGCTGTAAGGACGGCTCAAATATTCGTATTTCCAAATTGCTTTATTGTTTCAATCAAAATATATTTTTATTCTACAAACTGCACCTCTTGCGAACATAAAAAACGAGTGTTATACTGAAGCCATCAAAAAACATTGGAGGTGTCCCCTATGCCCCGTCCCAAAGGAAGCAAGAACAAGACCAAGACCGTAAAAGCAACCGTTGACTTTGCTACACAGATTGCTGAAAAGCAGTCTGCAAAGGAAGCCGCTGCTGCTGAAATCGCATCCATCACCGCTAATATCGATGCACTAAAAGCCTCCCTGAAAGCCAAGAAAGCAGAGCTGAAATCTATCGACAAGGAAATCGCCAGAATCGAAGCTAAAAAGGTCAAAGCTGAAACCAAAGCAGCGGAATCCGCAAAGAAAGCCGAAGCAGAGGACGTGCTGAAAAAGCTGCTGGCAAGCGGCGTGAGCGCAGACGATATCCTCGCAAAGCTGAAGTGATCTGAAAATTTCTGATGCAGTAGTTAACGGGAACATCTACGTCGCAAGCAGTGCAGACGTATATACATCTGCTTATTTTGCGTTGCAAAACGCTTGTT
>OIZF01000837.1_pt1 | contig 19992 bp, 12 predicted proteins | sample 1588471 | NCBI WGS metagenome assembly OIZF01 (sample SAMN03283279) | human gut metagenome | biome: human-associated habitat; material: feces | host: Homo sapiens | place: Peru | collected 2012
TCGTACTCTTACCACATCCGGATTCACCAACCAGTGATACAAAACTTCCTGCCGGGAGATTTAAGTTGATGCCTTTTAAAATCTCTCGGTCCGCTTCGTAAGAAAAATGAACATCCTTCAAAGACACATCCAATGCGCCATCCGGCAGACATTTTTCTCCCGCCTGTGGTTCCGGCAGATCCAAGATCTTAAAGATCTTGTCACTTGCTGCCATTCCATTCATTGCGATATGGAAAAAGGAACCGAGCAGACGAAGCGGCAGGAAAAACTCGCTGGCAAGCAGGACGATACAAAGCGTTCCGCTTACTGAAATATTTCCTTTTAAAAACTCCGATACCGCTACTGCCATACCAATCGCCGCACCACCATACGCCACAATATCCATCACACTTGTGGAATTGAGCTGCATGGTCAGTACCTTCATGGTGATCCTGCGGAAGTTCTGGGATTCCACATCCATCTCATCCGCTTTCTGCTGATCTGCCTGATAGATCTTCAGTGTCGTCAGTCCCTGCAGATTCTCAAGGAACGAATCTCCCAGTCCGGTATAGATGCTCCAATAGTTATTTAATAATCTCTTTGCAATCTTCTGTACCACAACGATCGAGATCGGGATCAGTGGCACACAGATCAACAAGATCACACTTGCCTTTACACTCACTCTGCAAAGAATGAGAAATAAGGTCAACGGTGCGATCAGGCTGTAGAACAACTGCGGAAGGTATTTTCCAAAATACGTTTCCAACTGCTCGACACCTTCTGTCGAAACCTGTACCACTTCTGAAGAAGATACCTGCTCACTGTAGGAAGCTCCCAGCTTCAACATCTTGTCATAAATCTTTTCTCTTAAAATTCTCTTTACATCTACACATGCAAGATACGAAGACCTTGCTCCCATCCGTTCACATACAAATCGTATGATCACCACCAGAACGAGGATCAGGATTGTCCTCTCAATCACCGGCACTGTCACCGCACGATAGACCACGTGCTCCAACAGTTCAGCAATCGTAAATACTGCCAGTACCTGCGAGAGCAATGCCGCCCACTGCCACAGGATGGTGTAGACAATGTACTTTTTGGCGTGGGATAAAAGTCCCACCAGTCTTGTTTTAATCATTTGCTTTTACCAACTCACTTTATTTTATATGGGTTTCGTTTTTTTCATTATTTTTACACTATTTTTCTTTCACACTGCACACCAGATGCCACACTGCTAGCACCGGATGATACAGAAGCATCCTCGGTCCGGAAAACCGCATCACCTCCCGGATCTTCTCCCTCATCTTAGGCTTATAGCAATGCACCTTACAGTTCGCACAGAATGTTTTCTCTTCCATAAAGGGACATTTCTGGCTTCTGAGTCTGGCATAATCCGAAAGTTCCTGACAGGAAGGACACATCTTTCCTGTCGTTTTGTCATATTCCTTATGATTCTTCCGGCAGTACAGCCGGATCATCTCTTCCACGACATACTGTTCTTTCTGCCGCTTTTTTTCTACTTTATTCTTTTTATTCATATCAAAGCTGTTTATTCCGCTTCCATTTCTCCCGTTTTTACTGTCTTTACCCTTAAGAAGAAATACAGGATGTGGCACACCCACACCACTGCCAGACAGATTCTTCCAACCGGCACATTCTTCATGCAGATAAATCCGATCGCCATAACTACGGTCACAGTTCCTACGATCTTACACTTTGTTCCCATCGTCATGGCTCTTTTCTGGACAAAACTGTCCAGGTGTTTCTTATATAAATTCGTTTCTATGAACCAATCATGCAGTTTCTTTGAACTCTTGGCAAAGCAGAACAGCGTTGCCATGTAAAACGGAACAGTTGGCAGGATAGGAAGTACAATTCCTATCGTACCAAGTCCCAGACAAAGAAATCCAAGCACGATCCAGACTATTTTTAATGGATTTTTCATCTTCTTTCTTTTCTCCTGTGGGAGTTCTCTCCCTTTTTTATTTGTGATTCTGATTCTATTTTCCTACACCGCCAGCACAAACTTCCGTCCGTCTACTCTCGTCACACCAAGCTCGATACCATACAGTTCCCGGATGCTTTCTTCGGTGATTACTTCTTCCGGATCACCTTCCACCAGTACCACTCCGTCTTTCATTCCGATGATGTTGTCTGAATAAGTGATTGCCTGATTGATGTCATGCAGTACCATAATAATGGTAATGCCAAATTCCTGATTGAGTTTTTTTACAAGCTGCAGGATCTCGATCTGATACCGGATATCCAGATAGGTGGTCGGCTCATCAAGGAACAGCGTCTTTGTCCCCTGACAAAGTGCCATTGCGATCCATACTCTCTGGCGCTGTCCTCCGGAAAGTCTTGATACTTCTCTGTCCCGGTACTCCATCAGGTTCGTGACTTCCAGTGCCCATTCGATCATACGCTCATCCTCGGCACTGTCCCCCTGCATCATCTTTTTATGAGGGGTTCTTCCGAATGCTACCAGATTCTCAACAGTGATATCATCCGATGCACTGTTATACTGCTGGACGATGGCTACTTTTCTGGCAAATTCTTTTAAGTTCAGGTTCTGGATATTCTTTCCCTTGAGGAAGATATTTCCTTTCCCCGGATATAAGTTCTTCGTCATCAGGGAGAACAGGGTGGATTTTCCACATCCGTTCGCTCCCATGATGGTTGTGATCTTGCCTTCCTCAATCTTTAAAGATACGCCTTTTAACACTTTATTTTTACCATAGGCAAAATGTAGGTCTCTGACTTCCATCGCCGGCTTGTCTGCCCATTTATCCGCTTTTTTCTCTTTTTTCTTTTGCTCAAAAGTGGAGTCTTTCCTGATCAGTTCCATATCTTCCGAGGTCAGCTTGTTTTCTATCTTTTTATTTTGCATACTTCTTCGACCTCCTTAACAGAATAATGAAGAATGGTCCTCCGACCACACTCATGATGATCGATGCGGACACTTCATACGGAGCAGCAATGGTTCTTCCGATGGTATCAGCAAGTAAAAATGTAAATGCCCCGAACAAGGCAGAAAATGGAACTAATGCCTTATGGTCACTTCCTACCAGGATTCTTCCGATATGCGGTACGATCAGTCCTAAGAAACTGATCACTCCGGCCACTGCTGTGGAAATACTTGCAAGCAGTACAGCGATCAGGGAGATCACAATACGCATGGCATTGACATTGATTCCAAGGCTCCTGGCTGTCTTATCTTCCAGCGCCAACAGATTACACATCTTTGTCATGACCAGTGCCAGTACCAGTCCGATCACAACATATGGTACTAAGGTCTTCACATCATCCCATGTCTTCATAGTGATATTTCCATTGACGATGGATGCCACGCCGGACATATTCCCACCGTTCATGGAGTTTAATGCACTGGAAAGTCCCGTAAACATCGCATCCACCGCCACACCGACAAGGATGATTCTCAGAGGACTTAATCCCCCTTTCCATGACAGGCTGTAAACTAAGACAAATGCAATCACACCGCCAAGAAATGCAAATAATGGAGTGAAGAAAAATAAAGTCGGTGCAAATGCGGTGATCAGTACTGCCGCAAAGCTCGCCCCACTGGAGATACCGATGATCCCCGGATCGGCAAGTGGGTTCTTAAGTACTGCCTGAAATAACACACCCGATACCGCAATCGCTGCTCCGGCTAACATGGAGATAACGATTCGTGGGAACCGCAGGTCATAGATCGTTGCCACATCTTCATTGTATTCTACAAACAATCCTTTCAGCAGTTCCGGGAAGCTGACCTTCAGGCTTCCGATGTTCACCGCCGCAAAGAATAATGCCACAAGCAGCAAAATCATCACGATAAAAGAAATGGCTGCTTTTGCTGTTTTTCGATGTTTCCTTGCTTTATCCTGTGCGGAGAGGTTCTGGACTTCGGTTTTAGAAGTCTCAGAAGTATTCTGCAATTCTGTCTCTTTCATCTGTCCTCTCCTTTCTACTTGCTCTGCTGTTCGTTGTATTTCTCAGTTGCGTCAGAATCCTTGGCTTTCTTCTGTGCATTGTCACTGGCTTCTTTTGCTTTCTGTGTATCTTCATCACTCTCCGGGTACAGGATCGGCTGTAACTCTTCCAGTGCCTGTGGATATTTAAACGTTGCACTCATGCCAAAGTATTCATACGTCAGGTCATAGACTCTGCCATTCTTCACTGCATCAAAATGCTGCCAGATGTCATTTTCGGCAAAGTCCTTGTTGAACATCTCCACGACCTGATCCGGCAGTGCATGGGCTGCACGCAGGATGATGTCCGGCTCTTTGGTCTTCATATCTTCCGTGTTGACGGTCAGAAATTCCTGATCGGTGTCAGAATAGACATTCTCACCGCCTGCCAGTTCCACCAGACTTCCCACATAAGAGTTCGGGGTTGCAATGATATAGCTTCCCGGAAGTCCCATCAGGATCATGACCTTTGGATGGTCTTTGCCTTCGTTTTTCTTCTTATATTCGTCATAAAACTCGGTAAATTCCTTTACCAGTTTGTCTGCCTGATCCTGCCGGTCGAAGATCTCTCCCAGTTCCTGAATGGAACGGTACATCCCCTGCACACTCCTGAGGTTTAAGAACGCCCAGTCAGAACCGATGGCTTCATACTTCGGCTGTAAGTCACTCTGTAAGGATACCGGGCTTAAGATCCAGTCCGGCTTTAATGAGGATAAAATCTCGGTGTCCGGACTCATGGCAGTTCCGACCGTCTCTACATCCTTGTATCTGTCCGGGATGGTGGATACGGTGCTGCTGCACACACCCACCAGATCCAGTTCCAGCTTGTCACAGATATCTGCGGTTGCCGGAGAGGTCGCAATGATCCTCGGCTCACCGTCCAGCTCCTGCACCTTCTTCTTCGCTGCTTCCACCGCAGCCTTTTCCTTCGGATCGGTGATCTTCAATAACGACTCTGCGGATTCCGAAGAAGTATCCGCACTGCTCTCGGTCTTTGTCCCGGAGTCACTGCTTTTCTTTCCCTGACTCTGGTCGACACATCCGGCAAGGGAAAAGAGCATGGTCATCGCAAGCAGGACTGCGGATGCTTTCTTTAATCTTCTATTCATCATCGTCCTGTCCACCTCCCCAGCGTCTCCAGTTCTTACGGAAATAGAATACCACAGCAGCCACAACACCGATCAGGATCAGACCGACCACCAAAACCGCAATTGCGATCTGAAATACCTTGTTTCCTGAAGTCGATGTGGAAGTACTGTCACTGTCTGCTGCATCTGCATCCTTTGCGGTAGAAAGACTTAATCCTTCTGCACTGTCCAGTGTACTGCTGTCCGTACTCGGAGTTTTCGATTCACTGCTTGGCTTTGCTGCTTCTGATATACTGCTCTGTAATTTCTTACCGGATGACGCACTGCCTGTGGAACTGTCGGATGAAGTACTTCCTGAACTCTGAAGAGAAGAATTTCCAGAGCTTAAGCTGCCTGAAGAACCAGATACTGCCGACCCTCCATCGGAAGAACTCTCTGCTGCTGTTCCGTTACTTGCTGCACTTCCAGTTACCATCGTTGCATTCATATCGGTGTTATTACCTTCCTTGTAATCACTTGGGTAGAGATAGAATACAACATTTCTTCCCATTGGTTCTACATACATCGTTCCACGCACGATACAATTTTCACTTGGCACCTGAATTACGACATCGGCTGTCGTTCCGTTACTGTCAGAACCTGTACCTGTCTGTGCATACCCTGTACTTGACCAGCCGGAGTCACCGACATTCTGTACCTGAAAATCATGTCCACTGGTATAATCCATCAGACTCAGACGGATCGTCAGATAATAATTCCCGTCATCTGCCACCTCTAAAATACCCGTCGGATACACGCATCCTTCTACCATTCCCTGTCCTGTAGCGTAAGAGCCTGCCCCGCCGGAATCTTCCACTACTCCAGTTACCGGATGTGCATAGCACCGGTTGATAGTACAGGTATAGACACTTCCTGTAGCCGCCTGTGCCTCCACTGCCGGAAAACCAGCCAGCAGGGCAAGGCCAAGTGCCGAAGCCATCACCACAGACTTGATTCTGTTCTTTATCTTTGCTAATTTCATCTTATTTTCTCCTGTTATACTAGAGAAGTCCCTGCCACTTATGTAGCAGAGACCTCCATTTTCTTTCTGCGTAACTGTTAAGATTCCGTCTGCCCGGCTCTGAACAGTTACCTGTCTGCTTACGAACTGCCTGTCAGATCAGGAAGCCATTCTTAAGCTTTTTATCGCTATAACGTTTACTTTGTAACTTTTCTTTTCTTGTACTCCATCAGTCCGGCAAGAAGTGCTACTCCACCGAGCAAAAGAAGTGTTGCCCAAAGAGTATTGTTTGCTACGACATCATCTGTCTTAACACTGGATGCACCCTTGAGGCTGGAACCTGTACCCTTTCCAAGGCTGGATGTTCCACTCTTCAGACTTGAAGAACCACTTCCAAGTGAGGAAGAACCAAGTTTGCTGCTTCCAAGAGAATTTTTTCCGAGGGTATTATTTCCAAGTGAACCATTTCCAATCGAAGAGCCATTATTGTTATTTCCGTTGGAATTATTGTTGTTGCTATTGTTGTTATCATTCTTATCAAAGTCCGGATCATCGGATCTGGTCGCTTTCAGCGAGCTCCAATCCAGTTTCAGGAATACCGGCTGAGTGCCTGTACCGGAACTGATAGCATCCATAATTGGAACGAATACCTGTAATGGAACATATCCATATCCATCATTCAGAGCTTCCGGAATCAGTTCGAAGGTCACTACATCTGGATAGTTTGTTCCATAAGAATCAGATACTAACGTTCCATCTGCATTCTTCTGGTAAGATTCGATTGTCACATCTGCCAGTGTTCCCTGCGGATTACCGTACTTGTCAACAGTATAACCTGTTGTGAAGTATTTCAGCTGGCTTAAATATCCCAGTTTTTGTCCTACTGTCAGACCATTGAAGTTCATGGTAATGTAGTATTTTCCATTCTTTACTGTCAGTTTGATGGTGTGGTTAATTGCATCATTTGACATAGAATAAGTATTCTTGTCTACTTTTACCATTGTGCCGGAGATAGAATATACACCATCTGCAAGTTTTGTAATATCCTGTGTATTATCCCCTGCTTTCACCAGATTACTGATTGCTTTATCCAGTGCTTTTACCTGTGCATCTATCGTTGCCTGTGTTGCATTCTCATCATTGTAAATGGTCTGTGCACTGCTGATTGCCTCCTTCAGTGCTGCTATAGAGGAAGCTGTATAAGTAGAAGTATCGGCTGCGTATTTCTGTGCCTCTTCAATCTTCGCTTTCAGTGCTGTCTTATCAACAACTACTTTTTCAATCAGACCTGATTCTGCATTTTTCAGTGCTTTTACCTGGGCATCTACAGATTTTTGCGTCTTTGTATCAGATGCCAGTACATGTTTTGCATTATCAATTGCAATCTGTAATAACCGTAAGCTATCTGCTGTGTAAGCATCTGTTTTCTTTACGAGTTCCTCTGCATTTGCAATTTCTGTTTCCAGAGCAGAAGTATCAACTGTCTCAATCTCTTTCAAACCAATGATTGCTGAACTTAGTGCATTTGCTGCTGCATCTACCGCTGTCTGGTCTGCATCCTTGTTCTCATATACACTCTGTGCATAAGTGAGAATTGTCTGTAATGTCTGTAAGCTGTCTGCTGTATAAACATTTGTCTGTGCAAGTTTTTCATTAGCCGTTGCAATCACTGCCTGTAATTCTGTCTTATCTACTGTCTGATCATTTTCTGCCTGAACTGCAGCCATTGCTTTCTGGAGAAATGCAACCTGTGCATCTACCTGTTCCTGTGTGCTTGACAGATTATCATAAACTGCCTGAGCAGATTTGATTGCCTGCTGTAATGCTTTCCATGTTTCATCGGATGCCTTACCCTGCTCTACTTCTTTTGCGTATCCTATCTGTTTTTCAAGATTTGAATTATCAACACTTTCATCACGCACCTGTTTCACGCTGCCCCAGTCAAGACGAAGTCTTGCATTCTGAGTTCCGCTTCCTGCTGTGATTCCTTCCATAACCGGAACATATACCTGTACCCAGATTTCATTATCTTCCAGTTCAACCGGAATCGATACGATTTCCGGATAAGATTTTCCTTTCATATAAGAATCACTACCCCAGTTAGGATTGTTATATTCATCGTATCCTTCGTAAGAAGCCTCTACTGTTGCATCTGCTAATTTTTCATCTTTTCCTGGTTCCTTTGTTGTATCATCGTAATCCGGATAATACTTTAGTTCTCCAAGATATCCTGTAAATGCTGTTCCGTTCAGATCACTTGTCAGTGAAACGAAATGCATACGGATGGATGCTTTTCCATCTTTTACAACCAGATATAATGGATCTTTTTCTTTTACTGTATTTCCATCTGCATCTGTTTTCTCTGTATACTTCAGTGCTCCATCTGCCATAGAAAGTTTCTCTGGGTTCGTTGCATTCTGGAACTCACCAGTAATCTGGTATACGCCATCTGCAAGTTTTCCTGTGGAAACTTTTACCAGTGCGTCCATTGCTGCTTTCAGGCTCTTCACCTGTGCATCTACCGCATTCTGTGTTGCATTTTCATCCTGATATACTTTTACTGCTGCAGTATATGCTGCAGAAAGTGCATTCCAGCTATCTGCGGTGTATGTATTTTTCTCATCATCGAGTGCTTCTGCTTTCTCAATCATGGCTTTCAGATCTTTCTTGTCCAGAGTTTCTTCTTTTTCCAGTGCATCCATAGCTGCCTGAAGAAGTGTAACCTGAGCGTCTACCTCTGACTGTTCTGCTTTTTCATTTTCCAGAACTGCTTTTGCGTTCTTGATTGCAGATTTCAGATTCTTGTAGCTTTCCTCTGTATAAGTCTTGTCATCGTTGTCAATCTTCTCAGCCTTTTTAATCAAATCTTCCAGAGTTGTCTTATCAACGGTAACTTTCTCTACTTCTTCCATTGTATCAATAGCACTTTCCAATGCAAAACCTGCCGCATTGATTTCACTATCGATTGCCACTTTATCTGCATCTACTTTTTCAGCAGCTTTCAGTGCATCATTTAATGCTTTCAGAGAATCCTCTGTATAAGTTTTTCCGTCCTCTTTAATATCGTTTGCTTTAGAAATGAATTTTTCCAGTGTAGACTTATCTGCTTTCTGGCTGCTTACATTTCTAAGATCCAAGTACAGACGTGCATCTGCTGTTGCTCCTGTGCTGTCTGTAATTTTGATCTTGCTGAATTCAACATTCTGCGGAAGAGTCAGTTCTGCTCTTTCCATCTTTCCGTTTGTTCCCTGTCCTTCACCATCAACAAAGCTGATTTCCTTAATGTACTTCTCATTCTCGCCTTCTCCGATTGTCTTGAAGTCGATGTATGCTGTAATTTTTCCATCTTTGGCGATCAGTCTTACTTTATCCAGATAATCATTGAAAGAAGATTTTTCATCGCTTCCTGCTTCACGAATATCAGAAGAAACTGTATAAAGACCATCGTCTAAGTTGATTTCTTCCTGTCTATCATCATCTGCTGTTTTCAGAGAAGTCCAGTCAATTCTCATCAGAACATCCTGTGTTCCTGTTCCGGCTGTAAGGCTTTCCATAAGAGGTACAAATACCTGTAATGGAACAAATTCCTGTGTTCCTTTGTCAACTAGTGGGAAACTCATTGTGTCTGGATATAAATTATTTTTATCATTGAAGTTATCGATGATATCATTACCCTGAGCATCTTTCTGAGTAGTCAGAACTGTTGTATCTTTCAATGTACCCTGCGGATTTCCTGCAGCACCATAAGTGTATCCTGCATCATAATATTTCAGAGTCTGCAAATATCCAAATTTTCCACTGATTGTCATACCCTTAAAATCAAGAGTTGCAGTGTAAACACCATTTGTTACATTCAGATTGATCCAGTGGTCTATTGCATTGTTAGACATAGAATCGGTTGCTTTGTCAATCTTCTTCATGTCAACATAAACTTTGTAATCCCCATCTTCCAGATTAACCGGATTCAATTTTGATGCATCGGCACTGTTATTAAATGTCTCTACTGCCGCATTTAATGTCTCTACCTGTTTGTTCAGTTCATCTACTGTAACATTGGACTTCTCATAAGTAGCCTGTGCTAAGTTGATTGCTGCTGTCAGTTCATTAAATGCACTGACTGTCTTATTGCCAAGTTCCACTTTTCTTGCTTCGTCAATTGCATTTTTCAGATTTGCTCTTGCATCTGTAAGTTCTGGATTTTCTTCTAGAGCCTTGATTGCTTTTTCAATCGCATCTGATTTTTCCTTAATTGCATTTGAAATCGTTGCATCTGTTCCTGCGTCTGTTCCTGCCAGAGTGTTGTAGTATGCTTTTCCATCTTCAAGAACAGATTTTAATGTTGCCCATGAATCGCTGCTGTAAGAAGACTCATTATAACGTTCTGCTTTATCAATAGCTTTGCGAAGAACAGATTTCTGGTAAGTAGGAATCTGAACTGTAGATTCGTCAATTTTCTTTACATTGTAAAATTTTAAATTTGCGTCTATAGGATCGTTGGAAACTTTCTCATACGGCAAATCAGCTCCCATTGCTGGCGGAATAACCTTAAATGTATAACTGTTATCCGTAATCGTTTCATCAGATAATGTTACTTTGACAGATTTCAAACACGAAAATTCATCAATTGCATCAAATCCTGAATTGTCAAGCAAACTTCCGTCTTCATTTACTTCGTAATCATATTCCGTACAATCATCTTTTGTCTTATTCCAAATAGCACCTAAATATGCATACCAGCCTTCACTTTCATTCATTGTGATTGGATGGAAATTTAAATATACATCTTTTTTACCATCTTTAATTTTTACATAAGCAGATGTCTCTAACGCTCCATTAGCCATAGATAATGTACTATCTGTATCCGCTTTTATAAATTTAACGGTTGCACTGTAAGTACCGTCTTCCTGAAGTTCTGAAAGTTCAGCCTCTTTCAAAACTTGACACATAACGATTGTTCCACCATTAATCCATTTACTGCTCAATGTTTTATATTGCAAATATTTTTTACCATTTTCCTCAATAATAGATGTGCAGTCGTTATAAGTGTCTCCACCGTTAGAATCAGTATTTTTACTTTGTCCTAAATAATATGCAACATACATATTATCTAAATTCCATTCTTCCGGAATTGGAACCTTAACATAGCCACCCTTTCCCGGTGTTACGGAATTTCCGCCTTCATCCTGTAAATCAAAAGTATATGCTTTCCATTTATCTCCATCTGCAACCTGTTTAATTTGCTCAACAGCATAGTCGTTTGCGTTGTTTCCAGATGTTACCGAAATCTTTTTTGCTGTTGGCACATATTTTGAATAAACAGAATATCGTGTATCTGTAGCATCGTCCTGATAGTTCGATATTTTCAATCCAGATTCCGACAAATACAGAACAGCCCTATATCCACTTGGTTTCTCTTTTGTAATAATCTGGACATCCAAACCTGTCGCCAGAGACTGCGTACTATCTGCTGCCGAAAATGCTATTTCAAATTCTTTTGTCTCTGGATTGTAAATATTTTCTCCATAATCATTTCCATATGTTCCGATCAAATACGCCTTATATCCAGTAGCTCTATTCGCCTTTTTTAGTGCTGCGCTGATATCAGTGGATGTCATCAAATTAATACTCTGAATTTCTTCCGAAGCATTATCTGACACTTTGAATTTTGCAGTTACAACTCCATCTTTTCCTGATACAGTTGTTTTTTCAACAAAATCGCTCGAAAACAATCCTGTCGGAGTATTGTTATTATCGTAACTGATATTATTTTCAATAGGAATCGTTCTATCAGCATCTAAGTTAAATTCCGTTCCGTCACCCCATCCATATGACAAGTATGTTAAAGGATTATAACTAGTTAGCGTGTCAAGATCTAATTTGTAATTCCGCGTAGACAGTACAGTAAATTGCTTACTTCCGTTATCATACTGTGCATATCCACCCAGAGTGATTTTCTCATCTAAACTACTAATATCAAAACTTATGATTCCTGTATGAAGATTATTATCAATCTCTGTGGATTTTTTAATTTGTCTCCAATAAGCATTTTGATTTTCGTCACCCTGTTTTGCAGCTTGTGTCGCATATCTATCCATTGGCATTGAATCATAACCGGTCCAATTAGTTCCCGGTTTAACCGTTTCCACTTCAGAATACTTTGTCTGATCAAACACTTCTAAAGTAGACCACTGATCATAACCATGTATCTTTGCTCTTATACTATATTTTCCACCGCTATTAACTGTTAAAATGACTCGCGGATTAATATTCATATCTTGGTACGATAATGCCTGTGTTCCGTCTGCTTGGATTTCTTTGAGATTAACCAAATAATTTCCAACTGCCAGTTCACTGTTTTGATCTTTCTCGCTAGCATAAGTTGTAACCGGCATCAAGCTTAAAACCATACACAAAGTCAATGCAAAGGTTAGTATTCGTTTTACTATTTGCTTCATTCCTTTTTCTTCCTCCTCTTTTTTTGTAACAAAACTGTCACTTTTTATTGTGGTTTTGCAAATCTGATAGATATAGCCACTTACTGTTAATTGTACTTATCCTCTTCGAGTATCATCCATCCTCTCCTAACCACTTTCTGTCCTGTGGACTAATAATTTTTTAGTTACGATATATATACTCTTAGATAGTTACATCTAACCACTGTTTTAAAGTTACCATATTATTTCACCCAACGTCAATACTGTATTTGCACCCATTTGTTGCCTGAATAGCAACAAATTCCCTGTTTTTTCTTATGTTTTTGTTGCTATTCAGGCAATTTTATGTATAAAAGTGCCGTTATTGATAGTATTTTATCAACAACGGCGTCTTATCGAGTTTTTTTCTTATTTCGTTTCTTGTTTTTAGAAAATGATAAAATTTCTCATTTCTATTTTATACCCAGAAATATAATAGCGCAGTACTTTCCGGCATATGTACTAACCCTACGCTACAGGTAACTGTAACCGGCACAACTCCCATTGTACCAACTCCCGTCCATTTGTGGATTTTACACGCTTCCATTGGAATTCTTACAACGTTATTCACTATATCAGCGGTTTCAAGGACTTCATCATGCTCATACTTTAACGTTTTCAGCTTACCTACCATTGTTTCACCGCTGACTCTTGAATGTGCTGACATATCTTTTACTTTTAATTCCAGATAGCTTTCTCCTTTATCCTGAACGATTTCTGCTGTTTCTTCAAATCCTCGCATCGCCATAGAGTCTCTGCTCTGTCCCGGCTTCTTATTCATGCGGTAAAGTCGGAATACGACCGGATGTCTTTCACACTTCTGTAAGTTGTTCTGTATCTCCTGATCCAGTTCATTCTCTTTCCTTTTGTAGACCGATTTCTTTTCTGCATGAGCATTGATCATCAATTCCAGCATATGAATGTCGATGTCTTCCACCATAACATCTATCGTTTCTTCTATCTCCTCCGGTCTCGCACCAATTTCTTCCAGATATTTCTGAAGATTCTCGTATAACCTCACATACCGATCCAGCCATTCCTGACCTTCAACGGTAAATTCTAAAGCTTCTGTCAAAATTCCTCTTTCAGTACAATTTTTAAAAAATCGGTTTACCGTTGAACGGTTCACATTATAATATTCTGCGATACTTCCTTGTGCCCCACGTTTCTTTTCCACTCTGGAAAGACCCTGTAAATATTTTAATTGAAGCATTGTAGGCCTGTTCTGTCGTTTCAGATGTTCACCTTTTTCCATATTGTCTCTTATCTCCTTCTTTACCATACATGAATGTTCAATTCCCGATAATCGATCTGCAGTGGTTTTTGGTCAAAACGGGTAATAGCAATGATTGCCACTGCTTCTGTGATCGGGATACCCGTATTGGCATTGTAGGTAAAAATATCTGTCGGGAGCTGATAAACATCTTTTTCTTTTTTGGCCTGTATCCACTCTTCCTCTCTTCGATACCACACAAACCCCAGTGATTCCTCTTTTTTTGTTCGGAGTAGAAAGCAGTTCTCAGACTTCTTAATTCTTAAAATAGCAGAATGTTCCAGTTTCTCATACTCAGCTGCAAGAAATCTCGGATTACGTCTTTCTGGTTCATAAAGTCCAAATGCCATCGGAAATTCTCCATCCCCGTAAAAGGTATACAGATCCATATCATCGTAAACTCTGTCATATACATCTCCGTACTGAAGGAAGTGTTCGATTCCTTTTAATCCTTCTGGACTGATATAGTGTTCTACACGACATGCATCTTCCTGTGCCCGTTCCTGATCCATCCCACTTACCATCTGGAAAAACTGCGTGAGTTTCTCATGTCTGGCCAAACAGTCCATACCTTCCAGTTTTCCTTTTTCTGTTAATTCCAGATTATTGTTTTCCGGTTCATATAAAAAACCTTTTGTTACCAGGCTTCGTACCAGTCCTGCAGCCTCGTATCCGGTTATTCCTGTTGTTCTGGCATATTCCTTTGATGTAATCTGTCTGCCCTGTCTCCATTTCCGATAGACATACTCCAGAAGGTCTTCTTCCAGTTCTCCTCTGGCTTTTGCAGTATCAATATCTCTGTTTTCTTTTTTCTTACTCATTGTTATACTTCCTAACTGTTCTATGTACTTCCTTTTATCCGATTATCGGTATTTCCTGCAAGAGTCTTCCGTCTAAGAACCGCATCGTATTTTCCGTGGTAGCTGCGTCTTCTCCTGCCACAAAACCAAGATTACAGGTGCAGTGCAAGCCATCCATCCACTGTTGTTTGTATTCCATATGAACTGCGGTCGCCGGTATTTTTATACTGTGACCGTCTGTTTCTGTTTCCTGCCAGATTCCGTTCGTGTCCTGATACCAGATAGTTCTCTCATCCGTGTGATCCGGATGTTCTATTAATTCCAGCCATATTTCCCATGGTTCTATACGCAGCCATCCTTCCCGTTCAAAACGCAGATCTTCCAATGCTGTTTTTCTTTCTTGTCCGATCTCCGTTGTATAAAAAGAAAACCATACCTGATATTTACCAGGCTCTAATATCTTCCAGAGCGTATGGCAATCTATGCTTTTGGGGATTGTGTTTCTTCCACCCGTGTTGATAAATCTCCACAAGTTATCGATTTTCTCTTCTTCGGATATCTCACATGCCATGAGCCTGCCATCTTTATCTGCTGTTTTTTCATCCACTCCAGTCATCTGTAAGAACTGATTCCATCCATCAGCGGCATACTGCAGTTGTCTGGCATATGTTGTTCCGCTTTCTGTCAGTGCCGGGATTTTTTCTTCGCTGTCTGTCTCCAGAAAGCCTGCCTCCTGCAATTTTCGAATGCTCGATTTCCACCTGTAATCCGTCAGATCATGTTCTGTTATGATCATCCTTTTGATCAGCTTTTCTTCGCATCTGCATTTGCGCATCTGGAATATCATTCTCAGGATATCTTTTTGCAGATATTTTTGCTCTTTCTCCATTACTTCATCCTCTGTGTTCTTGTTTTCCGCTTTTGCTTCTGGTTAGTTACTTCAAACCATGTTTTTTCCATTATATTGTTCTTTTTTTAAGTTTGTCAATGCATTTTATCATACTCAGTTATAAAATCCATATAAAAATATCCAAAAATATGTATTACAGTGCCTTTTTTTCACATATTTTTGGATATTCTTATATGTTAATCATTCGTTTCCTTTAATTTTGTCTGGTCTGTTGTCTGGGTATCGATACATACTGCATGAACAGCAAACCGTTTGCTATATCCATTCCCTGTACAGGTGGACAGCGTCAGGATCTTATTGCTTGACTTTGGTCTGATCCCGGTATCAAAATCCGAGTTTTTCACCATCTCGTCAATGAACGTCTGGTATTCTTCCCCCGGCTGATAACCGACTTTATATACATTGCCGCCAACTACTGCATCCTCATAGGAGAAGATCTGATAGCGGTAGGCAGTGCTTTCGGTATAGACCGTAAAGTACTGGTTCTTTTTCCAGAAGCCTTCATCCTTGTATTTCTTCAGACTTCCGAACATACTGCCATTATTCATGTTGTGTCCGTAAATGATGTTATAAAGGTCGGAAAAATCTGACTGATTCAGTCCTTCCAGAAAGATACTTCCTGCGATGTGTTCATTTCCATGGATATCTTTGCGCAGATATTTTTCGTTGTCCCCGGAGTACACGATAGGATAGTTGATGCCAAGCTCATCCTGATCGTCGAACCGTATCCAGCCGATGATGTCCGGGTTTTCTGTTTTTAACTGGTCAAATTCGACTTTAATGTCGGTGCTCCACCAGTCTTTTTTCTTCTGCTTCCCGTCATCTGGTTCGGATTCATCACTGACATATTCTTCGGCAAGTTTTTCATAATCTTTCGTCGACTGCCATCGGTCAATATACGGCGGCAAGATATTCCACAATGCCACACCTATCAGAATTACAGCCAGAAAAATCCATATCAGCCATCTATAAGAATTCTTTTTCTTCATGTCACTCTCCCACTCTTGTTAGTCGCATCGAACCGCTATCGTCATTATGGAATGCACCGTCAGAAATGTCAATCCTTTTCTTCACACTGTTTATCCATTGTTTGTCTTCCATTTTTCCTGTTCATCTACGATATCGTAGCTCATATCAAGCATATCTAATACTTTCGAATCACTGACAGTCCCATCTACCGGAACTGCCAGCCAGTGTTTCTGATTCATGTACTTTGCCGGAGCAAGGTGATACATTTCGATATAATTGCTTATCATATCTGACTCTGCCTGAACTTCCATGATTGACATTACAGATTCGTCTGATTGATAAAAAATAGCATAGGGAATGGCATCTCTCTGGTTTTTAAAGATTGTGATCTGCTTTCCATTTTGTGTGATTCTCTCCGGGTTGGCTGGATATTGCTTTTTGATGTATTCGAATATTTCTTGTTGGTTCATGAGAGGATTCCTTCTTTTTCACTCGTTCTTCTCTATATTTTGTCGCAATTTTCTCATGATTACAAGAGTAACTTTTTATTTTTATATTTCCGTCAATTTGTGCCTTTTATTTCCGCTACCAGTTCTTCATACTTACGTTCGTCAATGATATATTTCCGTTTAATCAGTATATAAGCAGCTCCTATAGAAATTACCGGAACAGCTACAATTCCAAGACGCAATATAAATCTTTGTCCGGCATCTGCTGTCTGGATAAATTTATCTGCCTGGCAAGCTCTCCAATAATGATTACCTTCTTCTCTTTTCCAATTGGCAAAACACTATTATTTTTCAAAAGTACTGCACTTTCATTTTCCAGTTTACGTGCCACCTGATTCTGTTCTTCCATATCTACCTCATAATTTTCTTCTATATTTTTATGAAGTGATACAAAATTCTGCAGAACATTCTTAGTCCAGTTATCCAGTTCCTGATCCGTAATCCGACCATCCTTATACGCTTCTTTTAACACGTCTGTGTGGAAGCCTTTCGGATCTGGCATTTCCAGTGTCAGACCATTTTTCATACAGCTTACAATATCATTTGCTGCTCCCCAATCCGACACCACACCACCTTGATATTTCCATTCTTTTCTCAGAACATCTGTCAGTAAGTATTTATTTCTTGCTCCAAATTCGCCATTAATCCTGTTGTATGAAGCCATTACAGAAGTCGGTTTTGCTTTTTTCACAACTTCTTCAAAAGCCGACAGATATATTTCCCTAAGAGTTCTTTCATCAATCTGGCTATTGGATGTCATTCGTCTTGTTTCCTGTGAATTAACAGCATAATGCTTTAAACTCGTACCTATTCCAAGACTCTGTACACCTTCTATATATCCCGTTGCCAGCTTTCCTGTCAAATACGGATCTTCACTGAAATATTCAAAATTTCTTCCGCATAAAGGAGAACGCTTGATATTGATTCCGCAGCCTAGCACAATGGATATCTGCTCTTTTTTTGCTTCTCTTGCAATCGCTTCGCCCATCTTTTTAACAATAGCAGGATTCCAACTGCAGGCTATTGCACTTGCAGTTGGAAAACAGGTTGCTGGCTTACTGGTTTCAATATCCCCAATCTTTTCCTGCTCCAGTTTTCGAATCCCATGTGGTCCGTCTGTCATCATAATAGAGGGAATTTTCCCATTACAGTCATAAGTATGCCAGTCACCAACACCGCCTAAAAGCCGGATTTTTTCATCTATTGTTAACTGTTCGCATATTTTATCAATGTTCATGGCTTATCCCCTCTCGTATAATATTTAATGCCAATCTCCTCTCTCTTATTCTCTTAATTGCATTTTATCTATTTCCGGCATATAATTATATTGATTTATCGTGTTTTATGTCAATTTATCGTGTTTTTGACAGGAGGAATTACCTATGTATAAAATGAAGTCAGACATCAATTTTTCACTCACACATGAAATGTTGGAAAATGCAGAAAATGAACGGATACATACATCTTATGCACAGGAAAAGGCAAAGGCAAAGAATTTGTTGGAACATTCTGACTACAGTCTGGGCGAAATCAGTACTTACTTGAATTTTTCATCTCAAAGTTATTTTATTTCTATTTTTAAGAAATACACTGGTATAACTCCCGGACAATATCGTAAAATGTACCGCCAGATCAGTTGGTAAAACATAAAAAATGTGGACTGGCACCTCTTTTTTCAGGAACCTGTCCACATTTTTATTTTCTTTTCCGTATATTCACCTGTTATATCTTATGCAGTCCGGAATCTATTTTTTATATTCAACCTCGAATGATCCAAGTTCATATCCATGAACGCTTCCCTTTACCTCTCTGGATACAAGCTCTACTTTCTGTTCAAGATGTTCACTATATACTCTTGTTGTCAGAACCGTTTCCCCGTTATTAATGAATATCTCAATGGCTGATGTATCCGAAAAGATGGTAATATCCGAAAGCTCTTCCACCTTAGCAAAGCGCTGCTTTCTTCCACGTCCGCTTTCTCCCATCGATAAGGTAAAAAGCCCGTCCTTCCAGCTTATTGTAACATCTTCACGAAGCTTAAGCTCCAGATTTTTTGCTTCTTCCACGTCAAGTCTCAGTTCAAAACAGCAGTCCGCAGGCGCCCACTTTGTAAATGCTTCCAGCTCGCAGGTAAATGCATTTTTACGCAGATCTTTCATCTCCTTTAATGGATGCTGTAAGATCTTTCCATCTTTCCATTCCAGTTCTCTTGGCATGGTAAGTGCATGGATCCAGTCATATGCAACCGTTGCATCATTATCATAATCTGCATCCGGAATCCCCATCCAGCCAATCAGGATTCTTCTACCCGCTTCATCTGCAAATGTCTGTGTCGCATAGATGTCAAATCCTTTGTCAAATTCCTGAAATTTTCCAAAGCTGTATGATTTGTTCTTCAGGTCAAACTCTACCGGAAAATATCCACACTGGTACACATTCTGGTAATCATATCCCTTCTGATCTACTCCCTGTGGACAGCATGTCATAATCTGCTGGCCGTCAATCTCGAACAGATCCGGGCATTCCCACATATAACCAAATGGCTTTGCTGTCCGCACCGTATCGTACCATTTCCAGTGTTCCAGATCGTCGGAACAAAACAAAAGTGCACAGCCATAAGATTCCGCATCACGGCCTCCCTGGATCATATAATAACGGCCGTCTTTTTTATAGATTTTTGGATCTCTGACATGCTTGGACATATTCACCGGATAATCATCATTGGTCATTACAAGCTTCTTGTATGCAATATTCTTTCCATCCGGACTGAATACGTGAATCGTATTCTGTTCCCGTCCATTCATGATATAATCATAATCTTTATCCCAGAGTTTTACATTTCCTGTGTAAAAATAGTGAATTCCATCTTCACAGGTATAGGCTGATCCGCTATATACACCGTCTCTGTCCCATTCTTCGTCCGGATAAAGGAACGGCTCTTCTTCTTTATAATGAATCCAATCCTTTGTTGTGTAATGTCCCCAAAGCTTCGTTCCCCATCCGGCAAGAAATGGTGT
>OIZF01000838.1_pt1 | contig 19973 bp, 16 predicted proteins | sample 1588471 | NCBI WGS metagenome assembly OIZF01 (sample SAMN03283279) | human gut metagenome | biome: human-associated habitat; material: feces | host: Homo sapiens | place: Peru | collected 2012
ATGGAACATCAGCCAAAGACACCTTTTCTTGTGCAAAACTCAATGGACTCAAAAATAATAAAAGTGCGGTCAATATTTTTTTCATTTTTTCCTCTTATTTCACAAAGGGAATCAAATCGCCATAACCTTGTTTTTCCATTTCATCTAATGGAATAAACTTAATCGATGCGCTGTTGATGCAGTAACGCAAGCCACCTTTATCGCGTGGACCATCATCAAACACATGGCCTAAATGGGCATGACCACTGCGACTTAACACCTCAATGCGAGTCATATTAAAGCTATTGTCTCTTTGATACTCCGCCACTTCAGCGGCAATCGGTTTAGTAAAGCTTGGCCAGCCGCAACCCGATTCAAATTTATCTTTAGAAGAAAATAATGGTTCTCCCGTGGTGATATCCACATAAATACCCGGCGCGAAATTATCCCAATATTCGTTACTAAAAGAGCGTTCGGTATGTTTGCCTTGTGTCACGTCATATTGAAGTGCGGTCAGTTTTTGCTTTAATTCTGCATCACTTGGTTTTGGGTATTTTTTATCATCAATTAATGGCTCATCGGCTTTTTTGATGTCTATATGGCAATAGCCATTCGGGTTTTTCTTGAGATAATCCTGATGATATTCTTCCGCCTCCACATAATTTTTCAGCGGTTCCACTTCAATTTGGATCGGTTCTTGATATTTACTTTGTAAGGTTTTTAATGCTGCCTCAATAACCGCTTTATCTTGTTCATTTTGATAATAAATGCCCGTGCGATATTGTCTGCCACGATCATTACCTTGCTTATTAATACTGGTTGGATCGATAACGCGGAAATAATATTGCAGCAATTTATCTAGCGAAATTTTATTTGGATCGTAAGTGACTTTCACCGTTTCCGCATGATCTGTCGCATGCAATAATTGGTAGTTAGTGGTATCACCTTTTCCATTAGCATAGCCCGAAACAGCATCGGTCACGCCTTGAATACGTTCCATATAAGCTTCTAATCCCCAAAAGCAGCCACCAGCAAGATAAATAATTTGTTGTTCTTGTTTACTTTCCATTGTCATTTTTTGCTCCTTTGATGAGGTTGTATTATCAGCATACGTTAAACTACTTTGCAAACCGCCAAAAAGTGCGGTCAATATGAGAAATGTTTTTGTATATTTCATTTTCTTTCCTTATTATAGAAAAATCTTCAGCTTACATTTCATTAGACGAAGACAAGCCCATTTTCTTACAAAATAAGGCAATTTTTTACCGCACGTTGTGCAAGGAACCTTTATGCCAAACATACATCTCCGCAATAATTATCAAAAAGCTGTTGTTTGTATGGTGTTAGCTTACATCAGCATTGCCTTAATGGGTGTATTTGTAAAATACGCCTCTGATGAATTACCGTCCAGTGAAATTTTATTTTCCCGTTTCTTTATTGGTTTTGTTTTTCTCTTGCCCTTTTTAATTAAAGATGGAGATTTCAAAGTCGATATGTCGCAATGGAAGTTTCTCATTTTGCGTAATCTAGCCGGCATTGCCAGTATGTTGCTAACCTTCTACGCCATTAAATATTTGCCGATTTCTATTGCGATTTTATTGATGAATACGTCCGCACTTTTTGTGCCTTTATTGCTGTTTTTCTTTAAAGTCAGAACACCATTAAAAGTATTAGCTTGCAGTTTTATGGGGTTTGTCGGTGTGTCCATCATTATGCTGACCAACGGTTCAATGAATATCAACCCTATCCATGTAGGCTATGCGTTAGGTGCTGCAGTATTGGCGGCCATGGCATTTATCAGCTTACAAGAGCTCAATAAACACAACTCACCTAAAAATATCGTGTTTTACTTTCACTTATTAGGCTCGATTTTGTTGCCGCTCTTTTTCATTGCACAGTGGAAAATGCCAACATTACATGAATTTGCATTACTGCTTTTAGTGGGTGGATTCGGTCTTATTTTCCAATTATTACTCACTCGTGCCTTTAAATACGCCCCTGCCAATGTCATTACGCCTTTTGCTTTTACTGGCGTGATTTTCTCCAGTATCTGTGACTGGCTATTTTGGGATAACGTACCTAGTCTGAATTTCTGGATTGGTTCATTAGTCATCATTATCGCTGTCAGCTTGCTTGCTAGAATGCGGGCAAAATAGAGAAATCCGACCAAATAGCTAAAATACAACTATTCTCAATAACATTGTTTGAATGTATAATCCTAATGCTTTTTATTATTGAGGACACAACATGAAAAAATTATTAAAAACCACTTTAGCTTCTGCATTATTAATGGTATCCGCATTTGCTAGTGCAGTGACGGTTAAAGATGCGAAAGGTGAATTTACCCTTGATAAAACCCCAAGCCGTGTTGTGGCATTGGAATATTCTTTTGTGGATGCTTTAGCCCAAGTCGGTGTAAGCCCAGTGGGTGTGGCTGACGATAACAAAATCGATCGTATTTTGCCGCAAGTGCGCGAAAAAATTGCTGCATGGCAATCCGTTGGCACGCGTTCTCAACCGAGTCTTGAAGTGATTGCTTCTCTCAAACCCGATTTAATTATTGCTGATCCATCTCGCCATACTGCAGTATTTGAAGAATTGAAAAAAATTGCGCCAACGGTGATGTTTGATTCCCGTCATGAAAGCTACCAAGAAAATCTTGAAACTGCGCAGAAAATTGGTGATTTAGTGGGTAAAAGCGCTGAAATGAAAGCGAAGATCAATGAACATAATGATTACATTGCCAACATCGCAAAAAATTTAGGTGTGCAAGGCAAAAAAGCCTCATTTGGTACTTCCCGAGAAGATAAATTTAATATCCAAAATGACAATGGCTATGTGGGTAGTTTCTTAACGACATTAGGTTTTGCGCCAACTAAACTCAATAGCGATCAAGCTTTCGTGGAAATCAACCTTGAACAATTAGTAATGGAAAAACCGGAATACTTGTTCATCGCCCATTATCGTGATGAAAGTATTGCCCGCAAATGGGAAGCTGAGCCACTTTGGAAAGCCATTCCTGCCGTCAAAGCAAACCATGTTTACAGCGTTGACTCGGACATGTGGGCGCGTGGTCGCGGCTTAGAAGCAAGCAAAATTATGGCAAAACAAATTGAAGGTTTCGTGAAACAAAAATAATGATGAAGTCCACTTTCCGTTGGGGACTTCCCCTTATCATTCTGGCTTTCCTATTATGGGGAAGCCTGTTTTTGTATTATCCCATCGAAATTCGACCGCTTGCAGCGTTACAAGCGTTCCTCCCCGATGGCGATGAAATTGCCAAAATTACGGTAACCGATTTACGCCTACCGCGCGCATTAGTTGGCATGATTTTAGGTGCCAATCTTGCGGTGGCGGGGGCGTTGTTACAAACCATTACGCGCAATCCACTTGCCTCCCCTACGCTACTCAGCGTGAACTCAGGCGCTAGTCTTGCCATGGTAACCGCCAGTGCGTTTAGCCCCTTGATTCTTTCTGGTTATAGCATTGCCTTAGTGGCCAGTATCGGCGGCGGTCTGAGTTGGTTTGTGGTAATGCTGATCAGTAATGGTTGGAAAGACAACAGTGGAGATCGTAGCCGAGTGATTTTAGCGGGGATTGCGGTATCACTACTTTGTGCCGCCCTCACGAAATTAGTGCTCATTATCGCGGAAGATCATGCCTTTGGTATTATGAGTTGGCTAGCTGGCGGCATTGCACATGCTCGTTGGAATGAATTATTGACGTTATTTCCGTTCTTTATTTTGACCGCACTTTTCTGTCTATTCTTTGCTAGTCGTTTGAATTTACTCAATTTAAGCGATGAATCTGCGCGTTCGTTAGGCATCAATCTCTTCCGTTTACGCTGGTACGCTAACATCATGGCATTATTGATTGTGGGTTCAAGCGTGAGTGTTGCTGGCCCTGTTGCCTTTATCGGCTTACTCGTGCCCCATCTTGCTCGCTATTGGATTGGTTATGACTTGCGAAAATCGCTTCCCATGGCGATGTTACTCGGTGCAATTTTAATGCTCGCTGCAGATACCATTGCCCGTGCGGTCAACTTCCCTAGTGAAGTGCCTGCTGGTGCGGTGCTTGCCTTAATTGGTGCACCAGTCTTTGTATTATTTGCCAGAGGAAGACACTAATGCGAACCTCTCATGTATCTTTTCGCGCTATCGGCTTTTATGTTATTACGCTTAGCCTGATGGTACTACTCTTTGGATTGAGTATTCGCCTCGGCACTTATACGCTTTCTTTTGAGGAAATTTGGGCGGCCTTTCAGCCTGACGATAAAAACTATTTTACCTTGATGGAATATCGCCTACCGCGAGCAGTGTTAGCGATTTTATTGGGTGGCGCCTTAGCGATTTCTGGTGTATTAGTGCAAAGTGTGGTGCGTAATCCGCTTGCCTCTCCCGATATTTTAGGAATTAACAATGCGGCAGGATTGGTTGCTGTTTCGGTATTGATGTTCTTACCAAACTTAGCATTTTACTGGATGCCAATTTTTGCCTTTTTAGGCGGTGTGCTCTCTTTTGTCATTTTATGGATCGTGTGCGGTTTTAACTTCCGCCCTATCAAAATGGCAATCATTGGGGTCGCACTTTCCGCATTATGGGCTGCTATTAGTCATTATCTAATGCTTACCAATCCGGTCGAGATCAACACGGCGATGTTATGGCTCACAGGAAGCCTGTGGGGGCGTAGCTGGTCTTATTTAAATGTGGTATTGCCATGGTTAATCGTATTACTGCCCTTGCCATTTATTTTCTGTCGCGATCTCGACACCCTTGGTTTAGGTGAAAACAAAGCCTCAACCCTTGGCGTGACCGTAAATAAAGTGCAAATCAGCGTTTTAGTGCTAGCGGTCGCCCTTTCCACTACAGCCGTGGCAATTTGTGGTCCAATTGCCTTTTTAGGCTTGGTTGCGCCGCATCTTGCCCGTCGTTTAGTCGGCGGCAGACATCGTAGCCTATTACCGGCAGCCTTGATTATTGGCGCCCTCTTATTACAACTTTCGGATATTTTGGCGCGGGTGATTGACCCACCAACTGAACTGCCCGCGGGTATTCTGACCGCGATTATCGGTGCGCCATATTTCTTCTACTTATTGATGAGAACTAAATAATGAGCATTGAAATCAATAATTTATCTTTAGGTTATCAAGATAAACTCGTGGTTAAAAATCTGTCGCTAAAATTCCCGAAAAATAAAGTGATTGCGTTAATCGGCCCAAATGGCTGCTGTAAGTCCACCACATTAAAAGCGGTGGCGCGCTTGCTTAAGCCAAAGCAAGGCTCAATCACTCATAAAGGTCAGGATATTTGGCAAAAAAGCCCTAAAGAATATGCCCAAGAATTGGCTTTTCTCCCGCAGCAACACTTAGTACCTGAAGGCATTAAAGTACGCGAATTGATTGCTTACGGGCGTTCGCCTTACTTAAATCTCTGGGGCAAACTCAGCCAAAAAGATGAAGAATTGGTCACTTGGGCGATGGCGCAAACACAAACTGCCGAACTCGCTGAACAGTTGGTTTCCGATTTATCTGGTGGCCAGCAACAACGCGTCTTCTTAGCCATGACACTTGCACAAGATGCTGAATTAGTGCTACTCGATGAGCCGACTACTTATCTGGATTTAAACCGCCAAGCAGAACTCATGGGCATGATGCGACAAATGCAACAAAACGGCAAAACCGTGATTACGGTGTTGCATGATCTCAACCAAGCCTGCCGCTATTGCGATCACTTAATCGTCATGAAAAAAGGTGCAGTGATGGCACAAGGTACGCCCGATGAAGTGATGACCGAAGAGTTGCTGAAGGATGTGTTTGATCTAGATGTCATCATTCATCGTGATCCTATCAGTGACACACCGATGTTTATTTTGAAATAACGGTCAATCACTTCTCTAAATATAAAATAGGCGTTTTATTTTACTAAAACGCCTATTTTTCTATCTAAAACACTTGCGTTTATACGCAATTAATATTTTCCATCGCCCGCAAAGAGATCCGACCACTTTGCAAAACTTACACTTCTTTACACTGTCTGAAATAACGAAGCACTAGATAATTATTATTAATATAGTAGAACTTAAAATGAAATCTCTAGCCCATGTCTTTAAGGCAATGCTATTAGCGGGTGTCAGTACCTCAGTAGCACAGGTTGCCTATGCCCAAAAATCCTCTGTTGATACCGAACGAGAAAATATCATCATTTTCTCCCGTCAAGGAGATACCCAATTAAATCAAGCTATTCCAAAACTTGAGACCTTATTTAAGAGGACTCACGATGTAAAAGTGCGCGATGATTTAATGACACTCTATCTGAGGACGAATCAATCCGCTAAAGCACTTTCACTTTGCGAAAGCTGCGCACCAGCGCAATTTTCCCAAAATGAACTCGAAAATTTAGGCAAAGCCGCTCGAAATGAAAAACAATACGATCGTGCCGTTGCATTCTATTCCCAATTGCAAAAGCAATACCCTGATAATCCAAATGGCTGGCTTGGTGGCGCATTAGCTTTCACAGAAACCAAAAACTACAATGCGGCAAAAAATGCACTGAGTGTTTATAAAAAACGTTTTGGACTAGATAATGCTTATCTTGATGCGGAAAGTTATTTGCTTGATTTCACTGAACCCGATATGGCTAAACTTGGCCGTTGGCAACGTCAGTTAGAACAAAATCCGAAAAATATCACCTTAATGAGAGAGTTGTATCGTTTAGCATCAAAATACAACCTTCTGCCATTACAAGAGAAACTACAAAAAGCCTATCCAGATCAATTCAATCAAAAAGACATGATGTGGTTTGAGCATGGTAAGACGATTACCTCTTCAAAAAATGCGACAACGCCTACACAACAAGAAAAATCATTTGAAGAATTGACCGCACTTTTAGCCAAAATTAACCCTGAACATCCTTTGTATCAACAAGCATTGCAAGACCGTTTTGTGATGGGTGTCCGATTGAATAAATTTGATGAAATAGAGGACAACTTCAGTACATTACAGGCTCAATCTAATGTGCCTGCGTATTTAGAAGAAGCCTTTGGTGATTATTGGGCAGCAAAAGGCTCACCACACAAAGCATTAGCGATTTATCAATCAGTTGAACAACAAGCCTTAAACCATAAACTCACTGTGAGTGATGGTTTACTTCATAAACTTTCTCTGACTGCAAGCGATGCGGGAAAATTTGAATTGGCGCAACAATATTTGGAGCGTATGAATTCAAATGTTTATATCCATGACTATACCCGAACATCAAAAATTCTGAATCCAGGCTACGATTCTCGCTATTTTGGTTTGGCACGTTTAGCGTTATGGCGTGGTAACAGCAAATTGGCTCAGCAACTTATTGATGATCGTCTATTTAACAAAACGCCTGGTGATCCATGGGCTATGTTGCAAAAAGCAGAACTTGAGCGAAATCGTGGTAACTATGATGATGCCAAATTATGGGCTGAAAAAGCCGGTTATTTTTTGAGTAAAAATGATCAGCAAGAAGCACGCAATAACCTGGCAGAAACTGCTTTAAGTCAAAATGATTTACCAACAGTTTCAAAAACAATTGATGCAATGAATGAAGAACAACGTCAGTCAGCACAATCCCTCATAAACCATTACGAACAAGCACGTTCTGGCAAAATTGTAGGAAGTATCGGCTTACAGCATCGTACCTCACCAATCAGTTATAGCAATGAAAGTAGCCAAGATTATGCGATTTACACACCGAAAACAGCAAATGGTCACGATCTCTACGTTCATTACTTAGAAACTCGCTCCCCTTATGACAAAGAAAGTCTCATTTCTCGCCGAATTGGCGTAGGAACAGAGCTCAATTTCTATCCACTCCAAGTGAAAATGGAAAGCGGGAAAGGCGTTAAGCTTAATGATAAAGCCTATTTCTCTACAGAAGCAAATTATACCCTCAATCAACATTGGTCATTTAATTTAAACGCCAATATTAATGGTAGTGGTACTCCAGTTAAAGCCATCAATAAAGGTGTGTATACCAAAGATATTGGTTTCTCTACCACATATTCCTATTCCGATATTTTCCAAGCTGGGCTAGGTGGTGGCGTCATGAAATTTGATGACGGCAACTTAAGAAAAGAAGCCAATTTCTGGTTGAATCTCAATACATTCAAACATGACCGTTGGACGCTAACCAACAATTTCAGAGTCGATTACAGCAAAAATAAAACTATTGATTCTGCTGAATATTACAACCCCGCAAAAGCGACAAGCTTGGAATTCGGTGCGGATTTAAGTTACTACCAACCACTTAATTATGGCTTAGTCTTAAATCACCACCTGAAAGCCAGCATAGGTGCTTATAAACAGGCAGAACTCAGTCGAGAAAAAATGTGGTCGATAAGTTACGGACACCAATGGCGTGTTGGTAAAAAATTTGGCGTGTCTTATGAAATTGGTCGTAAAAAGAATATTTACGACGGCAGTGCTGAATTCAACAATTTCGGAAATTTAAACTTCTCTATTTATTATTAAATACTTAAGCGGTATAACTTTATGAGATCTCTAAAACATTTTGCAAAAATCATTATTTGCACGCTTTCCCTTTTTTCGGCTTTTGCCTTTGCGCAAGATCGTTATGGCGTATTAGCTTATCACTCTGTGGTAGATGAAAGTGCGGCTGAAAATCAAAAACAGTATTTTCCTCAAACGATTTCTGCCCAAACCTTAATTAAACATTTTAATTGGCTAAAAGAAAACGGATACAACGTGATCAGTTGGCAGCAAGTTATCGATGCTGAAAATGGTCAAGGCACATTACCTGATAATGCGGTGTTGCTAAGCTTCGATGATGGCTATGAGACTATGTATAACGTGGTCTTCCCTCTATTGAAAGCCTATAACTACCCCGCTGTTTTTGCACCAGTTACGGGCTGGTTAGATACGCCGGCAGATCAAAAAATCGCTTATGCCGATAAAATGCTGGATCGTTCTGTTTTTGCCACTTGGTCGCAAGTCAAAGAAATGGAACAAAGTGGGCTCGTTGAAGTTGCCTCACATACTCATAATCTTCATAACGGTATAAATGCCAACCCATCTGGTGGTCAATTACCCGCTGTGATTGCGCCTGAATATAAAAACGGAAAATATGAAACAGAAGATGCCTACAAAAACAGATTGAAATCTGATTTCACTCGTTCTGTTCAAACGTTAGTCAATCATGTCGGTAAGAAACCACGTGTAATGGTGTGGCCTTATGGACAATTTAATGATGTTGCTGTGCAACTTGCACGACAAGCAGGAATGCCACACTATTTCTCATTAGGTGAAAAAATCATCAATAAAGTGGGCGATAAACATATTGGACGCTTATTACTTAATGCAGAAACCGATCTAAATACCGTTAAAAACTATCTTGATGGCATTGATGAAAGCAAACAAATTCAACGAGTACTGCATGTCGATTTAGATTATGTCTATGATGCGGATAAAGCTCAGCAAGCCAAAAACCTTGATAAGTTAATCGACCGCATCTATCGCTATGGTGTGACGACAGTTTATCTTCAAGCCTTCTCTGATCCCGATGGGGATGGTGTAGCGGATGCCTTGTATTTTCCAAATAAATACCTTCCTGTACAAGATGATATTTTTGGCCGAATTGCCTGGCAATTGCAAACGCGCGCGGGCGTACAAGTCTACGCTTGGATGCCTGTACTCGCCTTTGATTTACGCAAAAGTGTAAAAGAGGCGGAATATGTCATTGATAGCCGCACGGGCAAGCCTTCAACAAAGGCTTATTTACGCCTTTCACCTTATAACAAACAGAATGTTGAAATCATTAAATCCATTTATAACGATTTGTCATTCTACGCCAAATTTAATGGCATTTTATTCCATGATGACGCGTTCCTAACTGATTTCGAAGGTGCAGAAGGCAATCACGCTGAAGGCATGGTTAGCCCACAAGCAAAACAAAAAACACAGGATTTAATCCTATTAACCCATCAACTCACCGATGCGTTGAAACCTTATTTCTTGCGTGGTTCATATTCTCTTAAAACAGCTCGTAATCTTTATGCATCAGTGATCACAAATCCAAATGCAGAAGAATGGTTGGCGCAAAACTTAAAAACGCTCACCGACAATTACGATACCACTGCCATCATGGCGATGCCATACATGGAAAATGAGCAGCCTATTTCACAAAAAGAAGCCTATCAATGGTTTGCTTCTCTCATTGAAAATGTGAAAGCCCAAGCGCCATTAGAGAAAGTCTTATTTGAATTCCAAGCGGTGAATTGGCGAACTCAAAAACCAATTCCTGAATCCGAATTGATTGATTGGATGACGCTATTACAAAAAAATCATATTTATAGCTATGGCTACTATCCGGATAACTTTTTAACGAATCAACCGGATATGAACAAAATGAAACCGTATTTTTCCGTAAATACGAATGCAGGAAAACAATAAGGATTGACTTATGAACCAACAATTCTTAGAAGCCGTGAGTATCTTCGTATTCATGTATCCTGCTGGAATGGCGATATATTGGGTGACTGCAAGTCTGTGTTATTACCTTTTTATGGAAGGAAAACTTGGGCAACCAACTTTCCAACAAATGCCAAAAGAACGTGTTCCGATGGTCAGCATTATGGTGCCTTGCTATAACGAAGGGGACAATTTAGATGAAGCTATTCCTTACTTGCTCCAACTCAGATACCCAAACTATGAACTGATCTTCATCAACGATGGCAGTAAAGATAACACGGGTGAAATTATTGATCGTTGGGCCAAAGCTGACGAACGCATCGTGGCGCTTCACCAAGAAAACCAAGGTAAAGCCAGTGCATTAAATCATGGCTTGTTAGTTGCTAAAGGTGAATATGTAGCTTGTATTGATGGCGATGCAGTATTGGATTTCGATGCGATCGATTACATGGTGCAATCCCTCGAATTAAACCGTGCTTATGGCGCCGTTACCGGAAACCCTCGAGTACGTAACCGCAGTACTATCTTAGGTCGTTTACAGGTGTCTGAATTTAGCTCCATCATTGGCCTAATCAAACGCGCTCAAAGTCTGATGGGAACCATTTTCACGGTATCCGGCGTATGTTGTCTCTTCCGCAAAGACGTGATGGAAGAAATTGGTGGCTGGAGTACCAATATGATCACCGAAGATATTGATGTTAGTTGGAAAATTCAAACTGCTGGTTACAACATTATGTATGAACCCCGTGCTTTATGTTGGGTATTAATGCCTGAACGTCTTTATGGCTTATACAAACAGCGTTTACGCTGGGCACAAGGTGGTGCTGAAACCATTCTCAAATATTTCCCTCAGGTCTGGCGTTGGAGAAACCGCCGTCTATGGCCAATGTATGCCGAATATTTTGTTACCGCAACTTGGGCAATCTTATTGGTTGTACTGGTTGCACTTGCACTATACCGCAAGATTACCTTAGGTATAGGTATTCAAAACATGGAGCTGTTTGAAACAAATATCTCGATCATGTTTTTTTCCTTCTTCTTACAGTGTCTCTTAAGTTTATACATTGATTCACGTTATGAAAAAGGATTGATCCAATATGGAATTTCCTGCATTTGGTATCCCTATGTTTATTGGTTACTCAATACCGTAACGTTACTCGTTGGAATCCCAAAAGCGATTTTTAGAAACAAGTCCAAGCTAGCTGTCTGGACAAGCCCTGACAGAGGAGTTTAAATAATGGCAACCGCCACTTTACAACAATTAATGGTTATTAATAAAGGTAGCAGCCTTCCCTTGCTGATTAAAGCCAAAAGCTTTGCACTAGATCTAGTCACCTGGGCTTTATGGGCTTATATCATTACGTTTGTCGCGAGATATGCGGAACGCATCTTCACTAAACCGATTCTGGAAAGTTTCTTTTTTGTTGATGTGGTCAGCATCATGTTTTCTGTCTCTGCGGTATTGGTCATCTTGGCTTATATTTGGTCTATTCTTACCGTAGCAAAAGAATAACTCGCAAAAAACTTAATATAAAAAAACCGCACTTTGGTTAACAAATCAAAGTGCGGTTATTTTTAGAAATGTTTAATTAGATACGATATTCTCTAATTAAGCTTTTGGACCTGCTGCGATAAGTGCTTTACCTTCTGCGTTGGTCGCATATTTTTCGAAGTTTTTCACGAAACGTCCAGCAAGGTCTTTCGCTTTCGCTTCCCATTGTGCTTTATCTGCATAAGTATCACGTGGATCTAAGATCGCTGGATCTACGCCTGGTAATGCTTTTGGAATAGCTAAGTTAAAGATTGGTAACTCACCCATTTCTGCTTTTTCGATAGAACCATCTAAGATGGCATCGATAATACCACGGGTATCTTTAATTGAGATACGTTTACCTGTACCGTTCCAACCAGTATTAACTAAATACGCTTCTGCACCGGCAGCTTGCATACGTTTAACTAACACTTGAGCATATTGTGTTGGGTGGAGAGTTAAGAACGCTGCACCGAAACATGCTGAGAAAGTTGGCGTTGGCTCAGTAATACCACGCTCTGTACCGGCTAATTTAGCGGTGAAACCAGATAAGAAGTAGTATTTGGTTTGCTCTGGTGTCAATTTAGACACTGGAGGTAACACACCGAATGCATCCGCAGTTAAGAAAATTACTTTCGTTGCGTGACCTGCACGAGATACTGGTTTAACAATATTATCAATGTGATAAATTGGGTAAGACACACGAGTATTTTCAGTTTTAGAACCATCATCGAAATCAACTGAACCATCTGCACGAACCACGACGTTTTCTAATAATGCATCACGACGGATTGCACGGTAGATATCTGGCTCATTTTCTTCAGAAAGATGGATAGTTTTCGCGTAGCAACCACCTTCAAAGTTGAAGATACCTACATCATCCCAACCGTGCTCATCGTCACCGATTAATTCACGTTTTGGATCGGTAGAAAGTGTGGTTTTACCTGTACCTGATAAACCGAAGAAGATTGCTACATCACCGTCTTTACCTACGTTAGCAGAACAGTGCATTGCACCTACACCTTTAAGTGGTAGGAAGTAGTTCATCATTGAGAACATACCTTTCTTCATTTCACCGCCGTACCAAGTACCACCGATTAATTGAATACGCTCAGTTAAGTTAAATGCAACGAAGTTTTCAGAGTTCAAACCTTGTTCTTTCCAGTTCGGGTTGGTACATTTAGAACCATTCATCACCACGAAATCTGGTTTAAAGGTTTTTAATTGTTCTTCTGTCGGACGAATGAACATATTTTTCACAAAGTGTGCTTGCCATGCTACTTCAGTCACAATACGCACTGCGATACGGTCTTGTTCACTTGCGCCACAGAAACCATCAACCACGAATAAACGTTTGCCAGAAAGTTGTTTAGTCACAAGACCTTTCAAGCTTGACCAAGTTTCTTGAGTCATTGGTTTATTATCGTTTTTCGCCACATCAGAAGTCCACCACACAGTATCTTTTGTGGTATCATCTAAAACGATGTATTTGTCTTTCGGTGAACGACCGGTAAAGATCCCTGTATCAACAGCCACCGCGCCAGTTGTGGTAAGTGTACCTTTTTCAAAGCCTTCTAAGCCTGGTTTTGTTTCTTCTTCAAAAAGTTGTTCATAACTTGGGTTATAAACCACTTCTTTAACATCATGAATACCAACGGCTTCAAGTTCTTTAATTACGTTTTTAACATCAGTCATAGTTCACCTCTTGATTAAAGTTTAAAAATTTTTCCTATGTTTATTGTATGGGAATTGTCAAAAAAAAAATGTTAACTAGATCTCATTTTTGAACATTCATTGGAAAATTCTACCCCTTTTTAGGTGGTTTAGGAGGTTGGGATACAACAAGGTTGATTTACCCATCATATTTTCGATATAGTGAGAACTATTATCAACTCAAGACTCGATAACCATGTTCTCATTTCTGCGTTTACCCTTTTTATTTTGTCTGCTGATATTTACGCAAATCACGCAAGCAGAACCCGACTTTAAGATTCCACCTATTCAAGAAAACATGAAAAAAATGTATCAAATTCAACAAAAAGATTTTACCTTTGAAGACAAACATTACCGCTTGTTTATTGCGGTACCACCAAAAACATCGCAAAAACTGACCGCACTTTACACGTTAGATGGCAATGCTCAATTTCCAATGGCCGTGAATGCTGTCAATCCCAATAAACCTCTCCCGCTTATTGTCGGTATCGGTTATGTCTCTGATAAAGCTTATGTTATTGAAGAACGCACGAGAGACTACACTTTCCCTGCAGAAGGTACCGAATTCGCCAAAGGAGGAAAAGCAGCCGATTTTCTACGCTTTATTCAACAAGACGTAAAGCCTTATATTGAACAGCATTTCGATATTAATAAGGAAAAACAATATTTCTTTGGCCATTCTTTTGGTGGGTTATTTGGATTATATGTACTCTTCCATCAACCGGATTTATTTCAATATTACACCTTGGCAAGCCCTTCTCTTTGGTGGGGAAACGGCTCATTTCTACCTCAAAATGAACCATGGATTAGCCAAAAACCATCACATATTCTGATTACATTAGGCTATTATGAAGAGCATCCTGAACAGGATCCGAATATGACTGAAGAACAATTACAGCGTATTAATCAACGGAAACAAATGCGAACAATCAATGCGCATCAATTGGCGGAAATATTGGAAAAACAAGGTAATTCCGTGGAATTTATTTCCATTCCCAATAAAAATCATGGTGGCTCAATTCCGGACGCTATCAAACATTGTTTAGAACAAGTTCAACAATAAAAGGCTATAAAAAATCCCCGTTATCATAAACGGGGATTTTTCTTATTGGGCTTGTTTGAGTTTATCAATGGCTTCTTTATTGAAGAAGTAATGCGTGCCACAACATTCACACTGCATATCAATGCTGCCTTTATGCTCTTCTAAGATTTCCTCAATTTCAGCTTCTGGAATCAGTAATAATGCTGCCCCTGAACGCTCAGGTGAGCAACCACAGAAGAAAGAAACTGATTGCGGTTCAAAAACTTCCACCACTTCTTCGTGATATAAACGATAAAGCAATTCTTCTGCAGGTAATCCAAATAACTCCTCATCTTTTACGGTTACAGCTAAGGTCGTTAAATGTTCAAAATCTTCTGGCGTACCTTGACCATCTGGCATAATCTGTAGCAACATTCCTGCAGCAACTGGTTTGCCGTCATATTCACCTGTACGAATAATAAGTTGGGTTTGTAATTGTTCTGAACGAACAAAATAGTCTTCTAAACATTCCGTAATCGTTGGTTTATCTAAACCGATAACACCTTGATAACGCTCACCCTCGTTTGGTGCAATCGTAATTACTAATACGCCTTTGCCGATCATATCATGTAAGCTCATGCCATCTTGAATCTCACCTTGCACACGGGCTAATGCACGAATTTGTTGCTGATCATTGCCATTAACTAAGGCTAATTTTAATGGACCATCACCTTGAATTTGAACCGTAATATTACCGTTAAATTTTAATGTTGCGGTCAATAAATTCGTCGCCACCATCATCTCACCTAATAAGTTTTGCACGGCTTTTGGATAATGGTGGGTATTCAATGTATCAGTAAAGGTTTGGTTTAATCGTACCCATTCACCACGCACGGCACGGTTTTGGAAAAGGTAGCGGTAAAGTTTGTCATTGTCTTGAGTGTAATTCATTATTTGTTCCTATTTATTCTTTGAGTAAAAAGTGCGGTCAATTTTGAGAATAAATTGTAAACGTTCAAAAAAGATATCGTTTTGTTACCGCACTTTGTGCCTGTGCAGTATTATGGGGGTGAAAATCAAAATTACAAGCCAAAAAGAAAAGCGGATAGCTTTCACTATCCGCTCACTTTATAAAATTAAACTGATAAATTACCAGTATGCACGTAAACCGATAACAGTTTTGAAATCACGGCTACGATCTCTCGCTGCAGCATCATTTTCGTATTTAGTACGAGTTGCTTGCCATTCTAAGAATGGTTTCACTTTTAAAGAACCTTGGTTAAACACATAGTATTCAGTACCTACCATGAATTGGCGAGTTCTGTCTGTATTATTACTGTGTTTATCTGTTTTATATGCATACATTGCATAAACGTTCCAATCTTCGTTTAAACCTTGACGAACAACTGCACGGACTTCATTTTTAATACGTTTATTACCAATGTAACCTTCATTCTTAGTTACTTGACGTTCTAAATCTAAACCATAAGTAGTATGAACAAAATTATAGGCTAAACCTAAAGCATAAGCATTTTGCGTAAATGAAGAAGCAATAGATTTGTTCGCAAAAATTTCACGCGTAAAACCAGCTGCAACTGTTACATTTTGAATGCTATCAATCGCATGGTTAAAAATTAATGCGGTACCCCAAACATTTTTACGGTGAGATGCATTAGAACCTTTAGCTTTTGCTAAATCGACATTCACATCATTACGCTTACTATTGCCACCATAATAAACACCAAATTTAACTTTGTTGTCACCATAGTTACCGTTGTATACATATTGCGCTACACGACGTGCAGAACCATCTAATAAGCCATCAGACAAACTATAAGTATTTGCTAAGTCGGTTTGTTTAACTTCATCTGTAACTGTAGTCATGTTACCGTAAGTTAACTCACCGAATTGTTTGTGGCCAAAACCAGCATAAAGTTGGTGAGTATAAACATGGTCAAAATCATGTTGTGAAGGTGCTTCACCACGCATACGCCATTCAGCACGGCCTAATGCATAAAAATCACCACCTAAACTTTGTTTTAATTTAATGCCAAAACGTGAACCGTTGTTATCAACTGCGTGGTTAATGTGCTCTTTGCTTTCACCGCCCGCTACATAGTTAGTTTTGTTAGAGGTGCTTTCCCATTTAACACGTAAAGAACCGTAAAAATCAACATCAGTACCAGTTTGGTCAATGTGGAAGTTATAAGCTTGTGCAGAACCTGCTGCTAATGCCGCTACAGATAAAGCAAGAAGTGTTTTTTTCATAACGCTTTCCCTATTATTTAATGAAGTTTATTAAAAAATTGAACTTTTTGCAGTTTATACACTACAACCTAAATGGTCAACCCTAAATTTTGCCAACTATCAGAAAATAGGCAATATTTTGACGAAAATCAATCCAGATAAATACATATTCGATTATTTTATCGCCTATTTAATTAATAAATTAAGTGCAGAAAACACTTGGTCTGAGGTAATATTTTCCATTGAATTCGCTGTTAAATAATGCTGATTTTGACCATAACAGCCAATTAAGGTCGGATCTGTTGCGCCATAAAGCGTAATATTCGGTTTGTCCAGCGCTGCAGTTAAGTGGGCAAGACCTGTATCCACCGATACAACGGCTTTCGCATTGGCAATTTGGCCAGCCAATTCATGTAATGAAAGCTTAGGCAAAACGACTACATGAGATAAACCTGCAGCTAATCGCTCTGCTCTAGTCTTCTCTTTTTCATTTCCCCAAGGTAAACGAACTTGAACAGAAAGTGCGGTCAGTTTTTCGATTAAATTTCGCCATTCTCGTTCTGGCCAATGCTTTTCATCTCTTGTCGTAGAATGAAAAAAGATCACATAAGGTTCGATAGAATCTGCAGAAATAAAATGACGAGCAATACCATAATCCCCTTTTTCTTTCCGTAATGGATAAGATAATGCTTGCGCAAAAAGTTGACGAATACGTTCTACCGCATGTTGTTGATAGGAAATAGCGTATTTTTTATCGTAGAACAAGGAGGCAATCGGCTCACGGATACTTTTGCGATCATAGCCATGTTTAATGCCATTAGCTAAGCGTGTTGCAAAAAAAGCACTCTTAAAAAGCCCTTGAGCATCAATCACAGCATCATATTGATTGGCTTGCAATAAAGTGCGGTAAGATTTCCACTCGTTTTTGGTCTGAATCGAAAAAGGCGATTTTCGCCAACGTCTTAAGGCAATTGGAATGATTTGCTTCACTGCAGAATGCCAATGTGGAATTTCGGCAAAATTCTCTTCTACCACCCAATCAATGGAGAGATTAGGAATAACACGCTGCGCATCAGTCAATGCCGGCAAAGTATGGATTACATCGCCCATAGAAGACGTTTTGATCACGCATACTTTCATTTAATTAACCTTCTTCCCCAGTGCATAATACCGAGACCTGATACCGCTAAAATACCCCCAATAATTAAGGATGAATCCACTTGTTCATTCAACCAAATGGCTGAGAATAAAATCCCTAAAATCGGCACAAGAATAATATAAGCTGAGGCATTACCTGCCCCTAAGTATTTCACCCCATCAAAATACCATGCATAGGCCAATACTGTCGCACCAAATGCGAGGCCAAGCAAACTGATCCACTCACCTTGAGATAAATTCAATACCGTAAGCCAATCGTCTGCACTTTCCACGCATAACGCGCTCATAAATAACAATAAAAAACCAAAAATAGAAGATAATGTGGTTGCGGTGAGCGAATCAATTCCCGCGAGTACTTTTCTCGCCAATAAGGTGTAAACGACCCAACAAATTAGCGCCCCAATTAATAATATTTGCCCAAAGCCAAAGGAATTCATCATTTGTGAAAAATTTCCTTTTGTGAGAGCTAATAACGATCCACTCATGGCAATAATCATTCCGAGTATTACCCATCGATTCCATTTTTCTTTAAATAAAAAAATTGCCAAAAGCGTCGTGAAAACAGGGTTTGTTGCTACAATCACGGCTGCTTGCCCTGCAGGAAGATATTTCAGTCCCCAGATAAAAAACGTGGAATAGGCAAAAACACCGAAAAAGGCAGTCACAAACAAACCTATCCATTGGTTTGCTCTTAGTTGTTTCGCATATTTAAAGCGATTTGCCGCATATAACCAAATCATGAGCGGAATAATCGCAAAGAAAAATCGCAAACTGGAGGCAACAAACGTCGGCATAGCTTGAGCAACCACTCGCCCCCAAGGCCAAGATGCCCCCCATAAAATAGCCATTCCGATTAATTGTAAGTGTATGCGGAGAGGATTCATATCATTAACATATCCTGGTTAATCCTTTTCTATTTGCTTAAAGGCTCTACTTGGTAAGCGTTGATTTTTTCTTGCAAAGCAGATTCAAATGCTTCTCGATGAGCATCATTTTGAAAAGCGGAATAAGGAATATCTAAAAACAATCCAGAACCAACTCTAATTACTAAATAGCCATATTTATTTTCAATATGATGAATATAATGATAACTATATAATGTTTGGCAGAGATCTATTTTAATATATAAACCATCTTCTTGAATTCGTATGGTTTGACTTCCTTTCTCCATTTTGTCGCCTATTTGGTTTTTAATCATACACATATTCAAATAAGGTCGTATTATAAGAGCATAGAAAAAAGAAAGCATTGAGATAGCAAACAATATATATCCCGCATAATAGGCCAAAATATTCTCATAATAATCATAAAGAACTTCAGCCCAATTTCTCATAAAAAATGCAATAAAAAGACTTGGTATCAAGCAAAATAAATATAATAAAAAATCTCCAATTCTCATTATCTTACGAAATTTATTGTGCTTATAAATATCACGACTTATTTTTTTTACTGCCTTAGTATAATTTTTATCTAATGTGAGTTGATAGGTAATTTCCATTTTATATTTTCTCTTTCTCAAATCTCCAAAAGTGCGATTAGTTTTTCTGCTACTTTTTCAGGTGTAATATCAATCAAACTTTGATGATACCCTTCCGAACTATCTGTGCTTTTACGCACTTTAATTAAATCGCCTTCAATTAAACGAATAATCACCGCTTTATCAGATAATGGTGGCGTATAAGTTGGGCTCGTTGGGCCGTAAAGCGCGACCAATGGACGATCTGTCGCAGCGGCAATATGCATTAAGCCGCTATCATTGCTCACCACTGCTGTGCAGTTAGCGATTAGATCCACAGCTTGATTAAGATTCGTTTGCCCTGCCAAATTCAAACAGAACGGTTGTAGCTCGACTGGCAGCGCATTGCGGA
>OIZF01000840.1_pt1 | contig 19944 bp, 15 predicted proteins | sample 1588471 | NCBI WGS metagenome assembly OIZF01 (sample SAMN03283279) | human gut metagenome | biome: human-associated habitat; material: feces | host: Homo sapiens | place: Peru | collected 2012
TTAGAAACATCGTCTTCGACGAGAACAACCACATCACAAGCTACAACTATGTTGGTACTATTGCCTCGATCAACATGGGCACTATACAGGGATGTGTCAACAATGCCGACATTACTGCTACCAACTTTGCCGCTGGCGGTATATGCGGATTTATGGTCAACGGTTGTGGCACAATAAAAGACTGTGAAAACTACGGTAACGTCAAAGCCATGACCTATGCATCGGGCATCTGCGGTGGTTCGCAGTCGGGCAAGAGCATCACCACTTACAACTATCTTATAGAAGACTGCCTCAACAGCGGCAAGCTGTCTACAACCAATGGCGTAGGATCGGCTGGTATTGCCGGCTCTTACTCGGGTGCCATAAAGAATTGCAACAACAACGGCAATGTAGACGACACCCAGGGTACAGCCAAGTCAAAACAGTACACTGCAGGCATCGTAAGCTGCGCCAGCTTTGCAGTAGACATCGAAGGCTGTTACAACAGAGGCGCGATAAGCGGTGTAAAGAATGTCGGTGGCATCGTTGGCAACGTGATGAAGGGCGACGAGGCTGCCACTGTTATAAAGAATTGTCGCAACGATGGCTCGGTTAGCGGACAAGACATGTACGTTGCCGGCATCGTAGCCAACTCTGCACGTAAAGAGGGAGTGGTGTCTGTTGTATCATGCACCAACAATGGCGAGGTTACATCAACTGGCACTACCGAGTTTATTGGCAACCTTCGCGGCAACACCAACATCGCTCTTGGCGAAGGCAACGTTATTGGTGCCGGTCTTAAGGCGCTGCCTCTCGACCCTGCCACAGAAACAGGCATCGACAACACGAATGTCAACACCAGCAAAACTGCCAACGGCGTATTCTTGAGAAACGGACAGATTGTTATCGTCAAGAACAACAAGAAGTACACTGTCAGCGGCATTGAGATTGCCGAGTAATAAATAACAGTTGAGACATAAATATCAGTTCCCAACTTTAACACTTAATCTCTTTATATGAAACAAAGACGAATCTTCTCTCTCCTGATGTGCCTGGGCTGCAGTATGGCAGTGTCGGCACAGACGTTGCCTCTCGACAGTTGTATACGCAAAGGTAAGCTCGCCAACGGGCTTACCTACTACATACGCCACAACGACCAAACTCCGGGGCAAGCAGACTTCTACATTGCACAGCGTGTAGGCTCTATACTCGAGCAACCCGAACAGCGCGGACTGGCTCACTTCCTTGAGCACATGGCGTTCAACGGCACACGCAACTTTCCTGACGGCAATGGAGGCAAACACTCTGTACGCAACTGGTGCGAACGCAACGGCATCAAGTTCGGGGCCGACCTTAATGCCTACACATCCATCGATCAGACCGTGTACAACATATCCAATGCTCCTGTGAGCAAGGCTGGCGTAACCGACACCTGTCTCACCATACTGCACGACTGGGCAGGCTCACTACTGCTTAAAGACAACGAGATTGACCAAGAACGTGGCGTGATACGAGAAGAGTGGCGCACACGACGTTCGCGCATGGCAGCGCAGCGTATGATGGAGAATGCTATGCCCGTGATATACGCTGGGTCGAAATATGCCGATTGCCTACCAATAGGACACATCGAAGTGGTGGACACATTCCACTACGACACACTGCGCGACTATTACCAAAAGTGGTATCGTCCCGACCTGCAGGGCATCATCGTAGTGGGCGACATCGATGTAGACCAGATAGAAGCCAAGATACGAAAGCTCTTCAGTGACAATCCCATGCCCATTGGTGCTCCGCAGCGCACATACTATACAGTACCCGACAACAAAGAGATGATTGTTTACACACAGGCCGACAACGAGCAGCCAACACTCAATTTCTCACTCTACATGAAGCACGATGCCGAGCAACGCCAGTCGAGAGCCACACGCGAGGCATTCCTCAGCAGCTACAAGTCACGACTCGCCATGTTCATACTGCGCCAGCGTCTGGCACAGCTGTCACACGAGGCACAACCCCGAGTGATGTCGGCAAACTGTCGTGTAGGCAACTTCTACGTCACCACTGAAAAGGATGCTTTCGCCCTCAACCTCGGACTCATGCCCAACAATCCGCAGGTTGGCATAGATGCTGCCATCGAGATAGTGGAGAAGGCAAGACGCTACGGCTTTACCGCTGCCGAGCTTGAGCATGCCAAGGTGCAGCACACCGTAAACATCGAACACCGTTTGGACAACAAAAACAAGACACGCAATGCCGAATATGCAAAGAATATTGTGTCCAACTTCTGCAACAACGAGCCTTGCATGAACATCGAATACGAGGCTGCACTGGAGGCAGAATTCTCAGCTACCGTTACACTCGACGACATCAACAAAACGATGGCGGAGATAGTGGACAACAAAAATCAAGTGTGCATCGTCTTCGGACCCACCAAGTACGACGGCAAGCCATACACCATGCCCACATCCGACCAGCTCAAGACGTGGATAGAAAGCGCGCAACAGCGTGAATACACCAACGACAACACAGCGCAGCAGGTAGACCCCGTATTCATGAAGAAGCTACCCAAAAAGGGTAAGATACTCTCAAAGCGAGCAACCGACAATGGTTACACCGAATACGTCCTTTCGAACGGCATAAAGGTAAGTGCCAGACAGTCAGACATCGAACCCAACCGCCTCACCATCAACATGTTCCGTCTTGGCGGCCGCTCGTTATATCCCGACACAGATGCCCCTACACTACAATTCCTTAACAGCGTAGTTAAAGAGAGCGGAGCAGCTGACTTCGATTTTCTCACTCTCGAGAAGAAGCGCCGTGGCAAGGCACTGCGTGTAGTTCCATACATCGATGCCGAGGAAGAGGGCGTAAAGGGTGTGTGTGTAGCCTCCGACCTTAAGACATGGTTACAGATAATGTATCTCTATCTCACCAATCCACGCAAGGACAAGGCGATATTTCAGAATATGATAACCAAACAGCAGTCAATGCTGCGAAATCGCAACGCAAGCCCTAATGTCACCTATAACGACTCGCTGCGCGTAGCCGTATACGGTGAACGCAAGCGCACTCAACCGCTCACGGCGGAACGTATGAACGAGGTAAACTTCGACCGCATCTACCAGATTTACAATGAGCGTTTCAGTAATCTTGCAGGAATGCACCTCATCGTTACGGGCGACATACGTCAGGACGATTTCGACGATTTACTCTGCCAATACGTGGCAAGCCTGCCAGGAAAGCGCAATAGCAACAACGACTGCAAGCCAGGAGAATACACACTCAACATACAGAAGGGACAGGTGACAAAGGTGTTCCAGAAACAGATGATAACACCCTCGGCACAGACCAACATCGTATACTCAGCCCCAATAGCCTATACCGCCGACACCGACCTCAAGCTCGATGTGTTGTCGCAGATAATGCGCGGTGTGTACACCGAAAAGGTGCGCGAGGAACGTGGCGGCACATACGGAGTGAGCGTAGAGGGCCAGTTCTGGAAATATCCTACAGACGGATGTTCCATGACCGTAAGTTTTCGTTGCGACCCCGACAAATACGACGAACTGTTGCCACTCATCGACCTCAATCTGCAGCGCATGGCCACCGAAGGTCCCACCATCGAGCAACTACAGAAGGTGAAGGAGTATGAGCGCAAGAACTATCAACGTGCCGTACTCACCAACGGATGGTGGGAATACGTGCGCTACCACCAGCTGCGAGAAGGTATCGACTTCAACCGCAACTATCTGCAGAAGGTAGACAGTCTCACCACCGATGACATACGCCAATTCTGCCGACAGCTCACAGCCCCGGGCAATCGCATTCAGGTAACAATGAAATAATTGAATTCATAAAAAATGACAAACATTATGCTTTCAACACATAAGTGTATAAAACGAGGAGCGGCTACATTATTGCTGCTCCTCGCAGCCTCAAACATCCACTCTGACAACGTAATAACACGCCATACCGATGGCACCACTATCGTGCGCACCACCACTATATGCAACGCACGCGGATATCGTAAGTCCACGCCCGTAGAAGTACACTTCAAGAACGGCAAGGTGCAGAAAGTGGTAGCACTGAAAAACGAAGAAACGGTACCCTACTTTGCCCGTGTAAAGCAGTTTCTGCTGCCGCTATACAATAACCTCAAAATCTCAAAGGCAAAGAAGCTAACCCAACGCACCGATATAGACGGATGCACCGGAGCTACATTCAGCACAAAGGCTGTACAAAAAAACATAAAGGCAGCTATAGATTATTACGAGAAACAGAAGCGGTAGCTAATATATGTAACTTAAGCAAGCAACAAATAAAAAACCGCCCAGCATCACTGCTCGGCGGTTTTTAAACTCTTTTCTTGATTTATCAAACAATTACAAACTGCTTCTTATTTATTCATTCATTTACATTACTGGCTTTACTAATACTAATTTGTATTAATAACGAAATGTTGTCTCAACATTACACTGCAAAAGTACAAACTTTCGATAAACTTGCGATTGCAATCGGTAAAAGATATGTGTCATTGTGTAAAAATCGTCGATTTCAACGACTTTTTAATCGTTTGACACGCTATTTTTACCATTTGACGCACGAAACTCTATCGGACTCTTGCCCTCACGCTGCTGGAATGCACGGCGGAAAGTGGACAAAGAATTGAAGCCCGACTTCATGGCGATGGTGTCGAGAGTGTCGTCAGTGGAGTGAAGAAGCAGCTTAGCGTGATGTATGCGGTAATCGTTGACAAAGTCGTAGAACGTGGTGTCGCAACACTGGTTGATATATTGCGATAGGTATGTGCGATTGGTGCCAAGAAGAGCAGCCAACTCCGTGAGTCGCAAACGCGGATTGAGGTACACATGGTCGCGCTCGAAGAGCAGGTGCATACGCTCAGCGAAGGCTGCTTCCTGCTGTACGCTCTGCTCGTCAGTGGGGGCGTCCGACAATTCTGTGTCAGTATCGATGTCGGTCTTCAGCGAGGTAGCAACGGATGCCAAAGCCTCATCCTCTGCCTCTGAAGGTGCCACTACCGATTGGGAGTCGGCAGACTCGTATGCCTTAACAATGCTTATCACGCGAGCCTGACGATAGAAGAAGAAACAAGCCACCGCCCACACCACGAGCGAACCAATAAGGTAGATGGCATCATTCTCACAACTGGGGTTCACGCTGTCGTATATCCACAGCAGAAGGATGCAGAAGAACGACACGATAATGCCGCGCAACCAGTTGAAGTTGATGTATTTCTCGTAGGAGAACTCCTCCATCAGCGCACGCTCGAAGCGGGGCACTTCGTGCAGCGACCAACTCAAGAGCAAAACGCCATAAACAAACGAGGAGATGTGTATCACGTCGAACACTAACGGCTCGGGGTAAACTAACGACACGGTCATAAACGCTAAGAACGGGATATACAACAACGACGCACGCCACCAGTTGAGCCATCCAGGGCGACATGCTTCGATAAGAACGATGGCATAAAGCGGCATAGTGAACAGGTCTATGCTCGAAGAGTACAATGATTCGAGCGCACTGTCATAATAACCGTCTCCTATAAGCGCAAGGTTCTTAACGTATAGTGCTACGGTGACGAGCATGAGCGTGCTGACATAGATGTTCAGCGAAGTGCGACGCTTGTAACTGAACAACAACGCCATCATCAGATGGAACATAATGCTCGCTCCATATAAGAAGTATAACAAGTTGCAACCGGTCATAGTCCTTGCTTAGAAATCCTATATATGTTTGTAAATGTAATTGTATAAATCGCTGCTGTGTATGACTAAAAAGCTCACAATCGATGCTTTTTTGTTGTCTTGACAATGCAAAGTTAGGAATAAAATATCTGCAACGCAAACATTATCTGTAGTTTTTTGTTGGTATTTAGGAGGGTATATATACATACAAAGAGGGCATGGCTTTTCGCCATGCCCTCTGATACTTTTGCTTGGTTGGTGCACTTTAGGGGGTGCAGTTGTCCCAACTGCACCAACAGAGCTATTGGGATATTGGTTGGTGCACTTGATGGCACTGCTGCTTGGTTGGTGCACTTGAGACAAGTGCACCCCCTGAAAGCATCCCCTGAAAGATTACTTCACGAGCACCTTCTTAACCTTGCCGTCAGCAGAGCGAACGATGTTCAGACCCTTCTGGAGTTTAGAAAGCTTAACGCCGTCAACAGTGAAGAGTGTTGCTGCACCCTCTGCCACTGTTGTAGCGTTGATGCCTGTTTCTGGAGCTTTCTCACCGAATACTAAGTTAGCCTCATTATCCAAGATGCTGATGTTAAACTTAAATTTGAGCTTCTCAATAGCATCCTTAGTCTCGTTGAGTTTGCATGTGCCCTCGAAACCTGTGAACGCGGTCTTGGTGCCGTCAGCAAGTTTGAACAAGAAACCATAAGCAGGGTTCACATTAGACCATGTGCCCTCGGTGTCAGTAGTGGTGAGTGTGAGTACGTGTGTCTCTGCGTCCTCAGCAACGGTGATATTCTCGATAGTATAGTCGCCAAAGAGGGTTGAGCCTGCCTCAAGAGTCTTCCACACGAGCTTATACTTGCCTTCCTCGTACTGCACGAATTCAACTGTCTTTGCGTCATAGTTGGTTGTTGTGCCATTGTAAACAGCGTTAGCAACGTCAGTAGTAGAGAGAGTAACTGGTGAGAATGGCTCTACTTTCTCTGTTACGAGCTCTACAGACTTGTAGGTAGCGAAACCTGGGGTGCCGCATCCAGCACCGAAGTAGAGTTGATTATCGCCCTCGCCGTAGAGGTTTGACATTTCAGCAGCTGGGAACACAAGGTCACCATTGATGCTGATACCCGTCTTGTCCATAACTATAGTTACGGTAGAAGGATCAGTAACCTCCTTATAGTAACTTGTTGCACCTGCATCGCCCTGGTAGCGATACTGAACAGCGAACTTCTGATAATAGCTCTCCATAGCCGTTCCATTCCATACCTTTGCGTCCTTTGTATAGAAGAGGTGCACTGTGCTTCCACCGTTGGTCTGTTCCCAGTTTGCAACGTCTGTTTTGTTGTTAGAAACAGAGAAAACACGCTCGTTCTCTGTGTCACTACAAGTGGTCATATCCAAAACTGCTACAAGTTTTTGGGTATCCCAGTTCACTGTAACAGCCTTTGGAGAGAGGACTTTACCTGCAAGGGCATAGTTATCCTCTACAATTTTCTCGCTTGTGGTCTCAGCAAACGCTGTCGCTGTCACCACCAACATTGCGATAAGAGATAAAATTTTCTTCATAATAAATCCTTTCTGTTAGTTGTTAAATGTTAGTTATTTAATTGTATTGCTTTCAATACGTATAGGATATACGCTATTTACGCACGGTTTTGTTTCAAATCTATTGATTATAAGCTATATAAATCTTCGACTGCAAAGTTAAAAATAAAATTTGTGTGACGCAAATTATTTATAGTCTTTGTTGGTATTTAGGAGGGTATGGCATCCCTGCCATACCCACGCGGCCCTCTTGTTTATCCTCCCACAGAAGCCACAAAACTGGCAGAAGTTTCTGGCGGAGAAGAGCCTCCCACAGACACATCGTAGGAGGGTATGGCATCCTGCCATACCCACGCGGCCCTCTTGCTTATCCTCCCACGGAAGCCACAAAACTGGCAGAAGTTTCTGGCGGAGAAGAGCCTCCCACAGATGCACACGGATGAGCACAGATTAGGAGTTCCAGCGGGTGGCGTGGGTATGGCAGGATGCCATACCCTCCTACAAAAACTCCCACAGATTGCATTGCCACGCAACACCAACAAGATTGCCACGCTACAACAACAAGATTGCCACGCTACAACAACAATATTGCCACGCTACAACAACAAGATTGCCACGCAACAACAAGATTGCCACGCTACGATAAAACACCGTAAACGAACAAGCAATCAAGAAACGAACAAACAATCAAGAAACGAACAAACAATCAAGAAACGAACAAACCCCTACCCTACATATTAGCAGAGAGACGGATGGAAAATGAGCTGGAAGATGCGCTGGGAGATAGGCTGGAAGATAACCCCTATTGATCAGGTATCTTCCAGCCATTACTTCACTGATACGCAGGAGGTTATGCGCTGGCTGGAAGATATGGTAGATATTTTCATCTACTCGATTTTATTTATAGCTTTGTAGCACCATACACAACCCATCCTATCCAGTTCTCGGGAGTCACCACAGCCTATTCACTCACATCATACGCTGTTAGTAACGAAGAAGAAAATTGAGTATTGGCACGACATGAATTCCACTTCATCGCAAAACAATGCTAACCATAGGAGGATATGGCATCCCTGCCATACCCACGCTGCCACTAAACTATCTTCACACAGAACGAAGAACGAAGAAGTTATTGGCAGAGAAGAAAAATCTGTGAGCATCTGCGAAATCCGTGGGAGGCTCTTCTCCGCCAGAAGATTCTGTGAATTCGGTGAATTCCGTGGGAGGATTGTAATGTTGGTGCAGCGTTTGCTTGGTTGGTGCAGCGGAGACCGCTGCACCCCCTAAGAGGGTGGCGTGGGTATGGCAGGATGCCATACCCTCCTACGATGTGTCTGTGGGAGGGGAGCAACGAAAAGAGGGCATGGCGGAATGCCATGCCCTCTTATGAGTGTTTTCAGTGGGTGCACTGAAAGATTACTTCACGAGCACCTTCTTCACCTTGCCGTCAGCGGTGCGAACGATGTTCAGACCCTTCTGGAGCTTATACAGTTTAACGCCGTCAACAGTGAAGAACTGTACGCCGTTAGCAGTCTCAGCATTGATTGTGCTGATGCCGTCAACAACCGGCTCTACAACCTTAAGAGTTGCGTCCCAAACGCCACCACCGTCAGAGAGGATACTGCTTGAACCACCAGGGAGGATGCAGTTCCAATCGAACTTGAAGCGGATACGATATTCGCCAGCCTTAGCAGGAGCCTTGAACGAAGGTGCAACATAAGTATTGCGAGCATCTCCAGTAAGTTCATCACCTACTGAGTTGTAACCAGATGCATCGTTCTTTGGGTTAGAGTCGAGAGAGTAGAAGCTGAATGCTACCAAATCGGTGCCAGTCTGATCCCACTGTCCCTCCTTATAAGAGAAGTCGCCATCGTTGTCGAAGTCGATGTAAACGAAGCTATGCATCCATTCGCCTGTGTAATCGAACGAAGCTGTCAGTTCGCTGCCAGCCTCAACTGTGAACGGTTCGTCTGCTGTATGATCCTCGTAAGCAGCCTTTGAAGTCTTAACGCTCTTTGTCTGCTTGTCCTTGCCTGTCTGCTGGAGAGAGAAGCTGTTGAGGGCACGGCTACTATGTGTGCTGTTTGCGTCCTTGTCGAAGTTGATAGCGTAGTCGTCCTTCGGCTCCTCTGTTGAGAATTCAGTGCCGTAAACGAGAGTGTAATCGAAAGACATGCCGAACGAAACGATCTTAACAGCACCAGAAGCGTTCAGATAAGCCTTGTCGTTATTGAACATAACCTTGAGGTTGCCCTTTTTAGAGTCAACCAATTCCTGATCAGTATCTGTGAATGTAACCTCTGGATTCGCAACCTCGATAGTTGTGATGCCGTTCTCTGTCTTACCTGCGACATTCTTGAAGCTGATAGTACCTACGTTCACAGAGAGAACGTTTACAGAATTGAGGTTAGCGAGGATAACGTTGTAGCGGTCGTTGCCGAGCGACTCGATTGTGAGCTTCTGAGGATCGTTTGTGCCGATAGTACCCCTGAATGTGTAGTTGAGCTTGTCGCTGAAGATCTTTGTATCAACTACTGACGGCGGCTCCGGTGTCTCTGCCTTCTCGCCGTAAACGAACTGACCGTTCTCTGTTGTGAACTTGCAAACGAAGCCTTCGAAGCCGTTCTCGCCTACCTTTACAGAAGCAGAGAAGTCGGTGAAGTTGAGTTCTGTCTCGTCAGCGTCGTTCCAGAAGCCGCTTGCGTCAGATGTAGTAAAGGTAATGTTACCATCTTCGCCCTTTGTCGGCTTGAGGTTCTCTATTGTGAAGTCTTCGGTCTTAGTGCCTAAAGTGAGTTTCTTGAACTTAACCATATAAACGCCTTCCATGTACTCTGTGAGCACTGCCTGAGCGTTCTCGAAGTTAGTAACCTCATCACCAGCCTTTACATAAGCGTTGCTTGTGAAGTTGTAAATGTTCGGAACGTAAACATCATCACTGAACTCGTAGCTGATCATGTCGCCGTTGCCGACAAGGATAGTGAGCTTAACAGATGCAGAACCCTTGCTGTCTGCATCAGCAGCAGGTGTTGCGTCAATCATACCACCCTTAATAATCATAGACTTGCCATCGTACGGTGAGTCAGGAGCGCTGATTGTAATGTTGCTTTCAGGAACATCAATCTTAAGTGTGCCCGCATTCTCTGTAGCCTTAAGACCTGCAATAACGATATTGCCAAGAGACACACGGTCTTCGCCTACTACTACGTCCTTGAGAGTAGCTGTGTATGTGCCGTCAAGTTCCTTAACGAGCTGAAGCTTTGCATCCTTAACATACTGGTGGAAATCGAGGTAATCGTCCGTAGCAATTTCTTTCCAGTAAATAGTCTCTACATTGTTTGTAAATTCGTATGTAGCGGTCTCACCAGGTGTTGTACCGCCCTCTGTCACGAGCTCTACAGACTTGTATGTAGCGTATGTGTGCTCTGCGCGTACAGAACCGAAGTAGAGCTGGTTAGCACCCTCCTTGTAGAGGTTTTGCATTTCAGCAGCCGGGAACACAAGAGTGCCGTCCATTTTGATACCGTCCTTGTCCATTACGATAGTGCAGTTAGACGGGTCGCTAACAACGAAGTAGTGGTTAGTAGCGCCGCTGTCACCAGCATAACGATACTGAACGGCGAACTTCTTGTTGTAAGTCTCCCAACCGTTAGCTGTCCATACCTTTGCGTTCTTGGTGTAGAAGAGGTGGAGTGTGCTTCCGCTTTCCTGATCCCAGTTAGCGATGTCGGTAGCGTTAGTAGACACTGAGAAGATACACTCGTTAGGTGTATCGCTGCAGTTAGCCAAATTGACATTCACAACGAGCTTCTGGGTAGCCCAGTCGACTGTGATTGCCTTTGCCGGAACGACGGAACCGTTAGGAGCGTAACCGTCGTCCAAAATTTTCTCGCTTGTGGTCTCAGCGAACGCTGTAAACGTCACCACCAACAATGCGATCAGAGATAAAATTTTCTTCATAAGAAATCTGTTTTGTTAGTTATTAATGTTAGTAAATTGTATTATTAGCTTTTAATTGGTTGGTACACCTTAGGGGGTGCAGTTGTCCCCGCTCGGCTTTGCCGCTTGCCAGAGCAAGAACTGCACCAACAGAGCTATTGGCACTGCTGCTTGGTTGGTGCACTTGAGACAAGTGCACCCCCTGGGGTTACTTCACGAGCAACTTCTTTACCTTGCCGTTGGCTGTGCGCACGATGTTGATGCCACGCTGGAGGTGCTGTATGCGTACTCCGCCGAGGTTGTATATCTCGACGTAGGTGTTGTCGCCGGCAGTGGTTAGGGCGTTGATGGCAGTGTCGACTTGCTTGCCGAACACCACGCTCACGTCCGAACCCATTGTCATAAAGTTGAGTTCTGCTACAAACTTCGACTTATCGGCAGAGAGTGTAGCCGTAAAAGAAGTGAGTGTAGACTTGCTTCCCTCGGTTACGCCTCCGGTGGCAGCTGAAGAAGTAACGTTTACCCATTTGCCCTCGGTGGACGAAGTGGCAAAGGTTGTAACGCCAGTTTCTGTATCAACCGTAGACATAACGCCATCAATTTCAAAGTCGCCAAACGTCTTGTATGCCATGGGGGCGAGTTTCTTAAATGTCACCTTGTATCTACTGCCACCCACTCGCTTCAGCTCCACTTCCTTTTGAGTGTAGTCGGTAGTTCTGCCTGCTCCACTTGTAACATGCAAATCGTCGGTAAACACCTGACCAAATGTGCAGAGCGTGGTCATCAGGAAGAATACTATAGAAAGAACTTTTTTCATATTAACTTTAGTTTAGATTGCTCAAATATAGCAATATTATTGCAAACGGGGTGCATTAAAACAAGTTTTAACATCATCAAAACTCATTTTAACACACCCCGCATAATTGTTTGTTGTATCGTGTCTATATTACTTCAACACCTTAACTGTCTTGCCGTCAGTAGTGCGAACGATGTTCAGACCCTTCTGCAAGCCGTTCTGACGTGCGCCAGTAGCGTTGAACACAGCCACCGGAGCGGTCTTGCCTGCTACTACGCCGTTGATAGCTGTCTCCGACTTCTTGCCAAATACGCAGTCAACCTTAAGCTTTTCACCCATGTCTACAAGGAGTGAGATTTCAGCATAGAGCTTACCACCTTCTACTACAGAGTGGAGTGTAAGAGGAATTTGGTGTCCGAGAGCTTCCGCAAGCGTTGTGTTGCTCGGCAGCTTTGCAATGCCGTCAAAGTCGTAAGTTGTAGCGTCGCCATTCTTTACGCCCTTGATACCCTCAACTATTACATCACCCACTTCAAAGGGTCCGAAAGTGAAGTTCTTGAGCATAAATGTAGATGTACCATCAGCCTTGTGCTCAAGCTCAACTGTTGCGTCAACTGGATCCTGTGGTTCATTGTTGAGCGAGATTGCGAGCTTGTCGGTGAACTGTTCTGTTGTCTGAGCGTTAGCTGTTGTCGCCATGAATGCTGTCGCAGCAACGGCGAGTGTCATAAAAAACTTCTTCATTTTTTTATTTATTTATTAATGCAATTTACTTCTTCAAAACCTTCAGTGTTCTGCCGTCGGCTGTGCGCACGATGTTCACGCCACGCTGGAGAGATGTAACCTTCGCACCAGTGAGGGTGTAGATGTGCTTAACTGTGCCGTCAGCTGCTACTACTGTGTTCACAGATGTTTCTGTCGGTGTGAAGTTGAATGTGTAAGAAACCGCCTCGTCCCAGTTGTCGACAACGAACTTACCAGTGCAACTTGTCACCTTCTTATCTGCGTCAAAGCCTACGATAAACTCGAAATCTGTGTAGTCAAGCGTTGCGTACAATGGGTGTGCAGCAGTTGTCTTGCACTTGCCCTTCTTGCTTGCGAAGCTTGCCTCGCTGTCGCTGCCAGTGCGCTGAACGCCTTCGAACGAAACAGTGCCGAGGTCTACGCCCTTAGGAATAGCTACGTTTGTGAGCGAAAGGGTGTAAACATCCTTTGCAGTCTCGGTGAATGTGACTGTTGTCTGGTTGTTGTTCATCTGGTCGCCATCATTATACGTGTAGCCAGCGAGAGCACCATTTACTGAGAACGGATCTGCCGGAACGAACGGCTCCTGATAGTTGAACCATGCTGTGAGCTTGAACGAAGGCTCGCTCTCGTCTGTGAACACGATTGTAGCATAGAGGTCACCACCTTCGTCAATACGTGCCTCAACCTTAGCCTTGAGGTTTACGTAAGTGTCGTAGAAGTTAGGAAGAGTTTTGATCTCTGGCTCTACAACGCCAGTGTATGTCACTTCGCCGTCAACTGTCTTCTTCTCCAGACCCTTCAGGAGTACGCCTGACATAGTGCCCTTCTCGGTGTCGATGTGCTCAATCTCGATGCTCTGCGCACCGTCGCTCCACTCGCATACCTTTGCCACTACGCCTGGATACTTAACAACGCCAGACTGGCCGCCCTGGAACTCAGATGCCACGTCTGCTGTGAACTGCTCTGTAGCGGTGATTGTCGGCTTGTCGTCGCCGCCGGTGCCGCCACCGCCACTGCTTGTGCGTGTGCCTTCGAACACTACGTTTCTGTACTCCTTGGTTGTGTTAACCTGGAAGTATTTGAATGTGATGTAGATCTTCTCGTCGTCGATAGTTGACTTGCCGAGATAGTCAGACAACTCGAAATAGTATTTTGTAGCTGCGCCGAGGTTGCCGCCTTCGTTAGAGAAGGTGAAGCTGCCGCCGCCTGCCCACTTATAGTTCTCGATTCCGGCGAATGTACACTTTCCGAAGTCGTCGTTGCCGAAGATTACGCTCTCGAACACGAGTGTGTACTTGCCGCCCTCGCCCTGGGTTACGGCTACAGTTGTTTCATAATCACTAAATTCGTTCAACTTAGAGTAGAATTTTCCTTTGTAATACTGCTGTGCAGACACACAAAGTGTAGTCATCAAAAGGACTAAAAGAGTAAAGATTTTCTTCATAAGCTTGTAATTTTAAAAGGTTTAATTAATTCTTGTTGTTATGGTGAGGTGGTGTGATGGTGGTGAGATGGTGAGGTGGTGGTGAGATGGTGAGGTGGTGAGATGGTGAGATGGTGAGATGGTGAGATGGTGAGATTTGCCATTAAGCTGTAAACTAATGTCAACATTACAACACATCAACATCACAACATCAACATCACAATACATCAACATCACAACATCAACATCACAACATCACAACATCTCAACACCCCAACTTATTTAAGTTTATACATCACACCGAGCGTAGCGTACACGGGGTACATGGTCTGCTCGATGGTCTTGAACTCCTTGCGGAACACTCCCGACATACCCCACTGCACGTCGGCATAAGCGCCGAAGCGATGCGAGAAGTACCAGTCGGCACCGAAGTCGAAGCCGAAGTGCCAGTGGCGCATATCGCTTGAGAAGTCGTAGTCGCCACGCTCACCCTCGTTGTGTCCGAGTTCCACCTTCTGTCCGGTTGGGTCGCCCTCGCGCAGATAGCCATCATAGGCGTAACCCGAGAAGTCGTTGTTGAGCGCGTAAGAGAAGTAAGGTCCGAACTTCAAGCGCACGGCATCCGACACATTGAACGTAGCCTGCAGAGGCAGCGTTACGACGAGTTGTGATGTCTTCGTAACGACATTGCCGGTGAAGAGTCCGCTGAGCGACTCGCCGCCCTGACGCATCTCCATTGAGTAGCTCTTCACGCGAGCGTCGGTCTCCATCGCCTTTGTCTGGAAGTGGAAGCCTGCCATCATACCCCACTTCTTGGTGAGAGGCTTGTAGGCATCGAGCGCGAGAGTGAAGCTGGGCCTCGGCTTATAGCTATCGAGACCACGTATAGAGGCAGGCATACCCATCGGCATTGTGCCACCGATGTTGTAGCCGAGACGTGCTTGATAGTTCAGATTGTCGAATATTCCGAATGCTGACGCACTGTGCGCGCCGAAGAGCAGCGCAAGGGCTGCAGCTATTATTGTTTTCTTCATTTTGCTTGTTTTCTTACTTCTTGTATGCAATGCTTACCTTGTCGATGAGCAGTGTGCTACCCACAGCGCCCTCGAAGGCTGCGCCCTCGATGCTTGAGGTGAATACGACCGCCATGCTATAGCCCTTGTTGGCAAGGATGGCTGCATCGAGTTCGCGAGTATAGTTGAAGTCGACTGCGAACTCTTTCCATCCGCCCTCGGTCTTCACCACGTTGGGCACTCGTGCCAATGCTACTATCTGCGGCGAGGTGAGCACGTTGTCGCCCGTGAGATAGAACGCCTTGCCTTCGCTGTCGACGTTGCGGAACACTACGGCGTAGATGTCGCCTTTGTCGGTGCGTCCTTCTACCACCTTGGCGTTCTTGTCCTTGAACGTTGCACCCGGTGTGTACTGGTAGTAGCCGGAGAGAGTCACGGGGCGATAGTTGATCTGGTTGTACGATCCGTCGCCGAAGTGTGTAGCCATAAGCGGTTCCTTGGTAGCCGACTTCGAGTCGAACACACCGGTGAAGAGGTTGCCGGCAGCGATGCGCATGTTCACCATAACGCCGAACGGTCCGGTGTCGCACGTCTCAAGCTTCACGGCAGCTCCGTCGTAGCCCTCAGCGAGAGGTGTTGTCGGATACTGGTCGGGCTTTGCAGAACCTCTGGCTATACTAAAACCAGGGTTGCCGGTCGCCCAGTTGTATCCATTCTCGTAGTCGCTCCACATGTAGAACTTTGATGTAGCAGGGTCGAGCGAGTAGTTCTCGAAGTCGTAGTGTATGTATGCAAGCTTATCTTCTGGCTGACCAGGGTCTGGGGTAGCCTCTTCAGCCTTGATAAACACACGATATGTACGACTGTACTGACCGTCTTCTGACGTTACGACATATGTCACGGGGCCGTTAGCGAAGTTCTGTGCCGAGCCACTTTCGGGAGAGACTGTCGCTCCAGGGGTTGTCTTGAAGAAGACCGGCAGTGCGGTAACATCACTGTTTGGGCGCAGGTCGGGGAAGATAAGGTCGGTCTTTGTCGACTCGATGCCCAATAGTTCGGCGTTTGACTGCTGAAAGAACACCTCGTCGGGGTTCTCTACCTGGATGCGTGCTTCAACGATATCGCACTCGTTGTTGGGTGCTTCGTCCTTAAAGCATGATGTGAGCGTTGTGGCGAACGCCACGATAGCGATAAGTGAGAATGGTTTTACCATTAATATTCGTTTTTGTTTATTACTACCAAGCCCATATCTAACTGAATTCAAGAGGGCTATAGTCGGCACAAAGTTCGGTAAAAAAAGCGACAGGCGCAAGAAATTACTTGCTTTTTTAACAATGCGCCTTAAAAAATGGTAATTTCTCGAACCTTTTGACAACAACAAAACCCATTAACACCATTTGTTTGTAAAAGAATGAGTAACTTTGCAGTTTGAATTTTATCAGGTAACGAATAATTAATCAGAGACACTATGCTTGGATTACCCAAAGATCCGATGATGCTGCTGAGCGTCATCAACACGCACTTGCGCGACACTTACCCCTCTTTAGACGCTTTATGCGACGACCTAAACGTGGAAAAACAGCAGATAATCAGTCAACTTGCAGCAATCGGATATGAATATAATGAAGAGCAGAACAAATTCTGGTAACAGCACCATAAGCATGAGCCAGCACTACCGCACGCTGCTCTCCATCGGCATACCCATCATGATTGGTCAGATGGGCATGATTGTCCTCAGCTTTGCGGACACAATGATGGTGGGACACCACAGCACTACGGAGCTTGGTGCGGCATCGTTCGTGAACAACATCATCAACCTTGCCATCATCACGGGCACGGGCTTCTCCTACGGACTGACGCCAGTGGTGGGTGCTCTGTTCGGTCGTGGCGAGCAGGCTGAAGCAGGTCAGGCTCTGCGCTGCTCACTGCTTACCAACACGCTGGCAGCGGTGGCTATGATGACGGTACTCTTGGTGCTCTACTTCAACCTCGGCAATATCGGACAGCCCGTAGAGCTCTTGGGCTATATGCGCCCCTACTACATGGTACTATTCGCGTCGCTGCCGTTCGTGATGCTGTTCAACGCCTTCAAGCAGTTCACCGATAGCATCACGCTGACGCGCACATCGATGTGGATTTTGCTCTCGGGCAACCTGCTAAACATCCTCGGCAACTACATCTTTATATATGGCAAGATGGGCGCACCGGAGATGGGCGTTGTGGGTGCCGGCGTGTCAACGCTGCTCTCACGCATCATCATGGTGGTGATTTTCATCGTTGTCTTCATGCGCTCACGTCGCTTTGCTGCGTACCGCGAAGGTTTCTTCAAGCTCGGCTGGTCGCGTCCGCTGCTGCGCCGCCTCAACTCGTTAGGCACCCCGATTGCGCTGGAGATGGGTATGGAGACAGCATCGTTCTCGCTCTCCATCATCATGGTGGGCTGGCTCGGCACCATTGCCTTGGCATCGCACCAGGTGATGACAACCATCTCGCAGTTCACGTTCATGGTCTACTACGGACTTGGGGCTGCGGTGGCTGTACGCACAAGCTACTTCCACGGTCAGCGCGACGTGCAGAACGTGCGCCACACGGTGACGGCGGGTCTGCACCTGATGATGATGCTCGAGGTGGTGCTTGGCGGCACCATCTTCCTGCTGCGCAACCACATAGGTGCGTGGTTCACCGACAGCTCGGAGGTGTCGTCGGCTGTGCTCACGCTGCTCCTGCCGTTCTTCATCTATCAGTTTGGCGACGGTATGCAGATCAACTACGCCAACGCGCTGCGCGGCATCGCCGATGTGAAGCCACTGATGCTCATTGCGTTCGTCGCCTTCTTCGTCATCTCGCTGCCCGTGGGCTACCTCTGCGGCTTCGTATTGGGCTACGGACTGACGGGCGTGTGGATGGCATTCCCGTTCGGACTGACATCGGCGGGCGTGATGATGTGGTGGAGGTTCAGAAGATACAAATAACACTTAAGTATGTGCCAGTTATGTCATACATAATATGGCACATACGTCATAAGTTTCTTTGACACAATATCCGTATTGGCAATTTTTATTAGACCTACTTCTTGCGTATCTGCAATAATTCTTGACGCAACAGACGATTGCGTCTTTTTTAGATTAAAGCGTTCTCTAACTGACTGATTATTCATACTCTTTCCATCCTCGTTTACAAGGCACGCATGTTGATAACAAGCCTCAACCTTCTCCTCTTTGGTCATATCTTTCAAATCCTTATGCGGATAGAGCGTAACCCTTGTACACATTTCCTCCTTTGCTATTTTTGCAGCCGGCAAATGCATTTCTTCAATTGCAGCAACAGCTCGGTCTATTCCACTACCACGGCGTTCGCAAAAGCCTAACAAGAACATATGTTCTGCTAACTTCTCATTGCGAGAGTTCGGCGGAAGGTCTATCAAACGATTTATATCATTAAGTGGTGCACCAGGGTTTGTTATCACAACACGATTAGAGAATATCTCTATCGTAATGCTTATACCACAAATATCAAAATCCTGATGCACCAAAGCATTTGCTACAAATTCACGAATAGCGATTCGGGGATAATCGGCTACATCTTTACGCTTAACACCGATATCCTCTGTTGATACATTTTTCATTATGAAATCAACTAATCCCTCAAAGCCTACCGCATAACCGTATTTACCAAATTGTTCAAACAGAATATTGCGATTATTAACTCCCATATATTTACGTACAACGACCTTACGACTACCGAGTTCGTCGAAATCGCTCAGATTGTTTGCAAACAAAATAGCACCCAGATTTGTGATACTCCAGTCATCATCCGCACCAATACAGAACCCACATTCTGCCATTCGTGCAATAACACTGTCTACTGACTTAGGAACAGCCTTATCTTGCAGTTCAAAGAATTTTCGGAAATTCAAAAGTTGCAAGACACCACTTTTTGTCAACCCTCTTTTTGCTACTCGTTCTTCAAACCGAAGACCTTGCGAGGTTGCAATCATATTACGCACTTGTAGGTCTGACATCTTGCGCGTTTGTCCATTCACTCTACAATATGCTTCGTGATAGTCTTTTCCACGTAAGAATATCGGCTTTTCCCTTTGTTCTGGCACATACACAAACAAAATAGGATGTCCTTCATATTCCAAAACAGCATGGTCTATATCTATTGCCTGTGACAAATTATTGTGAGCGACATTACCTAAATTTCTAACAATTAGCTCAATCTGCTCTTTGGAAAGCGTAACAAACGAAGCATCATCGCTTATACCATAAGCAAACATGCCACCACCATGGTGATTGCAAAAGGCACAGATATGTTTAGCCAATCGATCTGACTTAGACGACAGATTGCACTTCCAATCGAGTTCACTCAATTCATGAGGAATTGGTTTCAAACTCTCTTTTAAAATATCCAAAGCTTTATCTTTCCAACTCATATATCTTAAGGCGTTTCGATTTTACTTTGCAAATAAAAAACCATTGATAATCAAAGTGTTACAAACTAAAAGAATTTACTTTGCAAATAAAAATCCGTATCGTTTTATAGTTATTATTTCTTATCACTAATGCAAAGATAGACCTTTAACCGTAGAAAAACAAAACTTTTATGCAAAAAATAACAAGAGAGCAGTCTCCACTGCACCAAGCAAGAAGTGCACCCAATAGCTTGGTTGGTGCAGCAGAGACTGCTGCACCCCCTGACAAAAAAAGCCTCGCAAGCGAAGAACTTGCGAGGCTTTTAAAATGGCGCTTCAAGATGGACTTGAACCAACGACCCCCTGATTAACAGTCAGGTGCTCTA
>OIZF01000845.1_pt1 | contig 19885 bp, 10 predicted proteins | sample 1588471 | NCBI WGS metagenome assembly OIZF01 (sample SAMN03283279) | human gut metagenome | biome: human-associated habitat; material: feces | host: Homo sapiens | place: Peru | collected 2012
AGCGGATCATATATGACATCCGGCAGTATAATCATGGACGCCCTCCGGAATTTCTTTTTGTTCTGATCTATGATCTTTCTCCATATATCGCCTGTGAATTCCGCAGGTCTGTTCACCATAAGCTGAATATCCGGCACCTCAAGATATGCCATGTCTTCCTTGCTTATTCCAAGTTTATCGCCTATATCTATAAGTATGTCTATGGCAAGGCTTAATGTCTTGGTGAACTCGAACTTGAAGAATTCCCTCTCCTCCATGGAATCCTTGAGGAAATCCAGGAATTCCCTGAGATCCACATAAAAGCCTATATCCTCAAGCGCCTCCATGAGCTTAACCGAATCCAGAGGATTATGCTTAAGCTCCTCTATGGTCTGCCTCTGCTTTCTTGCAGTAGCGCTGTACATCTGTTTCTGTTAATGCACATCCAGTGTAAGTGGAAGAGTTCGTTGGTGTAGAACTTGTTGCAAGCTGACACCACGTGGACACGAGATTTCAATGATGGACAATATGTTCGGCATGAAACTGCGATTCTTTGAGAACAGCGTGCAGTTTGTGCAGAAGGTGAAGTTCACTAAACCTACTTATACTATTAAGGCATATCTGGAGTATGGTGCATGCAATGACGAGATGTGTATGCCGCCAACTCAAGTGAATGCCCACTTTTCAGGAAAGTCGCCCGCTATTGATGGCAAAGCAGCTGCTGATGAAAAGTCTGCTGATGATGTTGCCGAAACTTTGAAAGCTGGTGGACTCGACTCTTCTATGGTAAAGGCAGGTGCGGTCGACTCGGTAGCTGTCGCAGATAGTGCAGCAGCTCCTCAACTCGATAATGCCGAGGTGCAGAAGCTATGGACACCGGTGATAAAGGAACTTGCAAAGTTTGACAAGCCAGTAAGCAATTCGCTTCTTTATATATTCCTTGCCGGACTGGTTGGCGGTTTCCTTGCACTCTTTACCCCATGTGTATGGCCAATTATTCCAATGACCGTGAGCTTCTTCCTAAAACGCAACAAGGATCGCAAGAAAGCCATTCGCGAGGCAATTACTTATGGCGTGTCTATTGTCGTGATATATGTGGCATTGGGCTTGATAGTGTCGTTGCTCTTTGGCGCAAGCGCACTCAACGCACTCTCTACAAACGCTATATTCAATATCCTTTTCTGTTTGTTGCTTGTGGTGTTCGCAGCTTCGTTCTTTGGAGCATTCGAGATAACATTGCCTTCATCGTGGAGCAATAAGATAGATCAGAAGAGTGATGAGACCAGTGGAGTGCTTAGCATCTTCCTCATGGCATTCACATTGTCGCTTGTTAGCTTCTCATGTACAGGTCCTATCATCGGCTTCTTGCTCGTGGCTGTAGCATCCGAAGGCAGTATTGTAGCACCAACAATTGGTATGTTGGGCTTTGCAGTAGCATTGGCTATACCTTTTGCCTTGTTTGCAATGTTCCCTACATTGCTTAAGTCGGCACCTAAGTCGGGTGGCTGGATGAACGTGCTTAAGGTTGTACTTGGCTTTATAGAGTTGGCATTTGCGTTGAAGTTCCTATCTGTAGCCGACCTTGCTTATGGTTGGCATATCCTTGACCGCGAGACTTTCCTTGCCCTTTGGATAGCCATATTCTCGCTGTTGGGTCTGTATTTGCTTGGTATATTCAACTTTCCGCACGACGATGAGAACCGCCGCACCAATGTGCCACAGTTCTTCCTCGCCCTTGGTTCGTTGGCATTTGCCTTCTATATGATTCCTGGCTTGTGGGGTGCTCCGCTAAAGGCAGTGTCTGCATTTGCACCTCCAATGAATACCCAGGACTTTAACCTATACAAGAATGAGGTACATCCACGCTTCAAAGATTTCGAAGCAGGTATGGCAGCAGCACGTCTTGAAGGTAAGCCAGTAATGATCGACTTTACTGGATTCGGTTGTGTAAACTGTCGAAAGATGGAGGCTGCCGTATGGACAGATGCAAAGGTGGCAGATATGCTTAATAATAAATATGTGCTTATCTCGCTTTATGTGGACGACAAGACTCCATTGCCTGAGCAGATGACCGTGACTGATACCGACGGCACACAGCGTACCTTACGCACCGTAGGTGACAAGTGGAGCTATTTGCAGCGTTATAAATTCGGTTCTAATACCCAGCCTATGTATATCCTACTCGACAATGAGGGCAAACCGCTTACTGGTAGCCGCTCGTACGACGAAGATATAAACGAATATATGGACTTCCTGAAGGTGGGATTGGACAATTATAATAAATAATGGTAAGCCCTACCCCAGCTCCTCCCTTTGGGGGTGGGGCTGGGATAGGGCTTCTTTTAATACCTTAAATATATGCTTGACAAACAAATCCGTGAACAGATTATTGCCCTCATCAATCGTGAGGTGGTTCCAGCTGTAGGCTGTACCGAACCTATGTGTGTTTCGCTCTGTGTGGCTCGTGCTACTGAGACTTTAGGGTTTTGTCCTGAGAAGATAACAGTCTTGCTTTCTTCAAATATTCTGAAGAACGCTATGGGTGTGGGCATTCCTGGTACTGGTATGATAGGACTGCCTATAGCCGTGGCTTTAGGAGCGCTTGTAGGCAAGTCGGAATATCAACTTGAGGTACTTAAGGACCTTACTCCCGAAACCCTCGAAAAGGGCAAGCAGTATATCAATGGAAATCATATCGACATACGCTTAAAGAGTGGCATAACAGAGAAACTGTATGTAGAGGTGCGTTGTGAGGCCGAAGGACATGTGGCAACTGCAATTATAGCCCATGCGCATACCAACTTCGTGTTTGTCGAGCGTGATGGAGTTGCCAGGCTTGATAATCGTAAGCCAGCAGGTAAGGAGGCTGACAACGACGATATTATTCTGGATATGCGTATGGTTCACGATTTTTCAACGACGACTCCGTTAGACGAGATTAGATTTATTCTCAAGACACGCGAATATAATATGCGTGCTGCCGCCGAATCAAAGAAAGGCAACTACGGTCATTGCTTAGGCAAAACAATAGACCGTCCGATGAGTCATGGCATATTTGGCAATTCTATTTTCTCGCACATAATATCTGCTACAGCGCTTGCTTGCGATGCTCGTATGGGTGGAGCAATGATTCCTGTTATGAGCAATTCGGGGTCGGGCAACCAAGGCATCTGTGCTACTAATCCAGTTGTGGTGTATGCAGAAGAAAACGAGAATACGGAGGAAGAGCTGATACGTGCCCTTACTCTCAGTCATCTCACCGCTATATATATCAAGCAGAATCTTGGAAAGCTGTCGGCCCTATGCGGTTGTGTGGTGGCAAGTATAGGTTCGAGTTGCGGCATAACCTATCTAATGGGAGGTGATTATTGCCGTATATGCAACTCAGTTAAGAACATGATTGCTAATATCACGGGTATGATATGTGATGGCGCCAAGCCATCGTGTGCCTTGAAGATATCGTCGGGTGTGTCTACAGCCCTACTTTCTGCTCTGCTTTCTATTGAGGGCAAGTGCGTAAGTTCGGTAGAAGGCATCATCGACGATGATGTTGATAAATCGATAAAAAACCTTACCAGCATTGGTGCTGAGGCTATGAACAAGACCGACGAAATGGTGCTGGAGATAATGACACATAAAGGATAGTGTGCTATAACGTAGCCCCTCGCTCGCTAAAGTCGAGCGAGGGGCTACGTTTTGTATATATAATTACTTTTCTGTTGCGTTTGATAATTCGTAGATAATTATTACCTTTGCATAATAAACTGAAATTATTATTAAATAATTATATGTTTTTTATCATTTAAACACAATCGTATGCAAAAGATTAAACTTTTAGGTCTTTGTGGTGTAATGTTCCTTTCGGGCACCGCCACAGCAGGCGCACAGAAGCTTTCTTCCGCATCCGAGGCGTCATTTAAGGAGGGTGTAGTACGTGTAAAGCTTCAGCCGGAGATTGCATCGTTATTACAGAAGACAACCTTGCCTGATGGCTCGTTGCAGCGTAAGGCTAAAGCTCAGTACGTTACGACCGGAGTGACACAGTTAGACCGTGTTGCTCAGAAAGTGAAGGCTGTAAGCATGAAGCGTGTGTTCCCGTATGCGGGCAAGGATGAGGCCAAGCACAAGGAGGCAGGTCTCGACCTCTGGTACGACGTAACATACGCAGCCGATGGCATGACACCGGCACAGGCACGCAACCTTTACAAGTCAACAGCTGGTGTTCAGTATGCACAGCGCATACCTATCTACAAGCCTTATGGCGGCGAAAAGTTCCGTCCCATATCGCCTGCCGATATTGCTCGTGCACAGAAGGCGGCTTCAACAATGCCGCTCAACGACCCATTGTTGCCCGACCAGTGGCATTACCACAACGATGGAAGCATACAGGGCAGTGTTGCCGGCAATGACATCAACCTCTTCAAGGCATGGGAGACAGGCGTTACAGGCTCTAAGGATGTTGTCGTAGCTATTATTGACGGTGGTTTCCAAATAGACCATCCAGACCTTAAGGACAACCTTTGGATTAATGAGGCCGAGCTTAACGGCAAGCCTGGTGTTGATGATGATGGTGATGGATTTGTTGATGACGTATATGGTTACAACTTTGTTATCAACTCTTCCAACATCAATGCCCACTCGCACGGTACACATGTGGCAGGTACTGTAGGTGCCACTAATGGCAATGGTATCGGTGTTGCAGGTGTTGCCGGTGGTAAAGATGGTACTGGTGGTGTAAAGATGATGGTATGTCAGGTATTCGATTCGCGTGCCAGCAGTTCGGCTGAAGCCGACTTTGGTGCTGCCCTTGTCTATGCAGCCGACCGTGGTGCAAGCATTGCCCAATGTTCATGGGGTATGGGTATGCCTGATGATGAGGACAAATCGGTAACCGAAGCCGTTAAGTACTTTACCAAGAACGGTGGTGGCGACAAGATGAATGGCGGTTTATGTATATTTGCTGCCGGAAACAACGGCGAGGAAGGTCGCTTCTTCCCAGGTTGTCTCGACGAGGTAGTGGCTGTTGGTTCTATGGGTGCCGATGGTTATGTAACCAGCTATTCCAATTACGGCACATGGGTAGACGTTACAGCTCCTGGCGGTCTTATGGATTATGGACAGAAGCTTGGTGTTCTCTCTACATTGCCTAACAGTACATATGGATACAACGAGGGCACATCAATGGCATGTCCGCATGTATCTGGTATCGCTGCCCTTATTCTATCTAAGTATGGCAACAAGAATTTCTCTAACGAGACACTCCGCACATTGCTTACTACATCCGTAAACGACCTATACACCCTTAACCCCAACTATGTTGGAAAGATGGGTTCGGGCTTTATCGATGCTTACAAGGCATTGCAGGGTAAGGAAGGTACTGTGCCTTCTGCCGTTGCCGACTTTACTGTCACTCCTTCGCACGATAATGCCCTCATCGAGTGGATTATCCCAGAGAGTGAGGAGAAGAGCATCGACCACCATGTTATATATTATAGCAAAGAGCCGTTTACTGCAGAAGACAATCTTAACAAGCTCAACTCGGTTTCGGTTGACACCAAGTTTAAGCTCTCTGGTGACGCTATGTCTTACGAGCTTCAGAACTTGGAGGCTTCTACAAAGTATTATTTTGCTATCGTTGCTTACAACCGTTGGGGCAAGGCCTCGGCAGTATCGCCTATTAAGGAGGCAACAACCAACGAAGGTCCTAAGGTTAAGCTCGACAAGACCTCTCTCTCTATGACTGTGGATGCTGCAAAGGATCCTACAGCCAATACTTCGTTTAATATCACCAATGCAGGCAAGGGTATGCTTAAGTATGAGCTTACAGCTGCCACCACCAAAGCAACTATGTCTACCCAGGCGCGTGCCGAGAAGCCGTCACCGGGTCAGGTAGTTCCGTTCAGCGGTATAGTGGCTCCTACACTTGCAAAGAGCAATGCTGTTGCTACTTCTGACTATCAAGCAAAGGATTGGCCAAGCACACTCACCTATTCAGAGCAGCTGTACAGCTACTTGGGCGAGAGTGATACCAAGTTGCCTAACGCGCTTGCACAGTACTTCTATGTAGACAAGAAGCTGTATCCTAACGGTTTTAACCTCACTGCTTTGAAGATTCAAGGTCAGAACGGTGTAGACCCTGTTGTCGAGATATACGACGGTTCACGTTCTATATCTACAGCAAGTCTCATTCAGAAGGTAAAATATCAGTTCTGGGCTTACAACTACAATCTTGCTTTGACAGAACAAATCTATTTCGCTCCTGGTTCAAGCTTTTGGGTTGTGGCTAAGTTCCCTGCAGGTGCCAAGAATCCTCTTGGTGCAGGCAAGACAAGTCAGGACAATGTGGCTCAGTATAGCTTCTACAGTTCTAACAACGGTGCAACATGGACACAGCTTACAGAGGTGCTCAAGGGTTCAAGCTTCGAGGCTGTTTCCGATCATCTTACATGGGCTGTCCAGGCTATAAGTCAGAACCCCGACTGGAGTCAGGTGCTTAATCCTGAGCCTATAAGTGGCGAGGTTCGTCCAGGCGAAAGCCAGGCTGTAACACTCAAGAATGATGGTCAGAAACTCGTAAACGGCACATACAAGTTTAATATACATGTTAAGTCGAACGAGGCTAAAGACTCTAAGCAGCAGGTGGCTTTAACTATGAATGTTAAAGGCTATCAGCCCGAACTGCACAGCCAGCAGCTCGTCGACTTTGGCAATCTGCTTGTTGGCGAACAGAAGACTATTGATGTAGAGCTTACCAACAGCGGCTACGGCGTGTTTGGTGGATCGTATGGCTACTTGCAGGCGCCTAAAAACGTCACATCTTCTTCCGACCAGTTCGATGTATCTAAGGGTACACAGAACATAGCAGCCCGTTCTACTGGTACATTGCCGGTAACGTTCAAGCCAACAAAGGCAGGCAACTTTACCAGCAACATCACATTGATAGACAAGAACAACATCAAGCACACCTTTGTAGTGCGCGGTGTGGCTTCGGCAACATCAAATCTGGAGCTTAACAAGAGTGAGTTCGACCTTGGCGACCTCAAGGTAGGTGGCGAGACTAAGACTGCTACCGTTACGCTTAAGAATACGGGCGAGTATCCGTTGCAGTATGTATTCCCGAAGTTCTCTTCGGCTACTATAGACGGTTCTACCACACGTGTACACAAGTTCGGCTACACACTCAAGTCGAATGTTGCTGGTGACAATACATTTGAGTATGAGCCAGCTCCTGAGCTTGCCGACGAGACCGACATCACTTCACAGTTCAACAGCAACAACTGGCAGTCGGGTCCTGTAAAGGTAGGCTTCAAGTTCCCATTCTATGGCAAGGAATACGATCAGGTATACATCTCGTCTTATGGTGGACTGAGCATGCTTCCTATCGACGGTCGCATCTCTTGTATGGTTCCTACAGGCGACTGTGTAGAGGGCCTTGGTTATGTTTCTGCCTATACCAACTCTGGTTGGATGGATATGGGCGGTAACAGTAAGATAACCTACGGACATAAGGACGGTAAGTTCTATGTCAAGTTCAAGGATGTTGTAACACCTGCAACAGCTGGTGGCGGCGAGACCACAACTCTTAGCTTCCATATGGCACTATGTCCTGACGGCAGTGTAGAGGTATTCTACGACGATTACAATCCTGCTGGCGTATTTGGTAGCGGTGGTAACAACTTCGTTGGTGTGAGCGATATCGAAGCAAAGGATGCTTGCGTCTTTACCGATGCATCAAAGGTTCACTCGTCAAGTAGTGGCTACGATGCTCCTTACTACGACATAGAGACTGGCAGTGCAATAAAGATTGTGGCTCCTGCCAAGTCGATGATAAAGAGTCTTTCAAGTACCGATGGCTACATTGGCAACGGCGATAGTAAGGACATCACTATAACTCTTGAGGCTGGTGACAACCTCTATGCAGGCGAGCTTACCAACTATCTCACAGTGCTTACAAATGACCCAGCACATGCAAGCAGCAACATTGCGCTTAAGGCAAATATCACAGGCGACAACCTAAAGGCTGATGCCAAGACCGATGTCGAGAGCGTAGACTTTGGCAATGTATTTCAGACATCTGTACAAAACCACAACGTGCTTCTAAGCAATAATGGTAAGGACGTGCTCCATGTTAGTGGCGTAAGCGTTAAGAACGGCAAGTTCACTGTAGCTGATGATGTTAAGAGTGCGTTTGATGTACCTGCTGGTCAGGGCAAGGACATTACTGTTACGCTGCCTACAGAACAGAAGGGTGCTGTAGAGGACGTTCTCGTTATCAATTATGCAGATGGTACATCAAACGAGGTTGCTCTTAAGGGTACCGTAATAGGTACACCGGTATGGAATGCAACACCAGATGCTGTTGAGCTTGAAACTGCATACGGCGTTAATGCAAAGCAGGACATTAAGGTTACCAATACTGGTGACGAGCCTCTTAACTTCTATGCCGAACCTGAAACATGGTATCGTACACTTGATGTTGCAGAGGAAGGCGACTCTAAGGTTGACTATGTATTCCGCTCTAAGAGCGACGGCTTCGACGTTCCGTTCAACTGGGTGGACATCACAGAAGACTATACCGAGCACATGCCTTACTCTTACTACATCGACAAGACCGACTTCAAGAAGGTTACATTGCCGTTCGAGTTCCCGTTCTATGGCAAGAAGTACAAGGAGATGTACATCTACAACACTGGTTTCGTATCATTCGACGAGCCGGTTGAAGACTACAAGCAGTTCCCCGAGCCGCCTGCAAGTCTGCCTACAACCGAGACATTCTACAGCAATATCATCTGTCCGTTCTGGGGCAACCACTCTATGAACACTCCTTCAGCTGACGGTGTATACTATAAGGCTAACGAAGACGATGTAGTGGTGTCTTACAAGAACTATGGCAACACCATGATGCAGGGCATGAACTTCCAGGTTATCTTGCGCAAGGATGGTTCGTTCAAGTTCCAGTACGACCTCGATCCTAACGGTATGCAGATTGGCGTATTCGGTCTCTGCGGTATCATGGACCATAGCGAGACACGCGGTATCACTCCGTCGGATATGTACATCAACCCAGGCAATGCCCTTGAGTTTACTCCGTACAAGAATTATGTAGTAGCTCCAGGCGAGACAGCAACTATGCCTATCGAGCTATTCGCCGACAAGCTTGCCGACGTATACAACTACGAGCTGAACCTTAAGACTAACGCTCCTGCCAACGAGAGTGTCAAGCTCCCCGTTGCTCTCAACATCACCGGTGCTGCCGAGCCAGTATTCCCGACAGACATCAACGTAGAGCAGGTGGTAAATCCGTATCCAATGGAGCCTGTATATCACGAGTTCCAGATAGAGAACAAGGGCAGCAAGGCCTTCACTATCGACGATGTGGCTTCTGAACTGTTCATCCCATCCGATTCTGACGACCCATATGCAATGCCAGAAGGTTTGCTTGAGGTATACACCGATGCCAACAGTGGCGGTGGCGGCGAGCCAGGATTCCCAGACGAACCTTGGGGTGTAAAACCTGCTGATACCAATACAACAATGGCTTGGATGCCTTACCAGCAAGGTATGATGGCTCCTATCACAGTCGGCAAGGATCCGGTTAAGTTCCGCATCTCTCTCTACGACGTAAGCAAAGTGCGTCAGAAGGATTATCCTATCCTCTTTGCTGTAAGCGGACTTGAGGACGAGGAAATCCAGGGCACAATCAAGGTTAATATTACAAAGGCTCCTGTCGTATCGTTCGACCAGGACGAGCTGCATATTAATAATGTGTCAAGCGACTATACCGGCGAGTCTTCTGTAAAGATGCTCAACGAAGGCGGATATAAGCTTAAGTACTCTCTACGTCTTGAACCTTCAGGACGCGATGATGCAGAAGGCGACTACGAGGGTGGCAATGATCCTTCTCCTACATTCAATGTTATTGCTCATCCTTCTAAGGCGGCAGCCAAGCAGTTCACCGAGGCATGCGTAGCACGTCTCCAGGGCAAGAACATCTTTAAGGCTCTCGGCATAAAGAAGGTTAAGGACGACCAGAAGTTCATTTACGACGTGCCAACGGGTGTTGAGGACAACATGCTCTACTACCCGGTACTCAATCCTGTAGAAAATGCTCAGGCTGCCATTATGGGTACTGGCGCAAGCGCACTCGACGAGAACTTCTATGCTGCCACACGTTTCGAAGCACCTGCCGAAGGCTTCAACCTTACCCACCTCTATTTCGTGGGAACAGTGGGCAATCTTGAGAATGTGGACATTGAGGCTTCTGTAATCCTCGGCAACGATGTTACAGCCGACAACCGTACTATTGGTCACGGCAAGATTCATGTCGATTATGAGGAGCCTACAAATAATGGATACATGGGCGAACCGCGAATGCTTGAGTTCGATAATCCTGTATACATCAACCCTGCCGATACATTCTATGTAGTGCTTAAGTATCCTGCTGGTTATAGGTCATCTGCTCTTATGGCTACAAAGGATGGCACTATGGAGACCAACCGCTATATGGCTCACCTCAAGTCGCTCGGCGGCTGGGTAGACATTGAGACTCTGTACGACAATGCTTACAGTTACGGAGCATTTGGCTACTTCATGACATGTATCGAGCACGAGAAGGGCGAACCTTGGATCAAGTTACTCAATGAGCAGAAGGAGGGTGTGTTGGAGGCAAATGCATCATTGCCAATCAACTTCCAGATCAATGCCAAGAGTGCTTACTTTGCCAAGAACAACAAGGCTACTCTTGTTGTAAAGAGCAACGATCCGGCTAACCCTACTGTTAACTATCACATCTATCTCGACCGCAATGCAGCTCCTGAAATTGAGGTTCCAGAAGGTATCGTAGCTGCCAACCAAGGTGAGTCTACTAAGATAGCATTTAACGTAGCCGATGCCGAGAACGAGGCATTCAGCGTATCGTTCGAGGACAGCAAGTCTTACACTTCTGTTGAATCTTACAACGAGGCTGATGGTGTAACATTCGAGAATGGTGTGTTTGGTGTGCCAGAGGGCAAGCAGCTCAAGGCTACATTGAATATTATTCCTGAGTATGGTTATAATAAGGTGGGCAGTGGCGTTATTACTGTTTCTGCTACCGATGCAAGTGGCAATGCTTCAAATGCAAATGTCAACTACAATGTAGTATTCAAGAACCGTGCTCCAGAGTTCATCGGACAGACTGAGATGACGTATGGCGTGGGTGAACAGTCGTCTATCATTAACTATTCATCGCTCTTCAGCGACCCAGATGGCGACCAGCTTACATACACTGCAACATCTGCAAATAGCAATGTGGCTGCTGTATTCACCTCAGAGGATGGCTTCATTATCAGTGCCAAGAAGATAGGCAAGACCTCTGTTAATGTGGTTGCTACCGATGCTAACGGTGCTTCTACCGAGCAGAAGATAACTGTCAACGTTATCAATGCTACTGGTATTGGCAGCATCAACTCTGACAACGGCAATATCACTGTTGATACAAATGGCGACAATGGTTCGGTAGGTGTCAAGGTTAATGGTAATGTAGCCAAGGCTGTCATCTGCGTATACGATGCAGCTGGTCAGCTTCTTGCCAAGAAGACCGTTAATAACCTGCATGCAGGCGATACTGTTACTCTCGACATTGCCAACAACGGTCAGGGTGTTTACACCCTCAATGCTGTGCTCGATGGTGAGACTACAACAGTAAAGTTTGTTAAGTAAGGTATAGCCTATTGTAATAAAGACATCCGCAGGTTGGTAGTATAGCTTGCAGGATAAAACAAAGAGGGGAGAGTGCTTGGTTTGAAAGCCAAGTGCTCTCCCTTTTTCGTGTTGTGTGGGCATGTTGAGGTACGATAATAAGTCGTAACTTCAAATTTTTTGTTTATATAATTAAAATTTATCGCCAAAACTGTTGGCGTTACAAAATATTTTTGTAACTTTGCACCCGCAATAAAGCGATATGCGGCAATAGCTCAGTTGGTAGAGCACAACCTTGCCAAGGTTGGGGTCGCGAGTTCAAGTCTCGTTTGCCGCTCTTTTTCTAATATCGATTTTTATATGAAATAAAAATCTTTTGATGAACCATAACAAGATTAATCAATGAATTTATATCTTAGATATTTTGACAAAGAGACATTAGTATATAACGTAGAGGATGCGTTAGATTTTTTGCGCTCTATACCCGAGATTGGTATGAATGCAAATCTTGAGGCTGATGTTCGTGAATACGCTGAAAGCGAAGTGTTTTACCCTAAAAGATATAAAATTCGCCCCCGAGTTTACTTCATTATAATCAAGACCACAGCTGCCACTATGCTTGACTTCAAGCAGAAGAAGGCCTTGCACCCTGCTCCACAGAATTCTGTTGCAGCAGAGAAGCATGATATGGTGGTTACAGCTACAACGAAGCTTAATGAAGAACGTCCTGGATGGTACGAGGGAACATTAGACTTCAAACGAGTAATGCTCATCCCTGCTACCGGTAAACACGAATACAGAGATACACATTTTGTTGTAAGATGTAAGGCAAATTCGGGACAAGACTGCTACAATCGTATTGTAGAACACTTGCGCGATCGTGTCGACAGCCGTTCACAATTTCCATCTGCTAAGGGTAAAAACTTCCACTACAAGTATTTAGGTATGTGGAAATAACACATATTATATATATTAGGGTGTCTGCCAAGTTGCATGGCACCCTTATTTGCTTTGTATAGCTACCATATATAATATAAATTCATGTATTATAAAATCAAGGACTAAAATACTACTATTATGAATAAGGTGATGTTGATAGGAAACGTTGGCAAAGAACCTGACGTAAAGTATTATGATGCCGATCAAGCTGTGGCTCAATTTCCATTGGCAACCACTGAGCGTGGCTATGTTCTTCAAAACGGAACAAGAGTGCCCGACCGTACCGATTGGCACAATATAGTAATGTGGCGAGAATTGGCCAAGGTTGCAGAGAAATATGTGCATAAAGGCGACAAACTATATATCGAAGGACGCATTCGTTACAGATACTATGACGACAAGAATGGACAACGACGCTTTGTAACAGAAATCTATGCCGACAACATGGAGATGCTTACTAGCAAGCAACAACCTACCACTACAAACACTCAAAATATATAACATTGGAAACATACCTATCTTTTATACTCGACTCTTTAAACGACGTTCACTTTGTAGCACCTACCATCGGAGTGATTCTAACCATTCTGCTCACCATGCTGCTTATGGGCGCATCGGCATTTGCAAGTGGTTCTGAGATAGCTTTCTTCAGCCTATCACCTGCAGACATTGCAGAAATAAGCCAGGAGAAGACAACATGCGACAAGAACATTCAGAAACTGCGCGAAGATAGCGAACGTACACTGGCAACAATACTTATCACCAACAACTTTATTAATGTGACCATCATTATGTTGTGCAACAACATATTTGGTCATATAGTTCATTTTGGCGCAAAAGCCTATTGGTTGCAATTCTTGTCTCTCACCGTACTTCTCACATTCTTATTGCTCCTTTTTGGCGAAATAATGCCTAAAGTATACAGTCGACAGAATCCTTTAGGTTTCTGTAGAAAAAGTGTCAACGGAATATGTTTTTGCCGTAAGATATTCTGGCCTATAGAAAGCATATTGTTGCGTAGCGGTATTCTTGCCGAAAAGGTGGTACAGAAGGAAAATCATGTGCTTAGTGTCGATGATCTTGAACAGGCTCTTAACCTGACCGACAAGAACGACATAAAGGACGAGCAGAATATGCTTAAAGGTATTATACGCTTTGGCGACGAAACAGCCAAGGAGGTTATGACTAGCCGACAGGATATTGTTGGTCTTGACATCAACTCTACCTTTGCTGAAGTGCTCGAATGTATTGTCGAGAACAACTATAGCCGCATCCCAGTATACCAAGAGAATGGCGACAACATTCGTGGCATTCTATATATTAAGGATCTATTGCCGCATCTGTCCAAGCCTTCAACCTTTAGATGGCAAAGCCTGATGCGCCCTCCATATTTTGTTCCTGAAACTAAAAAAATTGACGCTCTTATGCGCGAGTTCCAAGAGAACAAGATACACATAGCTATTGTTGTCGACGAGTTTGGTGGCACAAGCGGACTTGTTACGCTTGAGGATATCCTTGAGGAGATTGTTGGCGAGATAAACGACGAATACGACGAAGAGAACAAATTCTATACAAAGCTCAACTACAATACGTATATATTTGAAGGCAAAACTCTTCTGTCTGACTTCTGCAAGATCCTTAACATCGATGATGAAGAGTTTGTTGACGTTGAGGGAGATGCAGATACTCTTGCCGGACTATTGCTGGAGATTAAGGGCGACTTCCCAAGCATACACGAGAAGATTGAATACAAAAACTATTCGTTTGAGATTGCTGAGATAGAAGGACGTCGCATTAGCCGCATCAAGGTTATCGTACATGAGGTGAAGCATATGCCAAACAGTAAGGACGACAACAACAAGCACTAAATAATGTCTACCATATATATTAAGGACATCGACCAGCATACGCAGTTGGGACTTTACAGCATTGATGCTGACCTTCGAATAGAGCAAGCTTGTCCTACTGCAATATGTAAGGATTTGCAAAAAAAGAGCACAACAAGACAGCAAGAGACAGCTGCCGTGTATATGCTTTTAAGGGAGATGATAGGCAGACACGATTTTGTTATCGAGCACGAGTCTTCCGGCAAACCATTCATCTCTATATGTGGCAAGCCATCTAACTATAAAATAAGTATAAGTCATACCAAAGGCTATGTAAGCGTTATTGTCTCTACCACACAGCAAGTGTCGGTAGACATTGAATACCATAGCGACCGTGTACAACGTATAGCTTCACGTTTCTTACGCAAAGACGAAATGGAGGACATAAACAAACTAACACCCTCCTCCACTCTACTGCTTTTATATTGGTGTGCAAAGGAAACATTATACAAACTATTTTCGAATACATCACTTACATTCCAAAACATGAAAGCGAGCTATATAGGAAATATAAAAGATAAAGGTGAATTTGCTTGTAAGAATCTTCTGAATGAAGAAGTTATACGCATCAACTACATATTAGACAATAACCTCGTGCTTACTTATTGCAAAAAGTACTAACATAAAAAGCAACAATAGTCATTAGCTATTGTTGCTTTTTTTTATTATCCGATACATTGTTTACTTAACCCAACAAACATAATACCCAATTCCATCACTCATACTGATAATAATACCAATACGTATTGCCATACGTATCACGCAAAGCTGTTTTGCGTTGTGCACTAAGAATGGTGTTCTCAAGCTTCTGAAAATCTTGAAAATCAGCATTCAATACATCATTCTTATAAATAATGTATGGTGTGGAGTGCAGATGGGTATACAGTAGCAGCGCCTCTTCATAATGCTTCGGCAGCGAAACCGAGTCATTTACAGCATAGTGCTTTGTTATTTCCCTCACAAACAAGTCGAGCTTTTTATCCAGCAGGTATCCGCATAGCATATAATCGGCCGTCACTTTGTTCATTCTTTTATGCCTTTTTTGGTAATTAAGGTAATGCATTGTCTGCATACGTTGTCTGTAACAATTACCAAGATAAGCATAGAATGACGTATCAGGCAACAATTCGAACCTTGTTGTTGTACCATTAGGCATCATTGCCTTGGAGCCACCTTTCAATTGATACTCAAACAGACTCTCTGGAAGTTGTTTATTGCGCGACAATGCATAAGCCGTAAGCATCGTTAGGTTCTCGTCAGGTTCGTCACAATGCTTGATAGCATCTAATGCTCCTTCAAAATCGCCATTCAATATACATTGCTCGGCATGTATACGCACATGATACACCCTATCGTTATTACCACATAGGCATGCCAAAACCATCAGCGAGAACAATACTGTAAGATTAGCCCATAAACGGCGCACTATCTTAAAGTCCAAGGAATTGAATGCTGCCGTCAAGCCTGTAGAATGAGCCAACCACACAAGCAGTAGATATACCACTAACGCAATGGGACACAGATAAACACCTGCACCAAACTCAAGCTTGCTCCCGTTCAGCACCGGGTGTACATCTGTAAGCATTATAAGACATAGTACAGATGGCACGAACGTAAAAGCCCATGCCATCTGTACCTTTTTAAGCAAGTTTGCCGTAGCCACCTGTACAAACAGCAACACCAATGTTATCAGTATCGCACCTATAAAGTGGTTGTAGTGTGTCTGTCCTTGCGACAATACATGTTGCGTCACTGTAAGCAAATCAGCCTGAAAGTAATACAGGTAGAAGAATGCGAACAATGAAAACACAAACGTGCACGCAACACGCACCAATGTATCCTGATTATTTAATGCAAATCCTTTGCTCATTAGTTTTTCTTTAATACTACTGCCGAGCGTGCAGGAATGTAGAGTTTCAACCATTCCTTATGTTCGTTAACATACGCTGGGTCATAATTTGTTAGATGTGTCATCGTATCATCAGCAAGTCCATTGCCACCGAACATCTTTGCGTCTGTATTTAGGACAACATCATACGAGCCTGTTGGCACGAGGAAACCATAGTCGGTAAACGAGCGTGTCGGGCTGAAGTTGAAGATAAAGACAAGGTCGCCACGCATATATGCCAATATCTGGTCGCCATCGTTATGCCATATCTCCTGCACAGGTTTGTTCTGTATGCTACGTTCAAGCTTCAACACTTTCAACATCTCACGGTCAAAGTCGCCAAGGAAGTGATAGTCGAGGTCTGGATTATCTACCAGATTCCACTGACGTCGTGCATACTTATGGCTCCATCCATTGCCCTCGCGTGGGAAGTCAATCCATTCGGGATGTCCAAACTCATTGCCCATAAAGTTGAGGTAACCGCCATTTATTGTTGAAGCCGTTACAAGACGAATCATCTTGTGCAAGGCTATGCCACGGTATACACGGTCGTTCTCGTCGCCACGACGGAAGTGCCAGTACATATCCGAATCGATAAGACGGAAGATAATAGTCTTGTCGCCTACAAGTGCCTGGTCATGACTCTCGCAATAGCTTATGGTACGCTCGTCCGAACGACGGTTTGTTACTTCCCAGAAGATAGAACTTGGCTTCCAACCCTCGTCTGGCAATTCCTTGATTGTCTTAATCCAATAGTCAGGAATGTTCATTGCCATACGATAATCGAATCCATAACCACCGTCAGTAAACTTTGCAGCCAATCCTGGCATACCGCTCACCTCCTCGGCAATGGTTATAGCCTGTGGATTAACCTCATGTATAAGGAGGTTGGCAAGTGTAAGATAGCAGATAGCATTGTCGTCCTGATGACCGTTAAAGTAGTCGCCATAATTGCAGAACGCCTCACCAAGTCCATGGCTATAATAAAGCATTGATGTTACACCGTCGAAGCGGAAACCATCAAAATGGAACTCTTCAAGCCAATACTTACAGTTAGACAAGAGGAAGTGAATTACCTGGTCCTTGCCATAGTCGAAGCAGAGCGAATCCCAAGCCGGGTGCTCATGACGATCGCCTGGATAGAAGTACTGGTTCGGATCGCCTGCAAGGTTGCCCAATCCCTCCACCTCATTCTTTACAGCATGCGAGTGGACAATATCCATAATAACAGCTATGCCGTCCTTATGTGCCTGATCGATAAGAGCCTTAAGCTCCTCAGGTGTACCAAAACGCGAAGACGCTGCAAAGAACGAGCTAACATGATAGCCAAAAGATCCATAATAAGGATGCTCCTGAATAGCCATTATCTGTATACAGTTGTAGCCATCCTTCTTGATACGAGGCAACACATTCTCGCGGAACTCATTGTATGTGCCCACCTTCTCTGCATCCTGTGCCATACCGATATGGCATTCGTATATAAGCAGCGGCGACTTATTAGGCTTAAAGCTCTTCTTCCATGCATATGGTTCTGGATTCCACACCTGTGCCGAGAAAATCTTTGTTACATCATCCTGCACAACACGTGTTGCCCAAGCCGGTATACGCTCACCGTCACCACCTTCCCAATAAACATGCATCTTATACAAGTCGCCATGCTTAATGGCCTTTTCTGACAGTTTCAACTCCCAGTTGTCGGTTCCGGCAATACGCTTAGCCTTATATCTATCGGTTTCTTTCCATCCGTTAAAGTCACCTATAAGGTATATCTCAGTTGCATTAGGAGCCCACTCGCGGAACACCCATCCGCGTGTAGTCTTATGCAAACCATAATATTTATATCCGTTTGCAAAATCAGTTATTTTGTTTTTTCCATTGTTAGTTAGAGCGTTCAGTTTCCACAAAGCATGGTCGTGACGACCCTTTATTGCCTCTTCATAAGGCTCAAGATAGCCATCATTCTTAACCAAACCTATATGCTTTACAGTAGGTTTCTTTGCAACAGTCTGACTTTTATTCGTTTTTGTAGCCATAATTGATATTTTAATTGTTGTTTGAGATTTTTCGGTTATATATGCAGCCATTGTGTATGCCACAATCAGCCATTAGTTTTTATCTTCGAAGCATCTTCCGCGCTCGTAATGTCCACGTTTCACAATCTGTCCATTACGGTCCTTCTCTACGAACGAGCCATCACGTAGCCCGTCCACATACGATCCCTCAAAGCGTTTACCGTCCTTCGACTCTTCTATTGCGGCTCCATTTCGCTTGCCATTCTTGTATATGCCCTTAAACTTGGAGCCATCAGCAAAGTGGATAATAACATTTCCATTTACCTTTCCGTTTCTGAAGTCGCCTTCAAACACATCACCACTTTTCTTAACAAGCTTGCCACGTCCATGCTGCAGGTCGTTCTTCCACTCACCTATATACATGTCGCCATTTTTCCACACGAAAGTACCCTGACCATCCTTGTTGCCTTCGCTAAAGTGGCCAGTATACTTGTCGCCATTCTTATATTTGAAGATACCTTCGCCAGTGCGTTCACCTTGAACATAGGCACCTTCGTATACATCACCGTTTTGAAATTTGTACACACCCTTTCCGTTCTGTATATCGTTGAGCCAATCGCCTGTATACACATCTCCATCGGCATACTTGTTTGTACCCTTACCCGAACGTTGGTTGTTAAGCCACATACCATCGTATGTTGTACCATCGCCCCAAGCAAAGAATCCCTTACCCGACTTCTGGTCATCCTTCCAATTACCATCATAGAAGGCACCACCAGCAAACGTATACTTACCCTTGCCTTGTCGTTTGTCTTGTTGCCAATAGCCATCGTACTTATCACCATTATAATAGTACATCACGCCATGTCCCTGCTGATAGTCACGATACCACATTCCAACATACTTGTTATTGTTCAGAAACCAGTAAGTACCATATCCATGCTGTTGGTCTTGGAACCATTCTCCATCGTATTTCTCTCCATCCGAGAATGTATACACACCTTGTCCTTGGCGTTTGCCCTTAACATATTCGCCTTCAAAAATGTCTCCATTCTTAAATATGGTAGTACCTTTGCCGCTTGGCTTGCCCGATTGCATCTGTCCTTTATATTGTCCTCCGTCATGCGTTGTGCACGAACCAAGAGTTATTTTCTGGGCACTTACATGAGCCGACACTATAAACAGGAGTAATGCTGATAATATATGATTTTTCACGTTTTCTTGTTATTATGAAGTAATTACCTCCAAAATTATCAAATTAAAACGAGATAGCAAAATGAATTTAGGATTTTTATATAAAAAGACAAAAAAAGGAGGTAATACCATTGGTACTACCTCCTATATAAAAATAAGATTGACTTATTTTACCTTCTCAACGATGGCCTTGAAAGCCTCAGGGTTGTTAACAGCGAGGTCAGCGAGGACCTTGCGGTTAATCTCGATACCTGCCTTGTGAAGAGCACCCATAAGTGTAGAGTAGCTCATGTTCTCAAGACGAGCAG
>OIZF01000854.1_pt1 | contig 19752 bp, 16 predicted proteins | sample 1588471 | NCBI WGS metagenome assembly OIZF01 (sample SAMN03283279) | human gut metagenome | biome: human-associated habitat; material: feces | host: Homo sapiens | place: Peru | collected 2012
GCAGGAGCATGCACAGACGGCTCTGGCCGATGCCGCCGCCGATGGTGTAGGGCAGTTCGCCGGACAGGACAGCCTTGTGGAAGGGCAACTCCCGGCGGTCATCGCAGCCGGCCATCGTCAGCTGCTTGTCCATGCTCTCGGGACTGACACGGATGCCCATGCTGCTCAGCTCGTAGCTGCACTGGAGCGGATTGTTCCAGAAGAGCAGGTCGCCGTTCAGATCCCAGTCATCGTAGTCGGGCGCACGGCCATCGTGGGGTTTGCCGCTCTTGAGCGGTGCGCCGATCTTCATCAGGAAGGTGGTGCCATTTTCCTTGACGAAGGCGTTCTCGCGCTCCTTCGGGGTCAGGTCAGGATACTTGTCTTCCAGCTCCTGCGTGGTGATGAAGGTCACGTTGGGAGTGTGGAGCGGCAGGTCCTGCAGCTGAGGGAACATGGCGTGCAGGTTCATCTCGGTGGCGCAGACGGCGGAGACGATGGAACGGACGACGTTCTTCAGGTACGCTTCGTTCCGATCTTCCTCACGGATGATCTTCTCCCAATCCCACTGGTCGACGTAGACGGAGTGGAGATTATCCAGCTCCTCGTCGCGGCGGATTGCGTTCATGTCGCAGTACAGACCTTTGCCGACACGGAAGCCGTAATCCTTCAGAGCCTTGCGCTTCCACTTTGCCAGCGACTGGACGACCTGTGCCTCGGTGCCGCTGTCCTTGATATCAAATGTGACTTTCCGCTCGACGCCGTTCAGGTCGTCGTTCAGACCGGTGGACGCCTCCAGAAAGAGCGGAGCCGACACACGGTAGAGGTTCAGCGTGGCACACAGGGTGTCTGCGAACAGCCGCTTGACCGTGCCGATGGCGCGCTGGGTGTCGTACAGGTTCAGCGCAGGCGTGTAGTTTTCCGGGATCGTGATTTTACTCATAGTTATTACCCCTCTGACAGAATTTGCACTTCGGATGGCCGAATTGCCATCCCGGAAGCACTCTTTCCCTTTAATATAGTGAAATTATGGCACAATTCCCGGCGGTTGTAAAGGGGAGAGCGGAAAATCAGCCCCTCAAAATAAACCTTGGCCCTTCCTCGCCGAGGGTTCCGGTGGGAACGAAGCCGACTTTGCGGAGGACGGCCTGCGATGCGGCGTTATCGGGTTCGGTCTCGGCTTCGATGGCACAGACGCCGGGCTGTTCCAACGCCCATTTGCAGGCGGCGCGGACGGCCTCGGTGGTGTAGCCCTGATTCCAGAACTCCGGCTCGATGCCGTAGCCAATTTCCGGGTTGCCGGTCTCGGGCAGGCCCTTGAAGCAGAGGTCGCCGACCCAGTCACCGGAATCGTTCTGGTAAAGGCCCCATGCCGTGTACCAGAGCCACTGGTCGGGATGGGATTCACAGCCATTCAGCATATCGCGGTAAGCCTTAGCGGTCTCGGGGTCTGTGGTGCGGTCGATAAGCTTTTGCAAAGCATCGGTGTGGAGTGGGATCAGAAAAAGGCGTTCGGTCAAAAGCTGCATGGGAACCTCCTGAATGAAAAAGTATTTTTTTGAGTGTAGCACAGATGGGAGAACAAGTCAAAAGCAGGGAAGAATCTTGACTTCCCACAGGCATCTCATTATAATAGATTTATAAGGAAAAATGCGTTTATCCGGGCAGAGTAGCGCGAAAGGCGTCTGCGCAGAGAGAACAGGCCGTTGGCTGAAAGCCTGTTTGCAGAGCAGCGTGTGAAGTGCGCCCGGACAGCACACCGTGGGAAATCAGTATCGCGGTGCGGAGGCCCCGTTACCGGCTTTGAGCGACAAACAGAAGTGGAACCGCGGAATTTTCAAAAGCCGCCTTCGATGCCCGTACAAATTGTACGGTTCGAGGGCGGCTTTTTTGCGGCTTTTGGCTGTCACACAAAAGGAGTAGAGAATTATGCAGATTTTTAACACGCTGACCCGTCAGAAGGAAGAGTTCGTTCCGCAGGTACCCGGTGAGTACCGCATCTATGTCTGCGGCCCGACCGTTTATAACTATATCCACATCGGCAACGCACGCCCACTGATCGTCTTCGATACCCTGCGCCGTTACCTCGAGTACCGCGGCAACAAGGTCATCTATGTCTCCAACATCACCGACATCGACGACAAGCTGATCGCAAAGGGCAAAGAGGAAGGCACTTCCATGAAGGAAGTCGCACAGCGGTTTGAGGCAGAGTATCTGAAAGATGCCGCTGGTCTGAACTGCAAAAAGCCGACCGTTCAGCCCCGTGCGACCGAGCATATCCAGCAGATTTTGGATATCGTCAAAGACCTGATCGACTCCGGCCATGCCTACGTCGCAAAGAACGGCGACGTTTACTTCCGTGTCAAGAGCGACCCGGAGTATGGCAAGCTGAGCCACCTCAAGCTGGACGACCTCGAGAGCGGCAACCGTGAACTGCGCAGCCAGATGGAGGACGACCTGAAGGAAGACCCGGCGGACTTCGCTGTCTGGAAAGCCGCAAAGCCCGGTGAGCCTGCATGGGAAAGCCCCTACGGAATGGGCCGCCCGGGCTGGCACATCGAGTGCAGTGCCATGAGCCGCACCCACCTCGGCAAGACCATCGACCTCCACTGCGGCGGTCAGGACCTGATCTTCCCCCACCACGAGAATGAAATTGCCCAGAGCGAGTGCGCAAACGGCTGCGAGTTCGCCCACTACTGGATGCACAACGGTTTCATCAACGTGGACAATCAGAAGATGTCCAAGAGCCTGCACAACTTCTTCACCGTCCGCGATGTGGCCAACCTCTACGGCTATGAGCCCATCCGCTACTTCATGCTGACCGCAGGCTACCGGATGCCGCTGAACTATACCGTAGACCTCATCGAGAGCTGCAAGAACAGCCTGGAGCGCCTGTACACCTGCCGCGAAAACCTCGATTTCGCCCTGAGCAAGAGCGAGTTCGGCACCGACGAGAGCCTGAAGGCCAAGGCCGACGAGGCCCGCACCAAGTTCTGCAAGGCCATGGACGACGACCTGAACACCCCCGATGCACTGGCTGCAGTGTTCGATCTGGTCAAGGAGATCAACACCCTGTCCGCTTCTTCCACCAAAGAAGCGCTTGAAGCTGCCGCCAAGGCGTTCGACGAGATCACCGACGTGCTGGGCCTGATGTACAACCGCAGGAAGGACGAGGTGCCCGCCGAAGTGACCGAGCTGGTCGAAAAGCGCGCTGCGGCCAAGAAAGCAAAGGACTGGGCCACCGCCGATGCCATCCGCGCCCAGCTGACCGAGATGGGATGGGCCGTCAAGGATACCGCCCAGGGTCCCCAGCTGAGCAAGCTGTAAAGAGCGGAAGAAACTGCCGTGCGTCTGCGCGGCAGTTTTTATATCAAAATTTTGAGTTACTTGAATCCCGTTATTGACCCAAAGGGCAGGATGCGGTAAAATAAAGTTGGCCCAAAGCAATTTTTGGCCCGGCGGGAAGTTTCCCGCCGCACGACCGCAACCTTTGAAATGCAAACAGGAGGTCTGCTCTATGAAGACCAAAAGGATGATCTCGCTACTGCTCGCCGTCCTTCTGACGCTGAGCGTGGCCGTTACCCCGGCGTTTGCAGCGTCGGCGGGGGATCTGCTGCCCGCCGCAGAAAGTGCAGATGTCGAGGAAAGCAATGATGTCGTTTCCATCCGCCTGACCACGTCGGGTGAGTTGGTTTATGGTTCGCCGTTCACCCTCAGCGTCGTGACCAAACCCGCCGACACCCAGTATATCGGCGTGGTCATCGGCACCAAGGGCGAGGCAAAGGGCTATGTGACGCTGGTCCTCTCGGACAAGATCCGCACCCTGCTCAAGATGATCCCGCTGCCGCGCAAGATGTCCGCTACGCCGGATCAGCAGGAGGAGTTCAACCTCTATGCCTACCTCAAGCAGCTCATTGACGGCAACGACGTGAGCGTACTGCTGCGGGTGGCCGACGAGGTCGTTTCGGTGATGGATGTGCTGCAATTCTATATGCCCACCATCAAGGACGTTTCCACCGGCCTGAAGCTGGCGCTGGATCTCATCCGAAAATTCCTGCCGGAGGGCGCCTTCAGCCGCATCTACGTGGATGAACAGCCGACCGAGTCCGGCAACTATGTGGCCGGTGCAGTGGCGCTGGAATCCGGCGACGTGAACACCGCCGGTGTGGCCATGTTCCGCATCAAGCCGAAGACGGAAGGCGTCCGCACCTACTGGGCGCAGGAAGTGCCCGAAACGATGACCGTGGAGGAAGCACAGAACTACGACCTGAGCGCTGTGCTGGAAGTGGACGGCCAGCTCGTTCCGGAGGGCAAGATCAGCTACACCTATAAAAAGGGCGGCTGGTTCGGCTGCAAGTCCGACACCCTGCCCACCCAGCCGGGCGAGTATGTCCAGACCGCGACCGTGGGCGGCAACTACTCCTGCGAGAAGATCGCCCGCACCATCATCATCCAGTAAAACGATCAGACGATGAAAAGACCCCTGCCAGTTGGCAGGGGTCTTTTGTATCAGTGGAACAGCGGAGATCAGATGCCCCGGAACCGCCAGCCCCAGCCCCAGCCGCCGCAGCAGCAGTTGCAGAGAAGGTTCAGCAGGATCATGCTCCAGCACCAGCGCATCAGGCCGCCCGGCTGGGCATAGGTCGTCTGGGTGCGGTAGGTGCGGCCGGAGCTTTGCAGATTGCGCAGATGCACCTGGTATTCGGTGTTGCCCGGCTCCATCTGGGCGGCGCGGCGGGCGTCCTGCAGGGTGTCGATGCTGTTGCCCAGGCCCTGGTTCGCCAGCGACGAGAGATAATACCACCGGGCGGTGCGGTTCGCGATGCCGTCCAGCACACGGCGGGCCTCAGCGTAGCGGCGGTTCACGATGAAGTTGCGCGCCGCCTGCAGTTCGGGCGTGTCCGCGCTGTTGAAGCCCGGCCCGCTCTGCTGCTGGTAGCCGCCGAACCCAAACCCAAAACCGAACGGGTCGAACCCGAAGTCCCAGTCGCCGTCCTGCTGGCCATAGCCCTGCTGATAGCCGCTGTTGTAGAAGCCGCCATAGCTCTGCTGCTGGCCGTAGGGGTTGCCGTAGCCGCCGTTCTGGGGGCCGGTCTCCCCCTTGGTGATGGCGTCGTAGGCCGCCTGCACTTCCTTGAAGTGCTCTTCGGCCGTGGGGTCGTTGGGGTTCAGGTCGGGGTGCCAGCGCTTGCACTTGGCACGATAGGCTTTTTTGATTTCTTCCTCGCTGGCTCCGCGCTGGATGCCCAGCACCTCATAGGGGTCTTTCATGGATCAACTTCCTCACGTCTCTACGAACTTGCGCGGCCTTGCTGCCGCACGAACAAAATTAAGTGTACAGGACAACGCCTGAAAAATCAAGAGAAACCGCCTCATTCGGCGGCTCTGGGGGGATTTTTTGCATGTTTGCAGTTGTATTTGAGCCAGACGCCGGAGTAGAGAATGTTCCGCAGCAGGTCCACATCCTCCACGCAGGGCAGGCGCTCAAAGCTGCGGGCACAGTTGGCGAGCAGCAGCTCGAAGATCTCCCGCATCTCTTCTTCGTAGCCGGGCAGCTGGTGCAGGCTGCGCAGCGGGTTGTAGGCTCCCTTTTTCAGGTCGCGGGCCAGGTCGTCGTAGGCATCCAGCAGGTAGATGTATTTGCCCAGATGGAAGCCGATGCTGCGCAGCTCCGGGGACCAGTGGTCCTGCTTGTAGTCGAACAATTCCGCCATCAGGTCGCCAAAGCAGCCGGACACGGCGTCCAGGTCTTCGCTGCCCTCGGCCTCGTACTGCGCCAGCCGGTCCAGACAGGCGCGGATGGCGCTGCACTGCCGTGGCCAGCGTTCGGCGGCTGCCGCAGTGGGGGCGGCGAGCAGTGACTCGAACCCCAGCCCCAGCAGGCTGCGGTCATCGTTCCACTTGTCCTGCGCGTTGTAGTAGTGGAGCGCAACGCTCAGGTCGGCGCAGTAATCGGTGGGCCCGCTGGAACGCCAGTCCACCTTCCGGATGGGGTGGATGGGGCAGTGGTCGGCGCCGGTGTGCAGCGCGGTCTCGCCATCGTACAGGCTGGAGAGCAGCAGATCCAAAAAGGTCAGGTCATAGCTCAGGGTCAGCCGCCCGCGCAGGCCGTGCAGCGCACCGATGCGGCGGCAGAGCCCGCAGTAGACTGAACGGTACCGCGCCTGCGCTTCCGGCGAAAGCGCAGCCTGATTCGGGATCACATATCCGAACATGGCTCAGCTCTTCTTGATGAACTGGGTGCCGCAGCGGGGGCAGGAGATTTGGATGCGGCCGCGCCCGCGGGGCACACGGAGCTTCTGGCGGCACTGGGGGCAGCGGTAATAGTGGTAGACCTTGCGGTTGGCCCACTGCTCTTTCAGGCCCCGGAACTTGTTGTCTACCCGGTCTTTGAGGGTGTAGAACTTGTAATTCTCTTCGGTCCGCTTCGAGATGTTGCGGCTGAAGGTGCGGTAGCAGCAGAACAGCAGCGGCGCAGCGCTCAGCCAGGTGAACAGGGAGATGCGGCTGACGATGGCGATGAACAGCAGAACCAGAGAGGCGATGCTCAGAAACTGGTTCAGGCCGTCGGTGCCGTAGCGGCCGATCATAAAGCGGCGAAGTTTTTCTCTCATAATCGTACAGTCCTTTGTCCTCAAACTCTTCAAAAGGGGACGGCCGAAGCCGTCCCATAAACTCTTTACACCAATAGAATATCAGCCAAACATGATAAAACTTTGAACGGAGTGCAAATCTATCATGAAAGGACGGGATTTAAGAGCGCTTGCGCACCGTGAGCACGGCTTCGGTGTCCAGCGCGCCCTCCATTTTGCAGTGGAGCACGGCGCGGCCTGCCCGGCCGGTGGTGGCAAGGTAGGTGCCCGCCATGCCGCCCCGCAGCGGCACGACGCTGGGGCCGAGGATTCGGACCGGGCCTTCCACGCTCAGCTGGACGGCCTCGCCGCAGTAGGGCAGGAAGTTTCCGTTCTGGTCGATGGCCCGCAGGCTGACGGCGGCGCAGTCCCAGGTGGGACCGTCCGTCAGCAGGGGATTGTAGACCGTGCACTCCAGCCGGACGCTCTGCACCGGCTCCCGCACCACGGTGCGGACGGTGCGCCCATGCCACACGGCCTCGAACCGGTAGACGCTGGAGGGCGAGCCGAGGACGCCGATGTACTTGTAATACATCCGGAGCAGGTCATTCCAGCTCAGCCGCAGCGAGAGCAGCCGCGCCCGGCTCAGAGGCGAAAGGCTCAGCGCGTCCCGGCGCATCTCGTTGAGGATGGAGGCCACCTGCGGCGCGACCACGGGGTCCAGCCCCTCATACTTTTCGAGCAGGGAGCCGACGAAATCCTGCACCTCGATGGGCGGATGGGGCAGCGCCGCGAACCGGCCCCGGCGGTCCGGGCTGAACTCGGCAATGAAATCGTTGCCGCGGTAGAGCCGGACGCTCTCGGCGTTGGTGAACACCCAGCAGGCCCCGGCAAACCCGCCGGGGTGGTCGCCCAGCGCCATGCTGGACGAAACTTCCAGCACGATGTCGGAGGGGGAGCGGGGCGTCTTCTGGCTGGCATAGACGGCGGCGGAGAGCTTCGGGTTCCGGAACGAGTCGAGCACACCGTGGTAGCAGATGCGGTCGCCGCTGCCGAACTCCCGGTGGGTGTTGTAATCGGCCATGCACCAGCCAAAGCTGCCCGCCACGCCCGGCTGGGCGATGGCATCGTTCAGGACGGCCGCGTGGTGGAGGGCCTGGGCCAGCCGGTGCGGTTCGTCGTCAAAGGTCTTGGCCGGGAACTGCTGGCCCCCGAACTCGCTGATGAGGTAGCCCTTGCGCAGGTCGGGCGTGACGGCGGAGCGGTTCTCGCAGCCAGCCCCCCGCCCGGTGTAGGAAAAATCGTTGTAAGCGTAGACGTCTTCCAGCAATTGGTCTTTGCGGCGGATGTGGGCACCGCCGGTGGGGCGGGTGGGGTCCAGCCGCCGGACGGCCTCATTGGTGCGCTTGTAGAACGCTTCATCATCGGGGCTGCCGTTGACCCGTACGCCCCACAGAAAGACGCTGGGATGGTTGCGGCACTGGCAGACCATCTCGCGGCAGTTCTGCAATGCCTGCGCCTGCCAGCTCTCGTCGCCGATGTGCTGCCAGCCCGGCATCTCCACAAAGACCAGAAGCCCCAGCTCGTCGCAGGCGTCGAGGAAGGCTTGGCTCTGGGGGTAGTGGCTGGTGCGGACTGCGTTGCAGCCCAGCTGCTTTTTCAGGATCTGGGCATCCAACTGCTGGATGCTGTCCGGCATGGCGTAGCCCTGATAGGGGTAGCTCTGGTGGCGGTTCAGGCCGCGCAACTCCACCCGCTGGCCGTTGAGGTACAGCCCGCCCGCCACGAACTGAAGGGTGCGGAAGCCGAACCGGGTGGATCTTTCGTCCAGCACCCGGTCGGGCAGGCCGCTGGTGCCGGGGCGGATGAGCCGCACGGTGAGGGTGTACAGGAAGGGGTGCCCGATGCTCCATGGGTGGACGCCGTTCAGGGTGCCCACGATGGGCAGCGACAGCTCGCCGCTGTAGAGCGCCCGGCTCCCGGCGGGGCTGCGGATCTCGGCCTGCAAGGTGCAGCCGACCGTCTCGCCCACGGTGGAGGTGTAGATGCGGAAATCGCCCTCGGCCTGCGCCTCGATGAAGATGTCCCGCAGGTAGGCAGGCTCCTTCACGTCCAGCGAGACGGCGCGGTAGATGCCGCCGTAGGTCAGGAAATCGATCTGCCCGCCGAAGGGCGGGATGTTCAGGTCTTCCCGGCTGTCGCACCGGACGGCCACGACGTTCTGCTCCCCCAGGCGGAGGGATTCGGTCAGGTCCACGGTAAAGGCCGTGTAGCCGCAGCCATGGTGAAACACCCGGCGGCCGTTGCAGAAGACGGTGGCGTCGTGCGCCACGGCCTCAAAGGTCAGCAGAACCGTGCGGCCCTGCCACTCCTTGGGCGCAAAAAACTCCCGCCGGTAGCCGCAGAGCCGCTGGTAATCGTTCTCATTGCAGTAATTGTAGGGCAGCGTCCTGACCGTGTGCGGGATGCGCACCGGGGTCAGGGGCAGATCCGGACATTCCGGCCGCACGATGGCGGGGTCGAATACCGGGGTGAAGGTCCAGCCGTCGTTCCAATCGTAGTGTTCCATAGCCTGCTCTCCGTCATGGTAAAAAATACTTATCTTCATGTTACCACAAAGTTATGAACGAAAAAAGGATGCAGGCGCTGTTTCTGCGGGATTTCTCACTTTTTCTGGAACAAAAGCGGCGGATGGCAGCAGAAAAGCCCGGCCGGGAGGCTGCCCGCTCTCCACCGGGGAGCGGGCAGTGTCGGTCAGGCGTTGCGGGCGCGGCTGCTTATCGGATGAAATTGGTCATGGGGCGGCGGGGATTCTCCGGGTGCCGGATGCCGGCGGCCTTGCCGGCCTCGATGCACTGGAGCAGCCAGGCCATGTTCCGGCCCAGTTCCCGCATCACGGCGCAGCCCTCTTCGTCATGCAGGACCTGAGCGGGGTTGGAGCCGTGGACCATGGCCCAGTAGGAGCCGTTGACCAGCGGCATGTGGAAGAACTCCGGGTATTTGGCCAGCTGGTCCAGCGTGGTGGTGGTGCCGCCGCGGCGGGCCGAACAGCAGATGGCGGCGGGCTTGTAGGCCAGATACTTGCCGCCTGCGTAGCTCAGGCGGTCCATAAAGCTGGTCATGTTGCCGGAGGCCGAGGCATAGTGCACCGGGCTGCCGAAGACGAAGGCGTCGGCGGTCCTGGCTTTTTCGATGGCCTCGTTGACCACGCCGCCAAAGACACAGCCGTTGCCTGCGGCACAGCCGCCGCAGCCGATGCAGCCGCCGACGGGCCGGGTGCCGACGTTGAAGATCTCGGTCTCGATGTGGGCGCGGTTCAGCTCCTCCGCGATGAGGGACAGAGCGGTGTAGGTGCAGCCTTTCTCGTGGGGGCTGCCGTTGATGAGCAGGACTTTCATACGTTGAATCTCTCCTTTTGACCATGCGCCCCGGAACAGGGGGGCGCTCTGCCCTGATTTTAGCACACTTGCGGCCGCAGTGCAACGCGGGCCTTGACAAAGTACGGTGTCTTGACAATAATATAAAGATACATAAAACGGAATGCAAAAGGAGGCAACCACATGCGAGTCATTGCAGGAGACGCACGGGGCAGACGGCTGGAGGCCCTGCCCGGCACCGATATCACCCGCCCCACCCTCGACCAGGTCAAGGAGGCGATGTTCAGCATCGTTCAGTTCGACCTGCCCGGCGCACGGGTGCTGGACCTGTACGCAGGCAGCGGCCAGCTCGGCATCGAGGCCCTCTCGCGCGGGGCAGCACGGTGCGTGTTCCTGGACGAGAACCGCGAGGCCGTCAACATCGTGATGAAGAACTGCAAGACCTGCGGCGTGTTCGACCGCAGCCGCGTCAACATCGGCGAGGCGGCGCGGTATCTTTCCGCCTGCCGTGAGCAGTTCGACCTGGTTCTGCTGGACCCGCCGTTCCACGGTGGTACGCTGGAAAAGATCCTTCCCAGTGTGGAAAAGGTGCTGGCACCCGGCGGCATCGCCCTGTGCGAGAGCGAGACCGGCCTTGTGCTGCCTGCCGAGGTGGGCAGCCTGACGCTGAAGAAACAGTATAAGTATGGCAAGGTGCTGCTGTGGAAGTACACGAAGCCCATGCAGCCTGCCGGAGAGGAAGATGCGGAATGAACGTGAACGAGCTTTTGGATACCATTGAGGATGCGCTGGAAGAGAGCGCCGGGATGCCCCTTTCGGGCGGCAAGCGGATCGTGGACGTGGAACAAATCCGGGACTATCTGGACGAGATCCGCCAGAATCTGCCCGTGGAGCTGCGGCAGGCGCAGTCCATCGTCAGCGACCGCGCCCAGCTCATTGATTCGGCCAACGCCCAGGCCCAGGCCATTGTGAAAAAGGCCGAGGACCGCGCCCGCATCCTCGTCAGCGAGGCGGAGATCGTCAAGGCGGCCCAGCAGCGCGCCTCCGAGATCGTCTCAGCCGCCCAGACCGAGGCCCGCACCGTCCGCCAGACCGTGACTGACTACTGTGATAATATGCTCAAGACCACCGAGGAGACCATGGCAGAGAACGCAGCGCAGGTCCGGAACGTCCGCGCCAATCTGCGCCAGACGCCCCGGAAACCCCAGTGAGCGGAGTTTGTCGGAAAAACCCATTTGCCCCTGCCAGCAAAATTGACGGCTTGCAGGGGCTTTTTTTGTGACATTTTGAGAGAAAAACCAGCCCGAAAAGCCTTGCATTCGCAGGGCGGTTTTGTTACAATAAAACTGTATCAGAGAGATGCCTTGGGGCAGTGTGTCCCTGTGGGCAGAAAAACACGGCGAAAAACGGAAAAAACAGCGTGAAATCGCCGGATGATACGCAACTTGAAACGACAGAAAGGAGGCTGGGCCCTATGGGCAGTGAAACGATCGGACAAGCCTTTGACCCGGCCTCGTTTGAGCATGTGCCTGTGCTTTTGAACGAGTGCCTGGACGGCCTTGCCATTGACCCGGCAGGCATCTATCTGGACGGCACCGCAGGCGGTGCGGGGCATTCCCGCCAGATCGCGCTGCGGCTGGACGCGGAACAGGGCGGCAGGCTCATCTCTTTGGACCAGGACCCGGACGCGGTGCAGACCGCGCGGGCGCGGCTGGCCGGGCTGCCTGCCACCGTGGTGCAGATCAACTTCCGCTATGCGGGACAAGCTCTGGAACAGCTGGGCATCGACAAGATCAACGGAGCGCTGCTGGACCTCGGCGTTTCCAGCCACCAGCTGGACGATGCCGCCAGAGGCTTTTCCTACCGGGCAGACGCTCCGCTGGACATGCGGATGAGCCAGGAGGGCGAGACCGCCGCTGACCTTGTGAACACCGAGAGCCGGGAGGAGCTGGCCCGCATCCTCAAGGATTACGGCGAAGAACCCTTCGCCTGGCAGATCGCGGGTAAGATCGTCGAGGCACGGGAGACTTCCCCCATCGAGACGACATTGCAGCTGGCCGACATCGTGGCCAGCGCCATGCCGGCGGCCGAGCGGCGCAAGAACAAAAACCCGTCCCGCCGCACCTTCCAGGCGCTGCGCATTGCAGTCAACCACGAGCTGGACGCACTGGAAGAGGGCATGGACACCATCTTTGAGCATCTGGCCCCCGGCGGGCGGCTGTGTATCATCACCTTCCACTCGCTGGAAGACCGACTGGTGAAGAACAAGTTCCGCCGCTGGGCCACCGCCTGCACCTGCCCGCCGGAGTTCCCGGTCTGCGTCTGCGGCGGCAGGGCCAAAGCAAAACTCATCACCCGCAGACCCATCGAAGCAAATACGCAGGAGCTGGAAGAGAACCGGCGCAGCAGGTCGGCACATCTCCGCGTTCTTGAAAAAATTTAACCACCGCGGAGTATCAGTGAGGAGGAGAGTACCATGGGCCAGGCAGCATATGATATGACAGAGGTGCGCCGCAGAAGAGCACCCCAGACGCAGCGGAACGTTCCGCTGCGGGTGGAAAAAGGCGGCAAGCCCCGGCTGAACCCGGTGCGCGCTGCCATGCAGCACGCATTGCAGCTGCTCTCGGCGGCGCTGCTGGTGGGCTTTGCCGTCAGCCTGCTGTGGAGCGAGTCCCAGTTGGTGGAGCTGAACAGCAAGATCCAGAACGCCAAGGCGGAACTCGTCAGCGAGCAGAGCCAGTACACCTACTACAACAGTGCACTGAACAACCGCACCAACATCACCAGCGTGGAAGAGACGGCCACCCGCCTCGGTCTGATGAAGATCGACCAGAGCCAGATCACCTACATCCGCCTGGACGAGGGCAGCGTCCTCGTCCGCAAGGAGTCCGCTGTGCGGCAGTGGACCGACTTGCTGCACGATGGTGCCATGATGGTCATGGGCCGCGTGAACCGCGCAAACTAAAATAAAACAGGAAAAGCGTGCGGCAGCGCACGCTTTTTCGGTTTCTCAGGAGTCAAACCAAGATGCAGGAACCATCCTCCAAGAACAAAAAAGGGCTTTACCGGCTGCGCCGCGCCGACCCGCACGAGCGGCTGAGCGCACGGCTGCGGCATTTCAGCTTTGGCGCGGCGGTGGTGTTCGTCGTGGCGGCGGCAGGCATCGTCATCCACAGCCTGTACAATATCCAGATCAAGAACGGCGCGACCTTCCGCCAGTATGCGGCCCAGCAGCAGCTGCTGGACAGCACCATCCAGGCGACCCGCGGCGAGATCTACGACACGTCCGGCATCACGCTGGCCTCCACCAGCGTGGTCTGGACCATCTGGGCCGACCCCAGCTACAGCACGGCCCTGTTCACCAGCAGCAAGAACGACGACACTGGCGAGGTGACCAGGACAGCCGACCCTGCCGCATTGCAGGAGGTCAGCACCCAGATCACCCTGCGGCTGCTCTCCGGCGACGGCGAGAGCCTGGACAGCGTGGATACCTCCTCGGCGGCCTACCAGACCCAGTATCAGGCGGTGTACGATGCCCTGTCCAAGAGCGACTCGGCCTACCAGACACTGGCCGCCAAGGTGAACAACGCCATCAAGCTGTCCATTGAACAATACGTCACCGCGTACAACAAGGCTCACAAAAAGGCCGATGCCGACAAGGGCATCCGCAAGGGCCGCATCTCTGTCTCGTCCACCAAGAGCTTCCAGCGGGATTACCCCTACGGAGCCTTTGCGGCGGCGGTGCTGGGCTTCTGCGATGCCGACGGCTACGGCACCTACGGCCTGGAAAAATCCTACGAATCCACGCTGGCGGGCGTCAATGGCCGCACCATCACCCTGCGCAACGCTTACGGCAATGCCATCGCGGACGAAAACGCCACCACCTACGCTGCCAAGGACGGCTCCAATCTGGTGCTGTCGCTGGATGTGAACATCCAGGAGGTGGCGGAGCGCTACCTGAACGAGGCCATCTCGGCCAACAACGTCGAGAACCGCGGCGCGGCCATCGTGATGAACGTCAAGACCGGTGCCATCCTGGCCATGGCCTCCAAGCCGGACTTCGACCCCAATAACGCGCTGGATTACACCGCCAACGAGGCCTATCTCAACGAGCTGGTCCACGCCGAACCGGAACTCTACGGCATCTACCTCAAGAATGAGGACGGCAGCTATGTTACAGATGCGAACGGCAACAAGGTGCTGGACCCGGAGGGCGATTATTCCGGCTATTACCGCGACATCCAGTGGAAGAACAAGACCATCACCGAGCTGTACTACCCCGGAAGCGTCTTCAAGGTCATCACGGCGGCCATGGGGGTGGACTCCGGCAAGGCGACCCTCAACACCACGCTGAACTGTTCCGGTGCCTACGGTGTTGCCAAGGAGACCTATCACTGTGCCGGCAAAAAGGCCCACGGCGTCCAGAATCTGGCCGAAGCGCTGCGGAACAGCTGCAACATCTACTTCATCCAGCTGGGCCAGCGCATCGGTTCCAGCCTGTTCTATGATTACTTCGACGCCTTCGGCTTCACCGAGCGCACCGGCGTGGACCTGCCCAGCGAGACGAACTTCATGCAGTATTACAGCAAGAGCCGCCTGGGCGAAGTCGAGCTGGCCTCGTCGGCCTTCGGTCAGGCCATGGCGGTCACGCCGCTGCAGGTCTGCACGGCCATCTCCGCTGCCGTCAACGGCGGCTATCTCGTCACCCCCCATGTGGTGGATAAGATCACCGACCAGAACGGCAATGTCATCGAAGAGGTGGGGGCAAACGTCCGCCGCCAGGTCATCAGCGAGAGCGCCAGCAAGGCCATCCGCCAGATCATGGAATATGAAGTGGCGGACGGCACTCAGGGCGGCGGCGGACGCGCCTACGTGGCGGGCTACCGCATCGGCGGCAAGTCCGGCACGTCCGAGCAGCTGAACATGGACCGCCGCAGCGATGGCGACTACAAGAAGGTCGCTTCCTTTGTGGCGGTCCTGCCCGCCGACGACCCGGAGATCCTCGTCTACGTCATGCTCGACGACCCCAACAACGCCAAAACGGACTACTCGTCCATTCTGGCTGCGCCCGTCGTCGGCAACATCATCAGTGAGATCGCGCCCTACCTTGGCATCGCCACCGACGGCACCGACCGCAGCGGCACCATCGTCAAGGTGCCCAACCTCATCGGCAACGAGTGGAGCAATGCGCAGGTCTCGCTGAACATCAAGGGCCTCAAGCACCAGCTGGCCGAGAGCGACTCCAGCCAGGCGGGCGCGGTGGTCACCTACCAGTACCCGCGCGCAGGCGCGGAGGTGCCCTACGGCACCACGGTGTATCTGTATACCGATACATACGAAGGCAGGCACACGGAGGTGCCGGATGTGACGGGCAAGAGCGCGGATTTTGCCCGCCAGATGCTGGCAGCAGCCGGGCTCAACTGCATTGTGACCGGCGATGCGAACGGCCTGGTCCAGGAGCAGAGCGAGGCGGCGGGGGCCAGCGTCCAGCGCGGCACCCTCGTGACCATCACCTGCGGGTAAACCCTCTCAGGCGCTTCGCGCCAGCTCTCCCAAAGGGAGAGCCGTTGGCAGCCGGGTCGTGAGAATCCAACCTGCTGGGGGCCGTTGGTAAGAGGGACGGCATCTCGTATGGAAGACGATCGAGCAATATCAGGAAAAGGGAGAGTATCGTATGGAAAAGATCAAAGCAAGCATTCTGCTGAACGGCCTTGCGCCGGAAGGCTTTGACACCGGGGACGCCGAAGTGTCCCTGGTGACCACCGACAGCCGCGAGGTCTGCCCCGGCTGCATCTTTGTGGCCTTTCCGGGCGAACGATTCGACGGCCACGACTTTGCAGCCAAGGCGCTGGAAGCCGGGGCCTTCTGTGTGGTGCTGAACCACCCGGTCGAGGGCGTCCCGGCGGAAAAGGCCGTGCTCTGCGCGGACAGCTACCATGCCATGATGGTGATGGGAGCCAACTACCGCAGCCAGTTCCACCCCAGAGTCGTGGGCGTGACGGGCAGCGTGGGCAAGACCACCACCAAGCAGATGTGCTATGCTGCCATCGAGGGCTTCGGCAATACCATCAAGACCGAGGGCAACCAGAACAATGAGCTGGGTCTGCCCCGCACGATGTTCCGCATCGGAAACGAGACCGAATATGCCGTCGTCGAGATGGGCATGAGCCACCTGGGCGAGATCGAGCGGCTGAGCCGCTGCGCCCGCCCGGATGTGGGCATCATCACCTGCATCGGCGTGTCCCACATCGGCAACCTGGGCAGTCAGGAGAACATCTGCAAGGCCAAGCTGGAGATCTGCGCCGGTCTGCCGGAGGGCGCTCCGCTGGTGCTGAACGGCGACGACCCCTTCCTGCGGAAGGCAGAGCTGCCGGAGCATGTCCGGCCCGTCTGGTTCAGCCTGGGCGACGAGGGGGCGGATGTCTGCGCCCTGTCCATCCAGCAGGAGGCCGACGGCATGAGCTTCGTGCTCGAAGACCACGAGGAGGGCACCTTTATGGTGCACATCCCTGCGATGGGCCGCCACAACGTGGCCAATGCGCTGGCCGCTTACTGCGCCGCCACCCGGCTGGGCCTCGATGCCCGGAAGGTGCTGCGGGGCATCAGCAATTTTGAGCAGACCGGGATGCGCCAGAAGATCGTGCACAGCAACGGCGTGGATGTCATCGAGGACTGCTACAACGCCAACCCCGACAGCATGAAGGCCGCGCTGGCCATGTTCCGGGAGTACCCCTGCAAGCGCCGCTTTGCCCTGCTGGGCGATATGCTGGAGCTGGGAGACCTGAGCCGTGAGGCCCACGAGGAAGTGGGCCGTCAGGCGGCGGAAAGCGGCATCGACACCCTCATCACCTACGGCGAGCAGGCCCGACGCACGGCTGTGGTGGCTGCGGCCAAGGGCCTGACCACCCTGCACGCCAACACCTACCGCGAAGCCGCCGACGCCCTGCTCCGGCTGATGCAGCCGGGCGATGCGCTGCTGGTCAAGGCCAGCCGCGGCATGGCGCTGGAAAAGGTGCTGGAACTCTTCTACAAGGAGCAGCAGTGATATGATCCGCTTTGCCTTGATCGTCGCATCGACACTGGGGTTCGTCCTCACGGCGGCGATGGGGAACCTGATGGTGCCGCTGCTGCGGGCCTTCCAGAGCCGCCAGCAACCCACCCGCCCGCCGGAGCCGGAACGGCCGGACGCTGCGCCAAGCCCGGACCCGGACGAAGACCCGGAGCGCCCGGCCCAGCCGCCCACGATGGGCGGGCTCTGCCTGATGGTGGGGGTGCTGGCTGCCGTGGGTGTGGGCTGGACCGCCGCCTGCGTGGCCGAACCGCAGCTGCTGGGCACGGAGGGCCTGCTCTCCACCCGGCTGCTCATCGCCCTGTTCGGGGCGCTGCTGTTCGGCGGTGTCGGCCTGGCCGATGACCTGGCCCGCATCCGCCGCCGTGCCCCGCTGGGCCTGCGCCGGGGCACCCGCCTGCTGCTGGAAGCGGGGACCGGTGCCGTGGTGCTCCTGCTGCTGGGGGCCAGCCGCTGCCTTGCCACCGGGCTGGCCCTGCCGGGCCTGGGCTATGTGGAGCTGGGCGTTCTGGCTCCGCTGGTCTGGGAAGCGGGCCTTGTGGCGCTGGCCGAGAGCGTCCGCATCGCGGACGGCATCGACGGCCTGTGCTGCGGCACCGCATTTGCGGCCCAGCTGGGCCTGATGCTCTGCATGACCATCCTCGGCTGGTTCCCGCTGGCCGTCTTCCCGGCGGCGCTGGCCGGGGCGCTGATGGCGTTCCTGCTCTGGAACTTCCCGCCCGCCCGGCTGCGGCTGGGCAGCGTGGGCAGCCTGTTTCTGGCCGGGGCACTGGGCTGTGCGCCGCTGTGCATCGGCTGGCCGGACCTTGCGCTCCCGCTGGGGCTGCCCTACTGGCTGGAGGGCGGCATGGTGGCGGTGCAAATCGCGGTCTACCAAACCACGCATGGGAAAAAGCAGCTCTTCCGCACGGCCCCGCTCCACCGCTGGATGGAGCTGCGCGGCAGCAGTGCGGTGCAGATCTTTTATACATTTTGCGTGCTCGCCCTGCTGGGCGCGGCGCTGGCCCTGCAATGGGCAAAAATCAGTTGAGGAGGTGTGCAGATGGCAACCATCCGCCGAAAAAAGCCGGAGCCGTTCGCGCTGCTGCAGCGGGACCCCGGCCCCTGGTCTCCCATTCTGCTCTACTGGCTGGCAACGCTGGGCATCATCATCGTATTCGGGCTGGTGATGCTGTTCAGCGCCAGCTATACCACAGGCTATCTCCGCTTTGGCGACAGCCTGCACTACATCAAATCCCAGGTGCTCTGCCTGGGGCTGGGCCTTGTGGCCATGTTTTTGTTCTCCTATGTAGACCACCGTCTGCTCCGCAGGCTGGTCTGGCCGGGGTATTTCCTTGTGCTGGCGCTGCTGGTGCTGGTGCTGTTCAGCACCCCGCTGAACGGCTGCAAGCGCTGGCTGCGCGTGGCTGGTATGACGGTGCAGGTCTCGGAGATCGCAAAGTTTGAGATGATTCTGCTCACGGCCCACATCGCGGCCAAGTCCCCCCGGCTGGAAAAACTGGACCCCAGCCGCAGCGGCCAGGTGCCGGTGGGGCCGTGGCTGCAGCAGCGGCTGGTGCGGGAGCTGCTCCTGCCGCTGCTCCCGCTGCTGCCGGTCATTCTGCTGCTCGTGATGGAGCCGCACATGTCCGGCATCGTGCTGACCACCGCTATGGTGGGCACCATCCTGCTGCTGGGCGGCAACGGCGGCGTCATCACCTGGGTGGGCGGTGCAGCCGGTATCTTTCTGCTGGAAACGATCTTGCAGCACATCGACTCCATCCCTTATTTGCAAAGCCGTCTGGACGGCTGGACGCAGGACCTGACCAAGATGACAGACCAGACCCTGCAAAGTCTGTACGCCATCGGCTCCGGCGGCGTGACGGGCCTTGGGCTGGGCAACAGCATCGAAAAGCAGCTCTGGCTGCCCGAAAGCACCAACGACTTCATCTTCAGCGTCGTCTGCGAGGAGCTGGGCTTTGCGGGGGCTGTGCTGGTCATCGTGCTGTTCGTGGTCTTCCTCGTGCAGGGGTTCTGGCTGGCCTTCCACGCCGAGAACCGCTTCTGCACGCTGGTGGGCATCGGCATCATGGCGCAGATCGCGTGGCAGGTGTTCTGCAACATCGCGGTCGTCACCAACACGCTGCCCAACACCGGCATTTCGCTGCCTTTCTTCTCCTCCGGCGGCACGAGCCTGATCTTGCTGCTGGCGGAGATGGGGGTCATGGTCAACATTGGCCGCAACGGTGAGCGCACCCGTCAGGAGCGCCGCCGCGCCCACGAGGAGCGGGAGGCCCGCCGCCGGGAAAAGACCATCGTGCTGGATACCGCGCGCAGGGCGCGGACCGAATCATAAGGAGGAACCAAGATGCGTGTTCTGATCGCTGCCGGCGGCACGGCCGGCCATATCAACCCCGCACTGGCCATTGCCGGTGCACTGAAAAAAGCAGACCCGACGGCCGAGATCCATTTTGCCGGCCGCAAAGAGGGGATGGAGTACCGTCTGGTGACCCAGGCGGGCTATCCCTTCCACCACATCGAGATCACAGGCTTCCAGCGGAAGCTCTCGCTGCACAACATCAAGCGGAACCTCATCACGCTGTGGAACCTGGCCCTCTCCGGCCCCACGGCCCGGAAGATGATGCGGGAGGTGCAGCCCGATCTGGTCATCGGCTGCGGCGGCTATGTGTCCGGCCCGGTGGTGCGCTGCGCCGCCAAAATGGGCATCAAGACCGCCCTGCATGAGCAGAACGCCTTCCCCGGCGTGACCAACAAG
>OIZF01000858.1_pt1 | contig 19712 bp, 14 predicted proteins | sample 1588471 | NCBI WGS metagenome assembly OIZF01 (sample SAMN03283279) | human gut metagenome | biome: human-associated habitat; material: feces | host: Homo sapiens | place: Peru | collected 2012
TATCAGAGTGGACGGAAAACGTTGTAGATGTATGGTGCGGCAGGATGATAAATATCTGGTTATTGTAACAGTAGAAGATACATTCTATTTGGAAGGAAGCATTATTGCCATTTTTATAGTTGGTGCATATCTGATATTAGCATCATGTTGTATAACATATATGTTTTCGAAAATTCTAAAAGAAAGATTAGAAAAAGAGAAGTTGATATATACGTCGAATACAGATGAACTTACCAGATGCCTTAACAGACGAGCATACGAGAATGATATCAACAAGCTTAAGTTGGATGATGAATGGATATACATTTCTGTAGATTTGAATGGATTGAAGCGAGCGAATGATTCTTATGGACATGCGGCAGGGGATGAGCTTATATGTGCAGCGGCAGATTGCATGAAGAACAGCTTTAATGAATGTGGAAAGGTGTACAGAGTCGGTGGAGATGAGTTTGTTGTTATCATCACCGAGAAGACAGAGCAGTTTGAAGATGTGAGACAGAGTTTTGATGTGAATGTGGCAAATTGGAGAGGTGAGTTTGTGGATTCAATGAGTGTTTCATACGGATGGGTTTTCAGCACAGAAAGAAATTGGAATAGTGTGTATGAGATTTCAAAAGCTGCAGATGAGAGAATGTATGAAAGTAAAGAACGCTTTTATAACGAAAATGGTGGACGATAGCGCCGTGGGTGCCGGTTGGGGACGGGGATTTGCCAGTTGGGGACGGGGTTAATGGCTCTTTTGGGCTTGACCAAAAGAGCCATTAACCCCGTCCCCACTGGCATCACGTCCCCACTGGTCCATGAAAAAAGATTCCCAAACGGGAATCTTTTTTTGAAAATAAAAAATAAACTCCGAAACGGGAATATTTTTTGAAAAAGAGCATATAGTATGCTATACTTGGAAAAAAGGAAGGGATGCTGTATGGTCGAACGTAAGGAATATTTACAAAAGTTATGGTCATGGAAAGACGAACAGGTGATCAAGGTTGTAACTGGAATCAGGCGCTGTGGAAAATCAACATTATTAAAACAATATCAGAATAAACTAAAATCAGTCGGGGTTACAGAAGAACAAATTATATCAATTAATTTTGAAGAATTAGAAAATGAGCCATTGTTGGACTACAAGTCATTATATCAATATATTAAAGAACGACTTTGCGAAGACAAGATGACTTATATTTTTCTGGATGAGATTCAGAAGGTAACATCCTTTGAAAAAGTGGTAGATAGTCTTCATGTAAAAGAAAATATTGATATTTATATTACAGGTTCTAATGTATATATGCTTTCAGGGGATTTGGCTACACTATTAACAGGAAGGTATGTTGAAATTTCTATGTTACCGCTCTCCTTTAAAGAATATGTTGAAATTACAGGAATTCCAAAAGAACAGGCATTTTCAGAATATATGAAAACAGGTGGATTTCCCTACATTGCAGTGATGGACAGAACAGATGAAAAAGTGGAGATCTATCTGGAAGGTATTTATAATACGGTGATTGTAAGAGGTATTGAAGAACGTCAGGCAAGAAAAGAGATGAATTGCGGCAAGCGAAAAATCACAGACATTACATTGTTGAAGACAATTGCGCGATATCTGGCAAGTGTGATCGGAAGCCCAATCTCTATAAAAAGTATTACAAATTATTTGATTTCATCAGGTAGAAAAGTATCTGCGAATACGGTGAGTGATTATGTGGATGCACTGACAGAATCATTTATATTTTATTCAGTAGATAGATTTGATATAGTAGGAAAACAGTTGTTAAAAGTTAATAAGAAGTTGTATATGGTTGATTTGGGGCTTCGCAATCACATTTTGCCAAGAAAGCGTTATGATCTTGGATTTTCCATTGAAAATATTGTGTTTTTTGAATTATTGCGCCGTGGGAATAAGGTGAATATAGGTAAATATGGCTCTACAGAAGTAGATTTTGTTGCTCAAAAACAAGGGGTAATCGTTTATTATCAGGTGACGGCAGATATGACAGCAGAAGAAACTTTTGAAAGAGAAATGAGACCATTAAAGGAAATTAAAGACAATTATGAAAAAATTGTTTTAACACTGGATCATTTTTCGCTTGGAAATTATGATGGTATAAAAGTAATTAATGTAATAGAGTGGCTTTTGGAAAATCAGATTTGACGCGAGATGCCAGTTGGGGACGGGGTTGCCAGTGGGGACGGGGTTAATGGCTCTTTTTGGCTTGCCCAAAAGAGCCATTAACCCCGTCCCCACTGGCACCTCTTGTCTACATTTTCAACAGATGTTATACTAATGAAAATATACGAATGTAAGGCAGGTCGTTTATGAAATTGTTATTAACCGGAAATATTGGATATATTACGGCGGAATTTATAGAGGAGGCGTTCCCGGAGTGTCAGATTCTTCTGCTTGGGGACACGAAATTAAAGTCAAATCGCCGGAAGGGTTTATCGGTACATCCGATGCCGAAACAGGAAAGTGAGTTTAGGGATATTTTCAAAACGTATGATTTTGAGGGTGTTATATATTTTTCTAATTATCTTAGCTTCCATGGAACGCAGGAAGGTGAGATGGAGACTTTGCGCCATTTATTACATTATTATAAGGGAAATTCGAATTCCCGATTCTTATATGTTACCAATTCTGAGAGTTCATATGATATAACGACAGGGAAGACTTTGCTGGTTCGTTCGGCAGAGGAGTTTTGCAGACAGTATGGTGAACTGCACCGGCTTTCTGTTAAGATCCTTCGTACTCCATATCTTTATTCGGGAATTTATGAAAATGATTACTTTTTCAAGCTCTTTTCAAAGGCGTTTGAGAAAAAGGAGATTGTGTTTGAAGAAGCCCCGGCACAGGAAGTGCATTTTCTTGCATTGTCAGATTTATCCAATCTGTTATATAAGATTTTTGACAACTGGAATGATCAGGAGGGAGCACTTCAGGTCCCGAAGGTGTTTCATTTTACTTTCGAGCAGCTTGGACAGAAGCTAAATGAATTGTTACCAGCAGTACATATTAAATATCTGGCGAATGCTGCGATTCAGAATGTGGCGGCGAACGACCGTGTTTTGCGAAATGAGTACGGATGGTTTCCCAAGATTTCTCTGTTGGAGGATTTGCCGGAGGTATATGAAGATTACTGTGAGGAGACAAATCATAAGGCACGGAAAAAAGATGTATTGCGGGACTTTCTAAATCAACATAAAACACTTTTGAAAGTAGCGGAGCTTTTAATTACATTTTTGCTTTTTGAATTATTGAACCGGGCGGCAGGAAATCAGGTCCAATTTAAAATGATTGACTTGCGTCTTGTTTATATTGTTTTATTCGGAAGTTTGTATGGGATTAATTACGGAATTGCGGCGGCGGGGATGGAAACGTTGTCACTTTTATCTGCTTATGCAAGAGAGGATGTCAGCTGGACAACGCTTTTTTATGAACCCTCGAATTGGATTCCATTTATTTTTTATTTTGCAGTCGGTGCAATCTGCGGATATATCAGAATGAAGAACAGTGATAATATCAAATTTATGAAGGATGAAAATAAACTGGTTCTGGATAAATTTTTATTTATGCGTGAAATGTATCAGGAGGCACTTCGTGACAAACGCCAGTACAAGAAACAGATTCTTGGAAGTCGGGACAGCTTTGGTAAGATTTTTGATATCACAAGAAAGCTGGATGTTATCATGCCAGAGGAATTGTTTCTTGAAACGATTCATGTGATGGAAGATGTTCTTGAAAATAATACGTTTGCTTTCTATTCTGTCGGAAAGAATCAGTATTTTGGACGTTTGGAGATTGCATCGAGCGGAATGAATGATGTATTCCCAAAATCTGTCAGGTTAAGTGATTATCCGGAGATAATGGAAAGGATAAAAGCCGGAGAAGTATGGGCAAACCGCGATTTGATAAATGGATGTCCAATGTATATAAACGGAATTCGAAGAGAAGGACAGCTTGTGATGCTGATTGTTGTGAAGGAAGCAAATGGGGAACAGCTTTCTCTCTATTATCTGAATTTATTTAAAATTCTGTGTGGTCTGGTTGAGACTTCTCTTTTACGAGCACTGGATTATCAGGAGGCGATTCAGAATAAAAAATATGTTGAAGGTACACGTACATTGAAGTCGGAATATTTTGAAGAACGTTTGAATTCGTTCCACTCTATGAGAGAAGAAAGCCGGGCTTCTTATGCTCTTCTCAAATTGGAGTATCCGAATATGTCACTTGCACAGGCAGATGAAGTCTTGCAGAATTCAGTACGTGAAAATGATATCTGGGGCATTTCGGAAAATGAAGAGCTGTTCATTATCCTTTCACAGACAGAACAAACGGCATTGCCAATTGTATTGGAAAGACTGGAAAACGACGGATTTATCTGTCATGAAATGGACGCCCCGGCTGGTGGAAAATAAGAGATTTACAGGAGAAACACGATGATTCGGACAGTGTTTGGCATACTTTTAATCCTATTACATATAATTTGTTGCATATTGGTCTGGTTTGGGATAAAAACACATGCATTGAAAGTAAAAAAATATCTGATGGCACTTGTGATATTTGTTCCTTTCTGGGGGATATTCTGTGTGCTTATTTTACATTTGCAGGTTTTGACGAAAACAGACAATGTGGTTGAAGCCGGAGTGGAGAAACTCCGTGTAAATGAGGAAATTTATAAAAATAATATCCGTGCAGCATCTGATACGGATAAGAAAGTCGTTCCGCTGGAAGAGGCACTTTTGATCAATGAGCCTGAGCTTCGGCGGGAATTGATTATGGATGTGTTAAATGACAATCCGGAGGAATATATGGATCTTTTGAAGCAGGCCCGCATGAATGAAGATGTAGAGGTGGTTCATTATGCAATCACAGCGATGGTCGAGCTGTCAAAGGAGTATGATTTCCGTATGCAGAAATTGGAAAAATTATATGCGGCGGCTCCGAATGATCCGGAGATATTAAAGCAGTACTGCGATTTTATGGAAGAATATTTGAATCAGGGGATTCTGGAAGCACAGATGGAGAAAATGCAGCGAGAGCGTTATATCCGCATGCTGAGACAGAAGTTATCGTTAAAGCCGGAACTTCACACGTGTATTTGTCTGTTCAAGAATCTGATGATAAACGGAGATTATGTTCAGGCAGAAGAAGTTCTGAACATGATAGATGAGAAATGGCATCGCAGGGAGGAATTCTGGCTTTTGAAGATACAGTATCTGGCAGAGCAGAAAAGAGGGCAGGAACTGCATGAGAGTTTAAGACAGATGAAGGAAGAACACATTTATCTGTCATCGAAGAGTAAGGAGGCATTGGCTTTTTGGCTAGATTGATACATTCACTGAAAACATTTCCATTTAAAAGTATGCTGGTGATCTTAGGTGTTTTTATGATGATCGCGGTTGTTCTTTTTGCAGAGCGGAGTGGAATTCACTATACAGAGAAAAACAGACAGATTAATTATCTGGATAAGAATGAGGTTGTTACAGAAAAAACAGCTGTAAAAACATTGAAGAGAACGTGCCTGGTGCTTCGAAACAGTGAGGATGAATCAAGCAATCAGGCATGGGAACAGTTCCAGCAGATATTTAATGATATGAAAATCGGAACCGATGTGGTTGATGTGCAGACGGCTTCTGGTATTCCTGATTATCATAAGTATGAAACGGTTGTTGTTTTGCTAAGTGATATCAGTCCGCTAAAAGAGAATCTGGTGAATTTGTGCAAATGGGTTTCGGATGGTGGAAATGTTCTTTTTGCCATGACACTTCAGAAGACGGCATATACATCGATGATAGAGCAGAAAATCGGAATTATTTCTTCAGGCTCCGGACATTCTGTTGTGGACAGTATTTATTTTGATTCTGATTTCATGCTTGGCGGAGGAGAGTCTTACGCAATTACGGATGCTTTTGAGTCAGCATGGTCGGTTCAGGTAAGCGAGAAGGCAAAGGTCTATGCAAGAATAAAAGATAAAAATGGACAACCATTAATATGGGAAAACAGTTATGGCAAAGGTAAATTTGTAGTAGATAATTTTGGTTTATATGAGAAGGCAGTACGAGGATTCTATGCGGCGTCATATAGTTTACTTACGGATGTGGGCGTTTATCCTGTGATCAATGGTTCCGTGTTTTATCTGGATGATTTTCCGTCACCGGTTCCAAGTGGAGATGGAACCTATGTAAAACGTGATTATGATATGAGCATCAAAGATTTTTACGCAAACATATGGTGGCCGGATATGCTGGAAATTGCTTCAGATTATAATATTCATTATACCGGAGTAATCATCGAGAACTATGAGGATGAGACGAATGGAAAGATAAAGAAACAGACAGATACTTCTCGTTTCCAGTATTTTGGAAACATGCTTCTTCATCAGGGAGGAGAACTGGGATATCATGGATACAATCATCAGCCGCTGAGTCTTTCAAATACGGATTATGGTGATGTACTTCCATATAATACATGGAAAAGTGAAGATGCTATGAAGAATGCGGTGAATGAGCTGCTCCGATTTGGAAACGAGATGTTTCCGGGGGTTACAATGTCAGTTTATGTGCCTCCTTCCAACGTGTTATCGGAAGAAGGAAGAAAGATGCTTACAAAGGATTTTCCGGAGATTAAAACGATTGCAAGTAATTATTTTCAAGGCGATTTTGCCTATGTGCAGGAATTTGAGGTTGCAGAGGATGGAATTGTGGAACAGCCACGTATTACTTCCGGTGCGATTGTAGATGATTATATGAAGATGGCGGCGTTGTCTGAGCTGAATATGCATTTTGTGAATACACATTTCCTACACCCGGATGACCTTCTGGATGAGGACCGTGGCGCAAAGCTTGGATGGGAGAAGTTGAAAGCAAATCTGAACAATTATATGGAATGGCTGGATGAGTCGGCACCATCTTTGAGAAAGATGACAGGAAGTGAGCTGTCCGGGGCAATCCAGCGTTACGGAGCAGTGACATTTACAAAGGAAGTAACAGAAAAAGAAATTCGGTTGACGCTTGAAAATTTTTATGATAAAGCATATTTTATGGTGCGTATCAATGAAGGTACACCGGGTAATGTTTCGGGTGGAGCGCTTACGCACCTTACAGGAAATCTTTATCTGCTTGAGGCTGACGAAGCGACAGTAACGATTGAGCGGCAATTAGAAAAGGAGTAAAAGGTGAGGATTTGTCTCATATTAGAGGGATGCTATCCCTATATATTTGGCGGTGTATCTACGTGGATGCATCAGTATATAAATGAAATGAAGGAGCATGAGTTTGTTCTGTGGGTAATCGGTGCGAACGCAAAGGATAAGGGAAAATTTGTCTATGAGCTTCCGCCAAATGTTACGGAAGTTCATGAGGTTTTTTTGGATGATGCTCTGCGTGTAAAAGAGTCGGGGAAAATGCATCACGTATTTACTGAAGAAGAGGTGGAAAGTCTCAAAGAGCTGATGTTATGTAAACGTCCGGATTGGGAAATTTTGTTCCGTCTTTATCATGAGCAGAAAATCAATCCGATGTCATTTCTAAAAAGTGAAGAATTTTTAAATATATTGACGAAGTGCTGTCTGACAGAGTATCCTTATACCCCGTTTGCGGATGCATTTCACACGATGCGTTCCATGCTGCTTCCGGTATTGTATCTGATGGGCAGCGAAGTGCCAAAAGCAGATGTCTACCATGCAATTTGCACAGGATATGGCGGTCTGCTTGCGTGTCTGGGCGGTTATGTTTATAAGAAGAGAGTGCTATTGACGGAGCATGGAATTTATACGAGAGAACGTGAGGAAGAAATTATACGTGCGAAATGGGTACAGCCGGCGTTTAAGAAACAGTGGATTGCATTTTTCTATATGTTGTCGGATATTATTTACAAGCGGGCTTTTCTGGTTTCGTGTCTGTTTACGAATGCTATGCATACGCAGGTGCAGATGGGCTGCGATAAGGATAAGTGCCGTGTGATTGAAAATGGAATTAATTATGACAGACTTTCCTCTATTCCGCTGAAAGAGGATGATGGCTGGGTTGATATCGGGGCAATCGTTAGAATGGCACCGATCAAAGACATTAAGACGATGATCTATGCGTTTTATGAGTTGTCTACACGAAGAGAGAATGTGCGGCTACATATTATGGGCGGCGTTGATGACGAGGCGTATGCTAAGGAATGTTATGATTTGGTTGAGCAGCTTCATTTGGAAAATGTGCTTTTTACCGGGCGTGTGGATATTGTTTCTTATATGGAAAAACTGGATTTTACGATTTTGACAAGTATATCGGAGGGACAGCCATTATCTGTATTGGAATCGTTTGCGGCAAGACGTCCTTGTGTTACGACAGATGTAGGATGCTGCCGGGAGCTTTTGGCGGGAAATGAGGAAGACTCTTTTGGAATTGCAGGGTATTGTGTGCCTCCTATGTACAGAGAAGGGCTTGCACAGGCTATGGATCGGATGTGTGAGTCAAGGTCGCGCAGACTTCGTATGGGCGAAAATGCACAGAAACGTGTAGAGGCATATTATCGGAAGGAAGGGATGGTTGAAAAATACCGGAAACTCTATCAGGAGGTGGAAGAGGCAGATGGCCGGAATCGGATTTGAGTTAAAAAAATTATTTCAGAAACGTGGACTTGCAGCAACTGTAAGGGCATACGGATATGCCGGAGTAATCTGTACCGGACCGATGCTTCTTGGTATTGTGCTGTTGGTCGGAGTTTCCTTTCTGTGTGATCAGACCGGTGCGACAAGACATAATAGAGAATTATTAATCTGCATGATTACTTATACACTTTTGGCGTCGCTGACTGTAACTAGTTTCTTTTCCATGGTAGTGACGAGATATATTGCGGATATGCTTTATGAAGAACGGCATGAAGCAATTTTGTCTTCCTTTTGGGGCTCGACGGGGATATTGCTTGTTGTCGGCGGGATTTTGTATGGGATTTTTCTTATGTTTTCTGGGATAAATCTGATAGATCAGTTTTTGTGCCTGGAATTTTTCGGAGAGTTGATCGTCACATGGAATGCGATGAGTTACCTGACGGCAATCAAGGATTATAAAGGAATCTTAATATCGTTTGTGACAGCAGTTTTCGTATCACTCATTGTTGGATTTTTACTTATCATAATCGGGATTCCTCATGTAGAGGGGATGATGATAGCAGTAACAATCGGATATGGAATTATGCTTCTGTGGGATGTGACATTGTTGTACCGGTATTTTCCACAGAGTGAAATGAGTGCATTTTCATTTCTGCGCTGGGTAGATGAATTTCTGCCGCTTGCATTTACCGGATTATTTACAAATATCGGCTTGTTTACACATTTGGTGATTATGTGGTTTAGCCCGATCCATGTACATGTGCAGGGATTGTTTTATGGAGCACCATACCATGATGTTCCGGCGATGATCGCATATTTGACAATCCTCATAACGACAGTGAATTTTGTTGTGTCGGTGGAAGTGAATTTTTATCCGAAATACCGAAATTATTATAGTCTGTTTAATGACAAAGGAGAAATTAAGGATATTCTGCAGGCCGGACAGGAGATGAGAAAGGTATTAAATATGGAGTTGAAATATACGGCATTAAAGCAGCTCCTTACAACGGCACTTGTCATCTCATTAGGGCAGCCGCTTCTGGAGCTTCTTCCGCTTGGATTCAATGACCTTATGGAAGGGTATTTCAGAACACTTTGTGTCGGATATGGACTTTATGCAGTTGCAAATACGATGATGCTGATACTTTTGTATTTTACGGATTATAAAGGTGCTTTGTTTGCGACAGGAATGTTTGCGGCATGTACATGCACATTTACTTGTGTATCATTATTCTTTCCACAAGTATATTATGGTTTTGGATTTCTTTTGGGAAGTGCAGTGTTCTTTTTGATCAGTGCCCTTCGGCTTGGATATTTTATTAAAAAACTTCCGTACTATATTTTGAGTGTGCAACCGGTTGTTGCGGAAGATAAAACCGGATTTTTCACACGAATGGGACATTTCCTTGAAGAGAAAGTAGAAAGGGGAGATAACATTGAAGTTTTATAAATCAATTGCGATAAGCTGTGCTGTGCTTTTTGCAGTGTCGTCTTGTCTTACAGGATGTACATTTTCCGGACAAGATAAGGCTGCATCGGGTGAAAAGAAGCAGACGGAAGAGTCTGTGAAAAAAGAAGAAGTGCAGGATATTAATGAAGTACATTTGCGGGATAAGGACAGTCTTTATGCAAATGATGACGAGACAAGCGTTGTGACGATGTACCTTACGGTTTCTAAGGGAAATTCTTCGGAAGGTACAAATCATACGTGGGAGGAGATAAACACGTATTCTGCTTATGATTATGACAAAATGGGCGTTGCGCGTTATCAAAGTGCGGCACTTCTTCAGGTTGGTGACGAGTCGGGTCCAAAAAGCGGAGAAGTGGGGTACGGAGAAGATGTCCCGAATGCTACCGTGCAGATCAGAGGGCAGACTTCAAGCCGCAATGCACAGAAGAACTATAAGATTGAGTTGAAGAAAAATAAAGGGACCTGGCGGGGACAACGCACGATTAATCTGAATAAACATCAGACGGAGGGGATGCGTTTCCGTAATAAGCTCTCTTATGATTTATTGAAGGGCATCCCGCAGCTGATGTCTCTGCGTACACAGTTTGTACATTTGTATGTAAGGGATCTTAGCAAAGGGGACAATGCAGAATTTCAGGATTATGGATTATATACGCAGGTAGAGCAGCTCAATAAAACAGGAATGAAGAACCATGGAATGGATTCGAATGGACAGCTGTATAAGATTAATTCATTTGAGTTTTATCGGCATGAAGATGTGATAAAGAAAGCTGATGATCCGACTTATGATCAGAAAGCATTTGAAAAGCTTTTGGAAATCAAAGGCGATTCGGACCATACGAAACTGATTAATATGTTGACGGCACTCAATGATAATTCACAGCCGATTGATAGCATTTTGAAGAAATATTTTGACAGGGAAAATCTGACATATTGGATGGCGTATCAGATATTGACCGGAAATGTAGATACGCAGAATCGTAACACATATCTGTATAGTCCTCAGAATTCGAATACCTGGTATCTGATTCCATGGGATAATGACGGCTCTTTTATGAGAACAGAATATGCAGTTCAAAATCGCTTGGATCAGGGAAGCTGGGAATGTGGAGTCAGTAATTACTGGGGAAATGTTCTTTTCCAGAGATGTCTGCAGTCGGATGATTTTCGTGAGGAATTGGATGCGGCAGTTTTGGATGTAAAGTCATATCTGAGTGAGGAGCGGATAAGCAGTATGATACAGGCGTATCGCACAGTTACTCAGACATATTTGAAAAAAATGCCGGATCAGATGTATGCACCGTTGACGGATGCAGAGTACGAGACAATCGCATCGGCAATTCCGTCTGAAGTAGAGCAAAATTATAAGCTTTATAAGGAAAGCCTGGAAAAGCCGATGCCATTTTATATCGGAGTACCGACTATTGAGGGAAACACTTTGAAGTTTAGCTGGGGCGCATCATATGATTTTAATGCAGAAGATATTACATACACGGTTGAGCTGGCGAAGGATTATCAGTTTAAAGAAATCATTTATCGTCAAGATAAGCTGTTGATTCCGGAAGCACAGACTACAGTGCCGGCAGACGGGCAATATTTCCTGCGTGTCCGTGCGACAAATGCATCTGGAAAGACGCAGGATGCATTTGATTATTACGTGACGGATGATGGAAAAAATTATGGCATGAAATGCTTCTACATTACGGGTGGAACAAATGTTGAGGAAGATATATATGTGGAATAAAAAGTCAAAGGAACGTTTTCGTAATGAGTGGAAATATCTAATCAGTACCAGTGAGAAAGAATTACTGGAAATGAGGATGCGTCATATATTAAAAAAAGATCCATATGCCGGAGAAAATGGTTATACAATTCGAAGCCTGTATTTTGAGGATTATTTCAACAGTGCGTATGATGAGAAAGAAGCAGGTATTCTGATGCGTAAAAAATACAGAATACGTATTTACAATTATAGTGACCGTTCTATCAAATTAGAGCGAAAAAAGAAGTTTGGAAGCTATATTTACAAAGAAAGTGCACCGCTTACAAAGGAAGAATTTTATAAAATTTTAAATGGCGAGTATGAATTTTTGTTGACTAGCAAATATCCTCTGTGCAGAGAATTTTATGTAGAATGTATCAGCAATTTTATGCGTCCAAGAACAATCGTTGATTACGAAAGAGTTCCATGGATAATGGATGAAGGAACGGTCAGGATTACATTTGACAGTGATGTAAGAGCGGCAGTTGGAGGATATGATATCTTTGATAGCACCCTTCCAACCTTACCGGTGCTTGAACAGGGTAAGACAGTCATGGAAGTGAAATTTACAGAAATGCTTCCGCAGATAGTGAGGAATTTGCTTTTGCCAAATGCACAGGAATTTACGGCAGTGTCAAAGTATGTACTTTGTTATGAAAAATCACGATATTTACATGGGTTTGAATATTGGAATGAAACACAAGAGAGGAAAATATTATGAGTGTACAAGATATGATTAAAAAGTCAGTGTTGGAGTCTGGCGTATTTGATAGTTTTAATGTACCGCAGATGACAATTTCATTGGTTGTAGCATTGCTTCTTGGTGCAGTTATCTATATGGTTTACAGTAAATTTTATGTTGGAGTGATTTTTTCAAGAAGTTTTGCTGTTACACTGGTTGGTATGACACTTCTTACTTGCATGGTCACACTGGCAATCAGCACGAATATCGTTATTTCCCTCGGTATGGTCGGTGCGTTGTCTATTGTCCGTTTCCGTACAGCGGTAAAAGATCCAATGGACTTGCTTTATCTTTTCTGGGCAATTACGACAGGTATCACAGCCGGTGCAGGAATGTATTTGCTTGCACTGATTGCAGCTGTTGTTATGATTATAATGATTTATCTGTTTTATCATAAACAGCAGAAAGGAAAAATCTATATTGTTGTGATCCATTATCTTGGGGATGATGCAGGAGATGAAATTATCCGCAGTTTCGGAAAGATGAAATATTTCATCAAGTCTAAAACGATGCGTGGAGAAAAAACAGAATTGGCAGTAGAAGTATTCTGCCGCCAGAATGATCTCGACTTTACAGAAAAGATTCGAAATATTGAAAACGTGCAAGACGTAACATTGATTCAATATAATGGAGAATATCATGGGTAGTGCCGGTTGAGTGCCAGTTGGGGACGGGGTTTAATGGCTCTTTTTGGCTTGCCAAAAAGAGCCATTAAACCCCGTCCCCACTGGCACCCTTTTTCTGTCGAAGGAAAGATATTTGTTTCTTTTTTATTTTGGCGGACTTCCCTTATATACATTTAATTAATGATTGTAGATATTTATAAGGTAAAGAGGTTGAGATAAGACCGTGTGAGAAATACGTTATTGGCCCAATCATGAAAGAGGGAGGACGAGCAAAATGAAAAAGTTTATTGCATTGAGTTTAGCAGCAATTATGGTAGTTTCTGTATGTGCTTGTGGAAGTGAAAAAACAAAATCAGCGGGAAAAGAGATTTTTTCATGCTATGATCTGGAAGTCCAGAACTTTGTAGAGTCCTTTGATGCATCAGAAATTGTAACAATGATTTATCAGAAGAATCATGATGTGTCGGAAAAATTTATTCTGGAAGACAAAAATCAGATCAACAAACTATTTCAGGCACTTTGTAAAGTAGAAGTATTGGAAAAGACAGAAGAGAGAGCATCTGATTATGATGATATTTTTATTTTTACTCTGCGAACAGCGCAGGCATTTACATTTGCGTTCAATCAGCACCATCTGGTAATTGGAAATGATGCTTATTATGTTCAAGGCGATGAGGAACTATGGAAAATTGCAAAAGAAATCTCGTCAAGTGAGAACGCGACAGGAGCGGTAAAAGGTCAGATGGAAGATTATCAGAAGAAAGAAGAATCGCAGCAAGAGAAAATTAAAGTTATTCCTACAGCAGCAGAACAGGTCGTATTGGAAGATTATCAGACTTCAGAATTCAGTATGAAACTTCCAACAGGTTGGGTGGTAAATTCCGGAGGTAATGGGATGGCATTTAGTCTTTGTGCATACGATCCGCAGAACCCGGTCAATCAAGTATTTGTACTTTTAAAAGCAATGCCACTGATGCATGATCCGAATAGTAGAAGTTATTATGAACAATCCCAGCAAATGTATGGCGGAAACTATTATATTATGGCAGACGCACCGGCGTTGGAAAATCCGTCCACAGAAAATTTCTATCAGATTTTCTCAAGCTATGCATCGTTTGCGGAGAAAGATGAACCATCTTATTATGGATATACATTTCCAAGGTTCCATGATTTTACTGTGATGGAGGCGTTTGAAAGTAATTCGAATATGAAATCTATTGCAATTAATCCTGCATTGCTACGTGCAAGTTTCACGGATGAAAGCGGAAGAAGAGGAGAAGGAATGTTTACGGCGGATGTTGTAGATTTTTCAGGAAATCTGCAGGATGCATCGTGGATGTTTGGATTTGATACAGGTTATTATATGGCGTACAATATCATGGCAGTCACTGCAGAAGAAAACAGTTTTATTGACTGGGAAAGTATTTTGTGTCAGTGCCTTGCTAGTATCGACTTTACAGATGCTTTTGTCAGTAATGCGATTGCGCAGAGTAATGAGACAGTGGCGAATTCCAGACAGCTGAGTCAGACATTGAGTGATACATCTGATATGATTATGTATTCCTGGGAAACAAGAAATACAAGCGATGATATTATTCGTCAGAAGCAGAGTGATGCAACGCTTGGTTTTGAGAGAATTTATGATACGGAGAAAGATAAAATATATAAAGCTACAAATGGGTGGAGTGATAAATATGCAGATGACAGATTCAAGCTTGTGACAGATGATAGCATGTATACAAGACCGATTGATGGATATATTGATTACTGAGACCAAAGAGGCCATTGGGGATGGGGGTATCCGGCTTTTTGCTTGCAAAAAAGCCGGATAACCCCGTCCCCAATGGCCTGGACTGGTATGTAAAGGCAGAGGATATTGTCTTGAAGAATAAAAGCAATCAGAACGCAGGAAACCCACAGAACCATGCTCCGCAGGGACAGCCGAAAAAATAAACTGATACCTAGATTTTCGTTGTAATGGATATATGTAGCTGTTATAATGTGGAAATGAAAAAACACTTAGATTTTATCTTTCGTATTGTATATGAAAAATACCATAAAATGAAAAAGCAAAGAATATTTGCGTAAAAAAATAGCAATGAAAAAAGCTCATTGCTTGTTATTTTAGCGATTATAGATAAAAATGTAATTGTAAGGAGGTAGGAATATGCAATTAGGTCAGGCAATTGCACAAATCAGAAAGGAACGAGGGCTGACACAAGAAGCTTTTGCAAAAGTCTTTAATGTAACAAGGCAAACGGTTTCAAATTGGGAGAACGAAAAGAGCTATCCAGATTTATCTACATTAGTAAAAATTAGTGATGAGTTTAATGTCTCTCTTGATGTTTTGCTGAAAGGAGATTTTCATATGGTAAAAGATATTGATAAGAAGATAAAAAAACAACCATTCTATATAGGTATTATAATCGGTTTAATCGTTATTGTCATTGCTTTATTTTCCTTTATTTACGTCAATGACAAAAGGCTTAGTGATACTACAAAAGACTATGCAGATTTTATGTTAAACTCTGTGGTATCAATAGAGATACATGATTCCCAAAGCGGCGAGCTGATAACAAAATATGGAGATAAAAGTAGTATAGATAAGGTCAATGCTATCTTAGATATTGAAAATTGGGAAAAAGTAGAGAATATAGATAAAAACATCAGTCCTATATATACCTTAGAATTATATTGCAATACTACGAAGCAAGGTACAGACGACGATATAAAAGAGATCACCATTTATAGTAATGGAAAATATGTATCATTTTTTACTACTTCACCAGGAGTAAAACAAAATTATAAGGCAAATATTGATATTACGGAATTGATAGGTAAATAACAATCCAGTAAAATTCAGTTTGACAATTTCATAATCATAGGGATAGCGACGGATGTTTGTGCATTGGTCGCTTTTCTATATTACCACTTTTATTATGACAGTTTCAAAAAGCTCCTGCATCGTCAAAAGCTGGCAAAAATGGTACTGGAAAACAAGTGGTATGAAGCCGATATCGTACAATCCCGTCCCAAACTAGTCTACTAACTGGTTCCCTAACAAATTCTACTTCTGAGGGGTGTGTTTTTTCTCTGAAATAGAGTACGATTAAAATAAAAAGGGAGGTAGCTGAATGGATCTTATTAAAATTGGAAAATACATTGCAGGTAAGCGAAAGTCATTGGGGATGACACAAAAGCAACTGGCAGAAAAATTAGGTATGAGCGATAAGTCTGTTTCTAAATGGGAGCGAGGAGTTTGCCTTCCGGATGTATCTGTTTATAAGGAACTTTGTTCAATTCTTGGTATTAGCCTCAATGAGTTTCTGGCTGGAGAAGATATAGCCCAAGAGAATATAATTCAGAAGTCAGAAACAAATATTATTGAAATAATCAGAGACAATATAAATAAACAGAAATGTCTAAAGATTATGAAATGTATATTATTAGTTATATCTATTTGTGCGGTATCAGTAATCGGATTTATCATATACCAGTTGAAAAAACCACAGAATTATATTTCTCCTATTGCAAAGGATAGCATAGAAATGCAGACGGCAGAATTACTTGCTGGACCAGATGGAGCATTTGTTTACAAATTTATCACAACGGATGAATATAAAAAACTCAGAGTATATATTTATCAATACGAATCAGGAAAATTAAGTAATCAGGATAAAGTTGAAATGGGGTTTGAAGATATTGCTTCGCCAAAAAGTGGTGAAATTGTAATGGTGCCGGATTTCGATAATTATGTAATTAAATTAATTGTTTCCGGAGATGGAAGTAAGTTGTCAACTGAAATTCCTATTTTAGAAAATGTAGAGAATCGAGAATATTATGGCAGAGCAGCAACTGAAATAAAAAATGTTATAGACATCAGATACAATAAGCAACAGCCGCTTATTGCTTTTGTTTATGATGATGACGAAATGAGTGTTCCAACTTTAGATGACTTTATAAACAGTCAAACAGATTTTCTTTCAAAAAATGATTATGTGTATTATGTAGCATTTGAGTTTTGTAAATAGTGCCAGTTAGGGACGGAGTTTTCTGGCTTTTTTTGCGAGCAAAAAAGCCAGAAAACTCCGTCCCTATTTGGTCTGAATCATAATCTGACATTTTCAAAAGATACAGAGTTTGAGATGTTTCGGATTGATGTAACAGAGGATGAAATAAGACAAATTGAAATCATTAATTAAGAAAATTTCTATGTTACCAAAGTGGAAACATAGGAAAACCATGCTGGTTCTTTCTTTTTTAATGGTATCATTATATGATATGAATGAAAGAGAGGTAAGAAGTATGGCTTTAAATGATAACATTAAAAAAATCAGAGAAGAAAAAAAATATACACAACAACAACTTGCCGATAAACTGTACGTATCACGACAAACTATATGCCGATGGGAGAACGGTTCAAGATGTCCAGATCTAATTACAGCAAAAAAGTTAGCAATGGAGCTTGGAGTCACTTTGGATGAACTTATATCTGATGAAGATATCACAGATATCCAATCAAAATATGGAATATGGAAGTTTGATAGGGTAAAAGAAAGGGAAAAAATTCAGATGATGCAAAAAAGGATCCTAGATTTTATAGAGATTATAGGAGGTATATTTTTAGCAATTTCTTTGTTGCTAAGAGTTCAATTTGATATGAAAGTACCAGCGTGGATTACGATAATATGTATTTTAATAGTGACAGTAGCATTTTTGTTTAATTTTGTGCTGGCAAAAAAATTGGAATGGAAGTAAAAATTTTCAAGTATTTGTAAAAAGCGTTAGAGCATGTAGAAAAATCCATCTATATGCTCTATTTTTTATTGATTTGATAGACGGAAATCTTCTTATAAGCCCGCGCAAGTGTTTATAAAACCTTGTGAAAATGGCTTAAAATCAAGGTTTTCTGCATATCGTCATTTATCTTGCCATATCTCCGTATAAGATGATTTTGTAAGACCGGGCACCATTTTGGCACCACAAATTATAGGAGGACGACATGAAAAACGTACTTTTAGACAAGGGTATTATACTCCCGTCCGGCGAAATCAGCAAGGATAAGGTAAACCTTGTAACCGGAGCAATCACGCAGCCATTCGCAGAAATGGTATGGGTAACGACAGGCGGCGACATGGAAACCGTAAACCGCTTGACCGACGTACTTGTTACCATGAACACCCCCGCCGACCGGGGGAAGCTGTTCAAAATCATAAAAATGCTCTATGGGCTTATGGGCTTGCCCTTTTCCGAGGAAGCCGAGCCTATGGACGCAGACCCCGCCGTTTTGGAATACTTCATTTTTTCCTTTACGGCAGACTTTGGCGAAGTCATACAAGACCTCATAGCCGAAGAAGCAGAATAACGCACCGCACAGGCGGCGTTTCTCACTTCCCACAAGGAAGAACAGGAACGCCGCTTTTTTCATGCCCTTTGTTACGCAGTAGGCATGAAAAAGCCCTTGATTTACGCGGCTTTGCGGACGCGGTTTTCAGCGGATAAGGGATTGATACCTAAACCCTCAAAATCGCGTTTCTATTGCGTAACAGGTATGCAGCAAAGGAGTGATGAAGCTATGGCAGTTTTCAGAGTGGAGCGCAACAAGGGCTATACGGTTATGAGCAACCACCACTTACGCAATAAGGAGCTATCCCTAAAGGCAAAAGGGCTGTTATCGCAAATGCTGTCCTTGCCAGAGGATTGGGACTACACCCTTGCGGGGCTGTCCTTTATCAACCGGGAGAAAATCGACGCTATCCGGGAAGCCGTTAAGGAACTGGAACGCGCCGGGTATATCGTGCGTTCAAGGGAACGCGACGAGAAAGGACGCTTGCGCGGCGCAGATTATGTGATTTTTGAGCAGCCGCAGACCCCGCCTGTATCGGATTTACCTACATTGGAAAATCCAACATTGGATAATCCAACGTTGGAAAAACCTACGCAGGAAAAACCTACGTTGGAAAATCCAACGCAATTAAATAAAGATATACAAAGAACTGACTTACCAAAAAAAGAAAAATCAAATACAGATTTATCAAGTACCCATTCCATTCCTATCCTTTCCCCTAACCCCTCTCCTTGCAGAGAAGCGGCTACGCCGCCGGAACGGAAAGGAACGGAAGCGGCAGCACAGAGCGCAGTTGATATATACCGGGAAATCATCAAGGACAATATCGACTACCACATTCTCAAACAGGACATGAAGTTTGACGGGGACAGGCTGGACGAGATTGTAGACCTCATGCTTGAAACCGTATGCACCGCCAGAAAGCGGGTACGGATTGCGGGGGACGACTACCCGGCAGAGCTTGTGAAGTCAAAGTTTATGAAGCTGAACAGCGAACATATCCGCTTTGTGCTTGACTGTATGCAGGAAAATACAACAAAAATCCGCAACATCAAGCAGTACCTAAAAGCGGTGCTTTTTAATGCCCCGTCTACCATTGACAGCTATTACACTTCCCTTGTGGCTCACGATATGGCAAGCGGCGCACTTGCACCGAGGAAGCCGAAGTAC
>OIZF01000860.1_pt1 | contig 19651 bp, 23 predicted proteins | sample 1588471 | NCBI WGS metagenome assembly OIZF01 (sample SAMN03283279) | human gut metagenome | biome: human-associated habitat; material: feces | host: Homo sapiens | place: Peru | collected 2012
TAATGTAAATCCTTTTTTCATATCCTTCATCCTTCCTTTTTATAGCAACAAAAAAAGAGGTATTTAAAATACCCCCCCCCCGTTTGCATATGGCAAACGTTAAAAATTTGCTATCTACAAACTATATTACTATTTTTATTTACATATTTATCTTATCAAATTTTTTATTATTATTCAATCTTTTTTTTGAAGCATTATTATTTATTTAAGAATTCGTTATTAAATTTTTTCTTTTTTATTAATTTAAATCATTTTTTAGTTTTCTGGAATTTCAAAATCTTCTTCTTTTCCATCCACAATCATTTTATTTACTTGTTCTTCTATATTTTTTAATTTTTCATCACATTCTTTAACCAAATTCATTGCTTTTGTATATTCTTCAATGGATTCATCTAAGCCTACTTCTCCATTTTCAAGTTTCTCTACAATCGCTTCTAATGCTTTGATTTTATCCTCAAATTTTTGTTCCATTTTTCTTCACCTCATTTACACGAACCATTAATTCACCATCACACATTTTAATTTTTAAATTATCATTTACTTGAATAGATGAAACGGTTTTTACAATTTCATTATCTTTATAAGCAATGTTATACCCTCTATCTAAAATAGTAAGAGGATTTAATAATGTTAATTTATTAATCACATTGTTCAAATTGCTTTTTTCTTTTATAACAACATTTTTCATAGATTGATATAATCGATAATTTAATACATACAAATCTTCTTTTTGTTCTTCATATAAACTATTTGGATTTTTAAAAATATAAGAAGATTTCAGATGTTCTAAAGTTAATTTAGAAACATTTATCTTTTTTAAAATCGTTGTATTTAATTTTTCCATTAACGTATCCAAGTGTTGAATGACATTTTGATACATCAATTTTGGATTTTTAATAACAAATGAATTTTTAACGCTGTCTAGGTATAATTTTTTCAATTTAATTTTTTTATAAATTGCCTCTTTTAAACGAATACTATATTGTTCTATTCTATTCTTTACATCTACCAAGTTCGGAACAGCCATTTCAGCGGCTCCGGTTGGAGTTGGAGCTCTTAAATCTGCTACAAAATCAGCAATCGTAAAATCTACTTCATGCCCAACTGCACTAATAATTGGAATTTTACTATCAAAAATAGTTCGGGCTACCTCTTCATTGTTAAAACAATTTAAATCCTCAAAAGATCCTCCTCCACGTCCTACAATTAAAACATCTAAAGGATAAGTATTTGCTTCCTTTATTTTTTGAACAATATCTTGACTAGCATACTCTCCTTGTACCAAACAAGGAAATAAATAAGTTTTACAAATAGGATATCTTCTTTTAATAGTAGATAATATATCTCTAATTGCTGCTCCTGTGGATGCTGTTACAATACCAATACTACTGGGATACTTTGGTATTTCTTTTTTATATTTAGAATCAAATAGTCCTTCACTAGATAACTTTGCTTTTAATTTTTCAAATTCAATATATAAATTTCCAATTCCATCTTCTTCTATAGAATCTACATAAATTTGATAATTTCCTGTAGCTGGGTAGACACTTACGGTACCTGTTACTAAAACTTTTGATCCTTCTTTTGGTTCAAAAGTTAATTTTTTAGCATTAGATGCAAACATAATTGCTTTAATAATGCTGCCTTCGTCTTTAATAGAAAAATATAAATGTCCTGTCGTATGTGCTTTAAAATTGGAAATTTCACCCTTAATATAAACTTTTCTTAAGTTGTCATCCGTATCAAATTTATATTTTAAATATTTGGTTAAAGCAGTTACTGTTAAATATTTATCATTCATTTTTACTATGGTAAACCTTATCTAATACAGCATTAATCATCTTACGTACATCATCATCACTGTATGTTTTCGCCAATTCAACGGCTTCATTAATACAAACGATATCTGGGGTATCTGTATATACTAATTCATAAATTCCCATTTGAAGAATTGCTTTATCTGTATTTCCTAATCGATCAATGGTCCATCCATCTAAATAAGTATTTGCAAGTTTATTAATTTCATTTTGATAAGTAATTACTCCATAAACTACTTCTTTTACAAATTCATTATCAATTTCTAATACTTCTTTTAAAATATCATCCACGTTATATTCCATCTTGTTTGTTTTATAAACATTAATTTGATATAAAATGGTCATAATTTTTTTTCTAAGTTCACTTCTATTTTGTTCCATTCCACTCACCTTTCCTATTGTACCATAAAATAGAAAAAGAAAAAAGGAGTTTTTCCTTTTTAAAATCCCATTATCAAACTAATAATGATGAAGATTGCACCTAAACAAAAAGTCAATCTTGTAATAAAAAGTTCTCCTCCTCTTTCTTTTCTGTTTTTAAATAAACTATCATTTCCACCCATTAAAGCAGATTGTGCACTTTCCGCTTTTCCAGCTTGAAGTAGTACAACTGCAATCAATAAAATAGAAACAATGATTAAAATTACCTTCATAAAATCCTCCTTTCAATAATTTAGCACATATCTTTTTATTAAGCAATATTTAGCCTAATATTTCACCAATTAACACTTGTTTATCACGGAAACCGTTTAAAAATTCAGAAGCACTCATTCTTTTTTTACCTTCTAATTGTAAATCTGTAATAATTACTTCTCCATTTGAAACTTTTACACCGATACCATTTTTGTATAGTGCAACAATTTCTCCGTCCAATCTTCCAGAATATACATTATCACTCTGTTCACAAGCAAACACTTTAATTCTTTTTCCTCTTAAAATAGTATAAGCTCCTGGCCAAGAATTTAATCCTCTAACTTGATTAAAAATTTCTCTCTTTGTTTTGGAAAAATCAATTTTTTCATCTTCTGGTTTGATATTAAAAGCATAAGTCGCTTCTTCCTCATTTTGTGGGATTCTTTTAGCTGTACCATCTATAATACTAGGTAATACTTCCAATAATAAATCACGTCCCAAAACACTTAATTTATCATGTAAAGAACTAGCGGTATCTTCTTCCTCAATAGCAATTTTGGCTTGAGCAATCATATCACCTTCATCCAATTTTGGATTCATATGCATAATAGTTATTCCTGTTTCTTTTTCACCATTTATAATGGCACGATGAATAGGCGCCCCACCTCTTAATTTTGGTAGCAAAGAAGCATGTACGTTAATACATCCATACTCTGGATAAACTAGTATCTCCCTTGGAACAAGTTGCCCATAAGCACAAGTAACAATTAAAGTTGGTTTTAAATCTGTTACTAATTGCCACTCTTCTTTTAAACTTTCTGGTTGTAAAACTAAAATCATGTTTTTTTCAGCCAATTGCTTAATCGGAGATTTATGGATCATTCCATTTCTTCCTACTGGTTTATCTGGCTGTGTAACAACCGCTTTTACTTTATAGTTTTCAATTAGTCCTTCTAAAATTGGAACAGCAAACTCTGGAGTTCCCATAAAAACAATACTAACATCTTTTTTTAATTTTATATCTTCTATATTTAAATCCATTATTTCCTCCTAAAAATCTTTATAATCAAATTCCAAATCTAAAATGCGAACATTATCTCCATCTTGTGCTCCCATTTCTTTTAATTTATCATCAATACCCATTTTTCTTAATTTATTTGTAAATCTTTTAACAGCTTCATCTGTTGAAAATTTAGTCATGCGAAGAAGTCTTTCTACTTCTTTTCCTGTTACGACCCAAGTATTACCTTCTCTATTAATAGTAAATGGTTGCTCTTTTTTGAATGTATATAAAATATGGCTTTCAAATTTTGTTTCTTCGTATAGTGGTTCCTTTTCAATGGTATCTAACATATCAGCAAGAGCCGTAAGAACTGGTTTTAGTCCCTCATTTGTAATAGCAGTTATTTCAAATATTTTTTTATCTTTTATCTTTTCTTTAAAGTCTTTTAAGTTTTCTTTTGAGGTTTCAATATCCATTTTATTGGCAAGAATAATTTCTGGTTTTTCTAAAAGTTTTTCATCAAAATTGCCAAGTTCTTTTCGAATCAATTGATAATCTTCATAAGGATTTCTTCCTTCACTACCACTCATATCAATTACATGAGCAAGAACTCTAGTTCTTTCAATATGTTTTAAGAATCGGTCCCCAAGCCCCTCTCCTAAAGAAGCATTTTCTATTAATCCTGGCAAATCAGCTACAACAAAGGATCTACTATCTACTTTCACTACTCCTAAATTTGGTGTCAAGGTAGTAAAATGATAAGCAGCAATTTTAGGTTTAGCAGCAGATATTTTAGAAATTATCGTACTTTTACCAACACTTGGTAACCCTACTAAACCAACATCCGCTAATAATTTTAGTTCTACACGAACTTTTTTGTATTCACCAGGTTCTCCATTTTCAGCAAAATTTGGAGCTGGATTGGAACGAGTGGCAAAGGCAATATTACCTCTTCCTCCTCTTCCGCCGTTTGCTACCACTACTTTATCTCCTTTTTTTGTTAAATCGGCAATAATTAAGTTTGTATCCATATCAGTAATTACCGTTCCAAGAGGAACTTTAATGATGACATCTTCTGCATTTTTTCCGTTTTTAGCTTTTCCTTCTCCATTAGCGCCTTTATTTCCTTTGATAATGCGATTATATCTTAAATCAATTAAAGTATTTAAACCCTCATCTACTTCAAAAATAATATCAGCACCTTTACCACCATTTCCACCATAAGGTCCACCCATTGGAATGTATTTTTCTCTTCTAAAAGCCATACAACCATTTCCACCATTGCCGGCGTATAGTTCTACTGTAACCTCATCTATAAACATAAAAATTCCCCATTTCTAGTTAACATTATACCTTAAAATAACAGAAAAAAAAAGTTTTAATTGTTACTTCTTATGAAAGAATGTGCTTGCAATTAAAACTACGATTACCATAATGATGACAATAATTCCCACATTTAAGCTTTCCTGACTAGCAGTTGGTTTTTGAATAACAGCTAAAATATCCATCATATAACACCTGCTATCATAGAAATAATTAATATAAATGTTGGAATTAAATTGTAAAGAAATTTAATGATCATAACCATAACAATATTATCTTTACTTTTTAAATAAATGATCGATAATACCATGGAGAATAAGAAATAACCAATGATATCCATCCAAATATAGGGAAATTGAATGGTTGAATAAAAGAAGTTCATGGTAGTATATAAAATACTACTAGTAATTACAAATACAATATCATTTTTTACCACATCACGAATGGATTCTTTAAATAATAATTCTTCAGCAATTGGTGCGAATAAAAGAGTTTTGAACAAAGAATATAAATAAGATGCACTAAATAGTTGAATGACAGAACTAGAATTACCATCATTAAAATTTGAAAGAGATGGAAAAAAAATATCTGTCATCATTCCTAAACATAAATTAATCAAAAACAATAATATTACACCAATAAAAATCATTTTGAGTTGGTTTTCCTTTAAATGAGTTAGATCATTTTGTATTTTTTCTCGATAAAGATAAACAATCACTAGAAAAAAGATCAGATCTGATAAAAACATTGTAGCTGTATTTATGTTGATATTAAAAAAAGAAAAAATTTTATTAAATACTAGTGTATATAGTAAATAAAAAAGAAATAAAAATATTGTTTTTATAAGATTTTTATATTTCATAAGACTCCTACTTTCTCATTTATTATATCATTAATGAAAATAAATTACAATAAAAAACTTCAGTACTAAAACTGAAGTCTTTCCCTACATCATATTTTTTAAATGATATTAAAACCATCTAACAAGAGATCTCCATAGACCTGAATTTCTAAACCATCCTAACATATTTTTTCTCCTCTCATTATCTGCCTTCACCTACATTCTATCATTCTAAAAATATGTTGTCAATTAAAAAAAATATGTTCTTCACATACTTTCAAAAAAAAACAAGAGATTATGCTCTTGTTTCATATACACTCACTTGTTTTTTATCTTTTCCTAAACGTTCAAATTTAACATATCCTGGAACTTTAGCATATAAAGTATCATCGCTTCCGATTCCTACGTTATGTCCTGGATAAATTTTTGTTCCTCTTTGACGATAAAGAATAGAACCTCCAGTTACATATTCACCATCAGCTGCTTTTGCTCCTAGTCTTTTTGATATAGAATCACGACCGTTTTTAGTAGAACCTTGTCCTTTTTTGTGGGCAAATAATTGTAATTCTAAACTGAATAATTTCATAAAAGGCACCTCCTTTAATTTATTTTTATATATTTTTGATATTTTTCTTCCATTTCTTTTAGTAAAGAAATCATATTTTCTATTAATAAATCCGCTATTTTATCGTGTTTTACCACCATTTTCACATAGCCAGATTTTGATTCATATTCTATTAAATCATTTTTATAACGGATAATCGCGTTAATTGTTGTAATAACAATACTACTAACACCCGCACAAACAATATCATGACCTTCTACATCATATCCTGAATGACCACTTACGATAATTGTATCTTGTTCAGGATTTTTCATTACTTGTATTTTAATCATTATTTAACACTGATTTTTTTAATAACAAGTTTTGTATATGGTTGACGATGTCCTTGTGTTCTATGGTAATTTTTCTTTTGGTTATATTTGTAAACAATAACTTTTTTAGTTTTACCATGTTTTTCTACAGTAGCAGTAACACTCGCACCTTTTACATATGGTGTACCAACTACTCCATTAGCCATTAAAACCGTATCAATTGTAACATCTTTACCAGCTTCAACATCTAATTTTTCTACGTAAATAACACTACCTTCTTCTACGTAGTATTGTTTACCACCTGTTACGATAATTGCTTTCATATTTACCTCCTTCTTTTAATCTAAGACTCACCATTAAGGTATTTCAATTTAAACCTTTTCTGTGTGGTTGTAGCGCTAGAGGCCCTACACATTTATAAATTTTACCATACTTATCCCCTGTTGTCAAATGATATTACCTTATTTCATAATGAAAATACCTTTTAATTACATCTCTTTCGGTGTATTGATTTTGAAAAATGCAATGAACATCTCTTTTTATTCTATCTACATTATTAATCTTTTCATAGCAATATGGAAATTGATATTGATGTTCCATTCTTTCTTTCAAAAATAAGTAAAATTTCAGTAATAAAAATTGTTTTTCTTTTTTATTTTCTAAAATGAGTAAAATAGTCCAAATGAAAAGTAAAAAATTAAAATAATAAAACTCATAAAATATTGTTAGAATTAAAAAAAGAACAGATAATTTAAAAGAAAGAAACAAAGCTTTTTTATAGGGAAAAATTTTACAAAAAAAGACATTTATAATTTTTGATCCATCTAAAGGAATAATGGGAAGAAGATTTAAAAATAACAAAACATGATGATAAAATAAAAATAATTCATTTTTTGTGATTTGATAATAAAAGAAAGCTCCTATTATTTGGAAGAATGGCCCCATAACGGTTACAAGAAATTCTTCTTTTAAAGGAACATTAATTTCTGTTTTAAATTTTGTAATACATCCAAATGGTAAAATGATAATTTTCTGAATTGACCATTTAAAATATCGTCCCATCATAATATGTCCTAATTCGTGAAACAAAACAATTCCCATAATCATAATATAGTCTTTAAAGTGACCACTAAAAAGAAAAATAAAACTAGTAATATAAAAAAAGAAATGAAATTTAAAATACTTCTTCATAATTTAAGTATTTTCCATCCTTTTTAATAACAATATAAAGTTCATTATCTACTTCACCTAACAATGTTCCTTTTTCCACATAATCATATAATTTTACACGATAATTTTTTAAATTGGAATACCACACTTCTATCCCATTTGCTTGCTCAATAATAACCGTTAATCCATAATCTTCTTTTTCGCCTGTATAAATTATCATACCATCTTCTAAAATCGGAACTAAATAAGAGGATGTAACTTTTAAACTACTTCCATCTTTATACTTACTAATACTAGAATATGTTAATTTTTCTTGAAAAACAGGTTCTACTTTCCATAAATCTTGAAATGGTAACACATCCTTTAAGTATTTTTCATAAAATTCATTTACTTGAACAAACGATATTTGATCATGAAAAACATGTTCATAAAAACTAGATTTTAAATCTGGTTTTATTTTTAATATTAATAAAGTAGTAATCGTAATTAAGATTGTTATCATTAATTTTGTTAAATAAATAAAGCCTTTACCGTCATTTTTATTTTTTTTCTTTTTATATTCTTCTAGTGTCACCTTATCACCCAATACATATTATGTTAACATCTTTTTTTTATGTATCAAATTGCATATTAATGATAAAGTAATGTTTACCATAATGATTTTTAATAATAAGTAAAAATCTTGTACTTGAAAAATATGTACTTTTGTCATTACTAAAATTCCATATTCTAGCAAGTGATAGGCCACAATTAAGAGAAGAAAATAATAAATGTTTCCTTTTATTTTTGAAATAAAATAAGAAAAAACATAAAAAAGAAAAGCATGTAAAAAAAGAGTTTCCGAATAAATGATATCATAAGCAAGCCCTATCCAAAAAGAATAGCGATTGTCAGAAAAATAGAAATAGAAAATTAAAACATCAATCGCAAAAAAATTATGAATCAGTCCATCTAATATAAAAATCGTTATCATTTTCTTTTTAGCACCTTTACATAATGAAGATTATCCATAGAAATACTTGGTTTCACATAGACTGTACGGTTTAAATCAAAATGATCTTTTTCTTCTTTTGAAACAGTTCCTACTAATATACCAGATGGAATAGGATAACCATATCCAGTCGTTACCACTTCTGACTCTATCTCTATTTCGGTATTTTCACTAATTCCTTCTACAACATATGTATTTTCCTTATACTGTTTTATAATTCCATATAGTTCTTGACCTGCTGTTCTAATTTTAACCGATAAGGGAAAGGAAGATGTCAATAATTTTACAGTACTAGTATGATAGCTAGTGGTAGAAATTATACCAATCAAACTACCTTTGGTAACCACTGCCATTTTTTCACTAATTCCATCTTTTTCACCTTTATCTATCGTAATTGTTTCATAAAAGTCATCTATATTTCTTTTTATTACCGTAGCATTTACTTCTTCATAAGATTCTAAAGTATATTCAATTTCTGTTAACTGTTTTAATTCTTCTATAGTTTTTTTTTGTTCTTCTATCAGTAATTTCATTGTTTGGTCTTCTTCTTTAGAAAAATTACTTTGAAAAAAAGAAATGGGTTTATAAAAAAAATTTTCAACAAGTAACACACTATCTTTTATTACTTTTTCTGGAAATGTTAACTTCCTATTTTTTAAGGTTAAAGTTAAAAGAACGAGGCTTAAAATAACCGCTAATATTAAAATTAATATTTTATATTTTTCTATTCTTTTTTTCATAGTTCACCACTCTCACAAAAGCTATAATAACCATCCCCAATAATAATATGATCAATAATAGGAATTCCAAGTAATTCTCCAATTTGTTTTAAATTTTTTGTTAATATTTTATCCTCCTTACTAGGTGTCACATCTAAAGAAGGATGATTGTGAACACAGATAATAGCGGAAGCCGATAATAAGTAAGCTTCTTTAAAGATTTCTCTTGGATGAACAAAACTATAATTGATTGTTCCTATAAACAATAATTTTTCTTTTAAAATCCTTTTTTTATTATCTAAATAGACACAATAAAAATGTTCTTGATAACAATCTTGAAACACATCTTGATAGTATTTTGCTAGAATGGATGGCTCTGTTATTTTTTGATGATACATAATCGTATTTTCTTGATTTATTCTTTTTCCAAGTTCAATGGCAGCTAAGATTGTTGCCGCTTTTTTCATACCAATTCCATTTATTTTAGTTAATTTTTCTAATGTAATATTTTTTAAATTTGTTATTTCTTTTATCTCACTCAATATTTCTCTAGCTAATTCTTTACTAGATTTATTTTTAGTTCCATGATTGATTAAAATTGCTAGTAATTCTTCATTACTAATGTGACGTCCTTCTTTTAAAAATCTTTCAATTGGTCTTTCTTCTTTTACTAATTCTTTAATCGTACTCATGATACCTCCCCATATTTTTCCAATATTTCTCTAACTAAAACCATAATACTTTTTTCATCTGTTAATTGTTGTAATAATAAGTCTGCATTTTCTACCTCTTTGATAAATTCGGAATTTGTTACAATCACTTCTTTTGGATAGATGGAATATCCTTTTTGCTCAAAAAAGCTCTTCAATTGCTCTGTATTATTTTTAGTAATTGCGACATAAACATGGATACCATCCTTTTCTTCATTATAAATATACTGATTGATATTAATATTTTTTTGTAAACTATCTAAATCACTATATACAGCGATTTGCAAAAAAGTTAAGGTTTCAGCTTCTTTGCTTACTGGAACATCATATTGTTTAAATAAGTAAAATGACATTACAAGACCTAATAGTAAACAAAAGAATAAAGATATGATTGTATTTTTCATAAAATCACCTATTATCATTTTAATAACTTATTTTGATAATTTTTGTCGAATTATGTTTTACTATTATTATTGCTTATTTTTGACTGAATACCTAAAAAAATAAGTCTTTTTTGACTTATTTTTAATAAATAACTAATTTACTTGCATTATACCTAACAAAAAAAGAGGTTTTATCCTCCAAGCCCATTTGATATTCAAATGTGTGTTAAGTTAGAAATTATCACAAATAACCCCTTTTTAATCATTTATGACTGTTCTCATGATTCCTAACTTACAATTTTATTCTAACATAGATATTTTAAATTCAAAATACAAAAAAAGTAAAGTTTACACAACTTTACTATCATTCGCTAATAATTGATATTTTTGATAACGCATCACAGCTTCCTGCTTAGATAATTCTATCATTTTTTCATATTTTTCTGGATTTTTTTCTTTTAACATTGTAAATCTTGTTTGACTTTCAATAAAATCAGAATAAGTATTAAAATCGATATTTTTAGAATCAATTATTAATTTTCTTTCTAAAGGATTGTATCGAATTAATGGAAAAAATCCTGAAGTAACAGCTAAAGACTCTATTTTGGCACTATTTTCCATTCCACCTACAATACCGTGTGCAATACAAGGAGCATAGGCTATTACAATAGAAGGTCCATTATGGTTAGAGGCTTCTTTGAAAGCTTTTATTGTTTGTAGCATATTAGCACCTAAAGAAACGGTTGCTACGTAACAGTTTGGATATTGCATAGCAATACTAGCTAAATCTTTTTTTCCTGTTTTTTTACCACTAGAAGCAAATGAAGCAATAGCTCCAAATGGTGTTGCTTTGGACATTTGACCACCAGTATTTGAATAAGCTCCTGTATCTAGGACTAAAATATTTACATTGTCATCACTAGACAAAATATGGTCAATTCCACTGAAACCAATATCATAAGCCCAGCCATCACCACCAACAATCCAAACATTTCGTTTATAAAGGTAATCACTTATTTTTTTCAATTTAACATCTTTTGTTTCTTTCTCTACCTTTTCAGCAACTTCTAAATCATTTGGATTTTGTAACCATTTTGTATATAATTCTTTATTATCCTCTAAGTGTTCCAACATATATGAAGCAATTCTGTTTTTCATCACATGATTTCCCATTAAAATACCATAACCATACTCTGCATTATCTTCAAACAAAGAACTTGCCCATGGAATACTATATGGATTGTTAAGTAACGTTCCTCCATAAATAGAAGAACATCCGGTTGCATTTGCTATTACAATTTCATCTTTAAATAACTGTGTTAAAATTTTTAGATAAGCCACTTCACCACATCCAGCACAGCTAGAAGGACTAGAGAACCCAGAGTCTAAGAAAGCACATCCTAAAGGTGTATTTTCTGGATATAGTTTTTTATTTTTGATATTTTCTTTCAAATAATCATAAACATCTTGTTCTTTACTAGAAACCAGTTCTTTTATAAGAGCTTTTTGAGTTTTTATTCCTGGGCACTCTTTTATACAAACACCACATCCGGTACAACTTCGAACGTTCACTCCTAAGATAAAATAATATCCCTTATTTCTACTCTGTTTACATCTTTCTTGAATCCACGTAGGACTGTTTTGATATTCCTCTTCTGATAATAAGAAAGGATGAATTACATTATTTGGGCATATCATAGCACATCTGTTACACTCTATACAATTTTCTTTTAACCATTTTGGTATCACATTACTAATTGGCTCATTTTTTTTATAATATGGTTTATGAATACCATCTCTATAGGGATACACATCCCCTACTGTTAAGGTATTTCCTTTTCTTTCATATAGTGCTTCATAAAAAGAAGTATCTGTTTTAATATTTTCTTTTGTATTATTTAATTCTACTTTTTTTAATAAAGACAAAGAAATATCAATGGCTTTTTTATTTAATTCAATGACACGATTTCCTGCTTTTTGATATTTATATTCAACAAAATGTTTAAAGTAATTTGTTGCAAGAGTTAAATCAATTAAATTCGTTAAAGAAATAAGGGGCAAAGATAATAACATATTTATTTTTTCTTTCAAACCTAAATTTTGCGCAGTAAGAGAGGCATCCATTGTATAAACTGTTATGTTCTTATCTTTTATTTGTTTTAAATTTTCTTCATTAATATAATCTTCCAGTTCTTTTTCTGATTTTGCCGTATTGATTAATAAAGTCCCATTTTCTTTCATTTGACTTAATACGTTAAATTCGTGCAGATATTTTTCTTTTGATACTACTATTAATTTGGCAGATTCAATATAATAAGGTTTTCCGATTGGTTTGTCACTAAAACGTAAATGACTTACTGTTATGCCACCTGATTTTTTAGAATCATATTCGTTATAACATTGTACATACTTTTCCGTATTTTCTCCTATCATGTCAGCTATTGATTTGGAAAAAGAAACCATTCCATCACTACCATAACCATATATCATAATATCAGATGTATCTTCTATTTTAAAAGGTTCTTCTTCTAAACTCAAATGAGTCACATCATCTACAATTCCTATTGTAAAATCGTCTTGTGGACAATCGAGCATGTCATAAACTGCTTTGATTTGACTAGGTGTTGTATTCTTGCTAGAAAGTCCATATCTTCCACCTACAATTTGAAGTGATGTTTCTTTTAAAACTTCTGTGACATCTAAATAAAGAGGTTCCCTTGAACAAAATTCTTTACTACGATCTAAAACAGCTATTTTTTCTACACTTTTTGGTAATACATTTAAAAAATGTTGTTTGCTAAAAGGACGATATAGATGAACCTCTATTAAACCTAATTCTTCTTCTGTACGATCTATTACTTCTTTTATGGTATCACAAACAGATCCCATTGCAACAATTACTTTTTTAGCGTTTTTCTTTCCATAATAGTTAAAAGGTTTATAATTAGTACCCGCTATTTTATTGATTTCACTCATATATTTTTCAACAATATCTACTAAATTTTCATAGTCTTTATTTCTGGCTTCTGTTAATTGAAAATAAATATCATCGTTTTGATTGGTTCCCCTTATATTAGGATTTTTGGGATTAATGGCGCGTTTTCTAAAATTCATTAAAGCTCGTTCATCTATTAATCCATCTAAATCTTCTCTTTCTAACATATTAATTTTATTAATTTCATGACTTGTTCGAAAGCCATCAAAAAAATGCAAAAAAGGAATACTTGAAGCAATAGCAGATAAGTGCGCTATAGGGGTTAAGTAAGCAATATCCTGTACACTAGAAGAGGCTAACATAGCAAATCCTGTTGAACGAACGGCATATACATCTTGATGGTCTCCCATAATACTTAAAGCATGGGTAGATAAACTACGAGCAGCTACATGAAATACAGCTGGTAACATTTCTCCTGCCATTTTATACATATTTGGAATCATTAAAAGAAGTCCCTGACTTGCTGTATATGTAGTAGCAAGACATCCTGATACTAAAGCTCCGTGAACCATGCCAGCAGCTCCGGCTTCACTTTGCATCTCCACTACTTTGACAGAGTCATTAAAAAAGTTTTTTTCTCCTTTGCTTGCCATCTTATCTACATTTTCAGCCATTGTACTAGAAGGCGTTATTGGATAAATTCCTGAAATTTCTGTAAACAAATAAGACATTCTGCTACAAATTCCATTCCCATCAATTGTTATCTTTTTCATATTATCACCTTACTTATTTTAACATATTATGAAATATTTTGTAAAATACTTGAAAAAAGAAAAAAACTAAGTTATTCTTTTTAAGAGGGATTTTTATGAATGAAAAACAGTTAATAGAATACTATAATAAATTTAATGAGGACAAACGACTTGATAGAAAACATGGAAAAGTAGAATTTTTAACCACTTTAAAATATATATATGATTATTTAAGTACAATGAAAAACCCTAAAATTATAGACATTGGAGCTGGTACTGGTAAATATTCTATTGCCCTTTCAAAAGATGGATATGATGTAACCGCTGTGGAACTTGTTAAGCATAATTTAAGTTATATTAAAAAATATCCAAATATAAAATCTTATCAAGGAAATGCTATCAATTTATCTAGATTTCAAGATGAAACTTTTGATTTAACTTTATTATTTGGTCCAATGTATCATTTGCTTTCTTTGGAAGAACAAATTTTAGCTTTGAAAGAAGCCAAAAGAGTTACCAAGAAAAATGGTATTATTATGGTTGCTTATATTATGAATGATTATTGTGTTTTAACACATGGTTTTAAAGATAATCAAATCAAAGATTGTTTAAAAAAGAATATGATAGATGAAAATTTTAAATGCATCAAATGGGATCATGATTTATATCAAGTTTATCGTATAGAAGAAATTGATCAATTAAATAAAGAAGTAAATTTAAACAGAATTAAAATCATTACACCAGATGGACCTGCCAATTACATGAGAGAAACTTTAAACAAAATGGATGAAGAAACTTTTGAAATTTTCTTAAATTATCATTTTAAAACTTGTGAAAGAATGGATATGATAGGAGCTGCTGCCCATACTCTAGATATCTTAAAAAAATAAAAAGTCAGGAATCTGACTTTTTTAGTTATTTTTACCATAAATCACTTGATCAAATAATGGTTTCATACCAGTTCCATCACTGTTTAAATGGATTTTTGACTGATAAATATCATAACCTGGTAATTGGTTTCCTTCTATCATAACTGGCCCTTTTTCTGTAATAGCAATATCAAATCCTACTAGTCCTACCTCTGGTACTACTTTAGCAGCTTCTTTTACCATTGCAATGGCTTCTTTAAAATAAGGTATTTGAAAACCAACAATTTCTGTTTTAGTAACGGGATGTTCCGTATAAATAACACCATTTTTATCAATCGCTGGTTTTTCGATAATTCCTTTTTCATTTACAACAGAGTACATACCACCATGATTAAAATTGTCTACCACATTTTTTCCGTTTCCAATACGAATTGCTCTAAACAAAATTGTTGTTTTACCATTTTTATAAGCACTTACAATACGTAGCGTATTAACAGAATAAGGAAATAATTCATTCATTTTAGAATGTTGCAATACATATTCTTCTACTAAGACTTGTTTATTTTCTATTAATTTTTGATATAAATTTTTAAGGTTAGTATTTTCTTTTACCTTAATTTTTTCAATCCCTTTTCCACATTGTAAATCAACTGGTTTTGCCATAAAAATAGGATGCTTTTTTGTAAATATTTGAAATTCTTCTAGAGAACTTGTATTTAAATCTAAATAATCTCTATTTAAAAATTTTTGAAATAAATGGTTAAATTCTATTTTATTATCAAATAAATGGTAATATTCCCTATTATTCATGGTACGAATATATTGATTATTCACACCCCTTGTAATAAATGTTTTTCGAATTTTTGGTTTCAAATCTTCAAAGCAAAAAACATAATAATCCATATAGCCTGCTTGATAAAAAATAGAACATAAAATCATATCAAAAAAAATGAAAATTTTACTTTTACCACTTCTTTTATGAACTTTATCGATAGTGGTTAACATCTGTTTATAATTCATTGAAAATAACCTTTTTATATAATACATATTCTTCACCTAATTTATTGTATCATAGATTTAAGTTTTTCTGTAGTTTTTTATATTTCTCAACAGAAAAAGATTGTCGAATGTTATCATGGGAAAGCTCTAAAAATGGGACAATTGCTTTATAATCCTCTTCTGTTAAAAATGATATACAAGTTTTTAATAGTAATTTATTTACACTGTACTCAAATAAGTCAAATTTACTATTGAATATTTCTTTTATATTAATATATTGCAATAATTGTAAAGATTGTTTCATTATTTCAAAACTAATGTGACTACGATATATTTTTATAAATTTTCTGTTAGCTGGTAATAACTTATCATGTGGAATAATCCAAAGAATTAATTCTATATCAAAACTCAAATCAATCATTATTTTTTCTACATCTTTATTCATAAAAATTAAATCATATTCATAATTGACATAATAACTTGAATCCTTTGTATTTTGTTTTGCTACTGTATCTATGATATAAAGGTAATAAGCATTAAAATCTAAATTCCCTAATTGTTCTAGCTTTTTCTTTACTTCCGTATTAAATGCATACACCTTTTCTTTTCTGCTTCTTGCATATTCTACAAATTCTTCCTGAGATAGTTCTTTAAAAGCATAATAGTTTTGATTAACGTAAATATCTGTTAAATCTTCTAATTGTGGTATTTCAAAAGGTCCGAGACTATAAGTCCTAATATTTTTTTTTGTTTGTTCTTTTAAGTAATTTAAATTTTCTAAATATCTAAGTAAGCGTATTGTTATTATTGTTTCCACAGTAATCTTTGAAACATTTTCGTCATCATTTTCTTTTAAATCATTTTCCTTTTGATAAAGAAAATCTAGTGCAATTCTTTTATCATTTGTATTTTCTAATTTAGAAAGCAAGAATTCAATCATACCATTTAAATTTTTTTCATCTAAATGTAATTTTTCAAAAAGATAATCTTCTAGACCAACCAAATCATTTAATTCTTTTTTTTCTTTTTCAAAAGGAATATTTTGAGTGATTTTTCTTTTTATTTCTTGATATACATTAAATATCTTTTTATCTAGTTTATAGATTGTTTCCAATGTTTTCAAATCATTCATACTGCATACTTCCTTTTTAAAATGAATTTCGTTTTCATTTGTAATAATTTGATATTATAACATTCATCTACTTATAAGTAAACAAAATTATCATAATTTAAAAGATACTTTTGTTCCATTTTAAAAACTAAAATTTTTTGTAATTTTTTGTTGACTTTTTACTTCTTTTGCGTTAGTATAGTAAGCACCAACTTGAGAAATCGAGTTGGCGCTAGTATCACACTAGCCAACCCCTTTTTATTCTTTTATGAAACTGTTCTCAGGGGGACAGTTTCTATTTTTTTTGCAAAAAAAAGCGAAATATCGCTTTATTAAACTTTAATTCTTTCTCTTTCTGTTTCCATATGAATTCTTTGAACAACCGCTAAAGAAATCATTAAAGATAAGGTATAAGAACCACCATAACTTAAGAATGGAAGTGGGACACCAGTTAATGGCATAATACCAAATAGTCCTCCTAAATTAATTAAAAAATGTAAGAATATATAAACACCAATTCCTAAACAAATATATTTTCCTTTAATGGTAGATGCTCTTGAACTAAGTTTTAAAATACGGAAAAAAATAATTAAATATGAGATGAAAATAAAAGTACAAATAATTAAACCATACTCCTCTGATATAATAGCAAACACACTATCTGTGTGGGATTCTGGAATATAAGAAACTTGTTTACTTTCTCCAATTCCATTTCCTAGTAAACCACCATCATTAATCGCAATAAAGCCATTACAGATTTGATATCCGCCTTCAAAATAATCACTACATGGATCGAAAAAATCAAAACGGCTTAACTGTGTTGGTGTAAATATTTTGGACCCCATGGTAATTAAAACAAATAAACCACAAAATCCAAGAAACATAATAACCATTTTTTTTTCTTTTTTTAAAATTGGACTTGTTAAAAATAAAACAGCAAAAATAATGGATACAACAATAGTAGTTCCTAAGTCTTTGCATAAGTAAATAATAGCAGGATATAAACCACCTATAAAGAGAATAACTCCTATTAAATCATAATGATTGATATTAGGATTTTTTAATTTTTTAGCAAATTTTTCAAAAATAACACCTAACATAATAATCAAAGCTGGTTTTGCAAATTCACTTGGTTGAATAGATCCAAAACCTTTAATTGCAATCCAGTTTTTGCTACCTAAATATTCATCTACAAAAAACAAAACATAAAGTAATAATCCTAATACAATAAAATAAAAAACAGAACCCCAAATACCATATTTTTTTGTAGGTATTCGAAGAATAAAGATGGTAATAATAAGTCCTAGTAGTAGAGAAAACAATTGTTTAAAAAAATAACTATATAAAGATGTATTATAACGAATAACAGCTGCTCTACTAGATGCCGTAACAATATTAAATAAACCAAAAATAAACAACAAAGTTGTAAAAATTAATAAAACTTTATCCATATCTTTTAATGTTTTACTTAATACTTTCATATGATTACCTCATAATAATGATAACATATTATTCTTTTTTTTTAAACCTATTTAGGTTATTTTATTAACCATTTTTTGGTTTGGTAATAAAATATATTAGACCTAGATAGGAGGGTGTTTATGTATTACTATGGTGGATACCAAGGATATGGTAACAGTTGTGGAAACCCATGTGGTGGCGGTTATGGCTACGGAGCTGGATATGGTGCTGCTATTATTCTAGTTCTATTTATCTTATTAGTTATCATAATTGGAGCTAGAGCTTGGGGTAACTAACAAAAAAAGACTTTTGAGTCTTTTTTTATTGAATTACAATATTGACAAGTTTCTTTGGAATCACAATTGTTTTGACAATTTTTTTTCCTTCTATATATGCTTTTACATTGCTTATTGTTTTTGCAAGAGCTTCCATTTCCTCTTTTGAAGTATTTCTATTTACTTCTATTTTTCCTCTTACTTTTCCATTTACTTGAACAACCATCGTAAATGTATCATCTATAATCTTTGTTTCATCATAATTTTCTAATACTGATGTAGATAATTCACTTCCTAAATGATATTTTTCATTTAATTCTTCTGTCATATGAGGAGCAAAAGGATTTAATAATTGTAAGAATATTCTATATTCTTTTTTCGTAATTTTTTTACTAGCATTAAATTCATTTAACATTGTCATAAGAGTAGATACTGCTGTATTGTATTTTAACACTTCAATATCTTCACTAACTTTTTTAATTCCTTGATGGATCATTTTTTCATTTTCTTTGGAAATGATATCTTCATCTATAATAGTTTCTCCTAAATTGTATACTCTATCTAAGAATTTAGCACATCCATTAAGAGAATCTTCATTCCATGCTGCATCTTTAGAATAGTCACCAATAAACATTTCATAAAGTCTTAAAGCATCTGCTCCATATTTTTCTATCATTTCTGTTGGATCCACTGTATTTCCTTTTGATTTGCTCATTTTACTTCCATCATGAGCAAGAATCATACCATGAGCAATTCTTTTATAAAAAGGTTCACTATATGGTA
>OIZF01000862.1_pt1 | contig 19646 bp, 15 predicted proteins | sample 1588471 | NCBI WGS metagenome assembly OIZF01 (sample SAMN03283279) | human gut metagenome | biome: human-associated habitat; material: feces | host: Homo sapiens | place: Peru | collected 2012
TTGTAATTAATTCGCTTGGCTTATTAATTGTCATTTTGTTCAGTTTTCAAAGACCTAAAAATGGTGGTCGGGGTTGGTTTCGAACCAACGAACCCTAAGGATCAGATTTACAGTCTGACGCGTTTAGCCTCTTCGCTACCCGACCAGAATTTACGCTTCAAATCATAGCGCTCCCTTATTATATTATAAACTTTTCATAATTGCAAGCATTTTTTTAAATTTTTTGTGTTTTTTGTAAAAAAAAGCTGTAGACATCATCTACAGTTTAATTTCATCTAATAATAAATAAGATAACAAAGCCATTATTTAATTTTTATTTTCTTTTCTAATTCATATCTTGGCATCATTATTACTCTTTTACATTTAACACATTCAAGCTTTAAATCTGCACCTGTACGAATTATCTTCCATTCATTAGAACCACAAACATGATTTTTCTTTGTAATTACGATTGTTCCCTCTTCAAACATTATTTTCCCTCCATTAGCCAATTGATAATTTCTTGAAGTTCATCATGATTTTTTGCTTTAATTGTTACTTTATCATGAGACACCGCTATTTTTATTTTTAAATTATTTTTACCAATAGATTTTGATATTATTTGTTTATCAGTTTTGCGAGGTTGCTGAGCAACTTTTTTATCTTCATTTTTGACAAGCTCCTCAATTTGACGAACACTCAAGTTCTTCATCACTATGATATGTGCAAGCTCAATAATTCTTTTTCCATCTGATAGTTTAGACAACGCTCTAGCATGGCCAAAAGAAAGTTTACCTGATTGTAGCATTGATAATACTTCATTTGGCAAAGTTAAAATGCCAAGCATATTTGTAATATAGCTACGGCTTTTACCAACATGCTTTGCAACATCTGTTTGATTATATCCTAATTCTTTTATCATAAGTGCATATGCATTTGCTTCCTCATAAGCCGACAATTCTTGTCTTTGCAAATTTTCAATTAAAGCTAACTCAATCATCTTAGATTTTTCATAGCTTCTCACAATTGCAGGAATTGTTTCACGTTCTGCAAGTAAAGATGCACGATAACGTCTTTCACCGGCAATAATAATAAATTCACCAGCATTTTCCTTAACAATTATAGGTTGAATAACTCCATGTTCCTTTATTGAAGAAGCTAAATCATTAAGTGCTGCCTTATCAAACTCTTTTCGAGGCTGATAGGGATTAGGCTTAACCTTAGATAATGGAAGATCAATAATTTGCTCATTATCTGGTTCAGTAACATTTTCATTAATTAAATCAAGTAATGTTTTTCTTTCATCCATTATTTTTCACTATCTCCTTTGCTAATTCTTTATATTGTTTAGAAGCAGGGCATCTAGATGCATAAGCAATAACTGGCTTACCTACAGTAGGGGCTATTTGAGCCTTAACATTAACATTAATGATTGTCTTAAAAACTTTTTCTCCAAAGCATTCTTTTATCTCATTTACAATTTGCCATGATGAAATAACACGTTTGTCAAGCATCGTAAGCAAAATTCCTTCAATTTGAAGATTTTTATCAAGTACCTTCTTACGTTTTTGAACGGTTTTAATTGTGTTTAAAAGCTGTGTTAATCCGTCAATTGCAAGGAATTGACATTGAACGGGAATAAGACAACTATCAGCCGCAAATAAGCTATTTAAAGTGATTATACCAAGTGATGGTGGACAATCCATAATAATATAATCATATTTTTTACGATAGGAAGAAATAGCATTTGAAAGTAACATTTCTCGATCAGGATTATCAATTGTTTTAATTTCTAATTTAGATAAATTAATATTAGATACAACAACATCACATTTTGAATGCTTAGGATGACAAATTGCATCCTTAATTTCACATTCTCCCATTAATACATCATTAATTGTTTTATTCTCATAACGATCTAAGCCCAAGCTTAAAGAAGCTGAGGCTTGAGGATCTAAGTCAATTAACAATACTCTTTTATCTAATCTCGCAAGTGCATCTGAAAGATTAACTGATGTTGTGGTTTTACCTACTCCACCCTTTTGATTTGTAATTGCGATTACCTTACAACTCATAAAAAAACTCCTTAACTACAATGGCTTATTTTTAATTTGACTAAATTGGCGAGGATATTTACTAGGTGTTTTATTAACCTTTTTAAAAACTAATATCTCACGATGACCCATTTGATTAGGTAGCTCAACACTTATGGTTTTAAGATACTCTGCACCTAATGTTTTTATTGCACCTTTAGCCTCTAAAAATTCTTGCTCCGATTCAACACTTTTCATTGCCACAAAAAGACCTCCAACCTTAACAAGAGGGATACATAGTTCAGCAAGAATATTTAATCTTGCAACAGCCCTGGCAGTTACAACATCAGCCTCTTCTCGATGAAAAGCGGCATATTCTTCAGCTCTAGCATGTAGTGCCTTAGCATTATTAAGCTTTAATTTAGTAATTAATTCATTTAAAAAATTAATACGTTTATTTAAAGCATCAATGATTGTAACATTTAAATTGTTAAATACAATAGCATTAGGGATTGAAGGAAATCCTGCTCCTGCACCAACATCTACAAGATTAATAGGCTTTGTCACATCAAGAGCAAGTGATAACGTTAAGGAATCATAAAAATGCTTATAATATACACCATCATAATCAGTAATAGCTGTTAAATTTACATGCTCATTATATTCGACTAAAAACTTATAATATTCCTCAAAGCTTAAAGAGGCTTCATTTGTTAATTCAATATTTATTTTTTTTAAATCTTCTTTAAAATTCATAACTAACCTCTCTTATATGTTTCTAAATAAACCGAAAGAACAGCAATATCAGCAGGATTAACACCGGAAATTCTTGATGCTTGGCCAAGTGTTCTTGGGCGAATTTGCATAAGCTTTTCTCTTGCTTCTAAAGCAATATTAGAAACCTTATTGTAATCAATATCTGAAGGAATTAGTTTTTCATCAAGTGCTCTTAAATGAAGAGCTTGACTACGAGCCTTTTCAATATAGCCTTTATATTTAGCTTCAATTTCAACGGCCTCAAGTACATCATCACTAGTGTCTAATTTAAGCAAATGCTTAATATCATGGTAGCTAATTTCAGGACGTTTTAAAAGCTCATAGGCTTTTATTGACTCAACAATTCGAGATGATCCTTTAGCTTCAATATAAGCATTATTTTCTTCACTCATAGAAACATTAGTAGTTTTTAAATATGTTATCATTTCTTCAATACTTTTAATTTTACTAATCAAAGCATTATGTTGCTCTTCAGATATTAACCCAACCTGATAGCCATATTCACGAAGCCTTAAGTCTGCATTATCATGTCTTAACAATAAACGATATTCAGCCCTCGATGTTAACAAACGATAAGGCTCTTCCGTTCCTTTTGTAACCAAATCATCAATTAAAACACCAATATAAGCCTCATCTCTTCCTAAAACTAAAGGCTTTTTCCCTTGAAGCTTTAAACCGCAATTAATACCTGCCATAAGACCTTGACAAGCAGCCTCTTCATAGCCTGAGGTTCCATTAATTTGACCACCACAGAATAAATTTTCAACAATCTTTGTTTCAAGGCTAGGCCACAAATTCAAAGGATTAATTGAATCATACTCAATAGCATATGAATATTGTAGCACCTCACAATGCTCAAGTCCTGGTATTAATCTTATCATCTTATCCTGAATTTCAACAGGCATGGATGTTGAAAAACCTTGGACATAAATTTGATTCCATTCAAGGCTTTCAGGCTCAAGGAAAATCTGGTGACGCTCCTTATCACTAAATCTAACAACCTTTGTTTCAATTGAAGGACAATATCTTGGTCCTACACCTGTAATTACCCCACCATACATAGCACTTTCATCAAGGTTATCAATAATCAATTTGTGAATTTCCTTATTAGTATATGTTAAATGGCAAGGTACACTTATATTATTAATTGGTTCATATCCTTTATCAAAAGAAAAACGATAAGGATAGGTATCCCCAGGTTCAAGGCTTGACTTTGAAAAATCAATTGTAGAAGCCTTAATACGAGGCGGTGTTCCTGTTTTTAAACGTCTCACATCAAAACCTAATCTTTGAAGCTGGGCAGAAATTCCAAAGCTTGTTGGTTGGTTTTCAGGCCCTGATGTAGTAACAACATGACCTCTAAATATCTTACTATTTAGGTATGTACCAGTAGTAATGATAACCGCACGCGATTGTATTTTTTCGCCATCAGGCATGATAACACCGCAAGCTTTATTATCATTAACAATGATATTTTCAACGTAACCTTCCTTAAGCTCTAGATTATCTTGTTCCTCTAGATGCTTACGCATCATCTTAGAATATAATACCTTATCATCCTGACTTCTTAAAGCTCTTACAGCAGGTCCTTTAGAAGAATTAAGCATTTTCATTTGAATCTGGCATAAATCTGCATTCTTTCCTTGATATCCACCAAGAGCATCAATTTCTCTTACAACAATACCCTTAGCTGGTCCACCAATTGAAGGATTACAAGGCATCGAACCTAACATTTTTAGGTTTCCTGATATTAATAAAGTTTTAAATCCCATTTTTGACGTAGCAAGACATGCCTCACATCCAGCATGACCGCCACCAACAACGATTACATCATACATAAAAATCATCCTCTTAAATTTACAACTAATTTTAGCATTTTAAAGCTAAATAGTAAAGAAAAAGCACATTATAGATTGTGCTTTTTTATTATTAAAATCCTAGTTGATAAAATTTGCATTTCTATTCAAGCAAAATATCTATTTTCTATTTCTTATAAGCTTAACTGCTTTAGAGCCTGTGCAAAGTAGCATAGCAAGAGCATTAGCTTCAAAGGAATCAGCATAGATTGTAAAATGCTTATCTAAGGTTCCTCTAGCTTTAATTCTTAGCATATTTCCTCTTGTAAGAATATTATTCTTCTTAAGAATATCAAGGGTTATAATATCACCATCATTAAAATGCTTACACAAAGTATCAAGATATATGCTATTTTCTTCTTTCATACCTTCAATATCATCACCATTTATTGTTGGTATATGATATACCAAGTCAACTGGTAAATCATTTGGTATATTAGATACATCCATAATATCAACTAAATGATCGTTTGTCACACCAAGTGTGTATAAAACGGCATGCCCATCAGGAATTAAAAGAGCTGTAAAATCAGTTGTCTCAAAGCGACGCTTAGGTTTTACCTCACGTCCCTCCATCATCATATCGACTAATTCCTTAAAGTACTTAAGACCTCGATCAGATTTAATCTTAATCTGTGTTGGTACAAGTTGATATTGCTTCTTATCTGATCTATCCTTAAAGTGATATTTTGTCCCTTCAAGTGTTTTAGGATCAATTGCTAAGTTAACCTTCAATGTTTTACCAGCAAATGCAACCTTTGCTAATAAGCCTTTATATCTAAATGATTCACATTTTTTAGATAAACGAGCATGGGCACGATACATTAGTAAATAATTTTTAACTTCATTATAGTAATTTTTAACCTCATCTGATGCTAGCGTTGTTTTTTCCTCGAAGGTTAAACGAATTCTTTTTTCAGATACCACTAATGATGAAGGTGCACTTGCATCTTCCTTATCGTCTTCTTCAAGCTCATCAAGGTCATCATCCTCGTCATTATCTTCATCATCTACTGACTCTTCAGAAATTACAGGTTCAATACTTCTTGATTCTTGTTTTTCTTCTTCTAAAGCCTCTTCTTTAGTTTCAGCTAAAGCCTCTTCTAGGGTTTCAGAATTTGAAGATTCAATAACTTCTTCAGTATTTTCTGAGGCTTCAATTATTTCATCATTAACAGGAGTTTCTTTTGTATCATTAACAACAGTTTCTTTATCAGATACGTCTTCTACTTTAATTTCGTAATGCTTAATTCTTAAAATATAAATTACAATTGTAAAGATTTGCATTACAATTATAATTCCTCCAATAATTATTCCCGACATTTTTAAATTTTTAGCATTTGTAATAATTAAATATGTTAAAGGAAGAGCTAATAAAGATATAACCTCTAATACCTTTAAAAGATAATCCGTAAAAACAATATTCTTATTTTTAAAATCTCTTTTTATAAGGATTAATATTACAGGAAGAGCTAATAATACACCACCAATTATATTAAACACTATCTTATGTTTTGAAACATCAAAGCTTGAAGCTGTAATTTTATCAATAATATAATTAAATTCAAGCGAATTAAAGTTAGTCATGGCAATTAACGCAATTGCTAAAGCACCATAAACAAATGCTAAAGCATAATCATATTTAGCTAAAACAGCTGAATGGTAATTATTATCCTTTATTTTAGATTTCATACTATAATCACCATTAAAGCTTAAACCTCTAAAATAAAGAATTGTAGCTGTAGTAATTGCTAAAAATAAAGCCTCATCAAATGGATACTTTGCTAAATCTACTTCATCTTTTGAATATATGACCATTGTACCAAACAAACATAATAAAGATATTAATACATAATCTATTATTGTTACTCTACTTGATGATACTATATTCATAATAGCACCTAGTAAAATAATACCAATTAAAAGAGCATAGAAGTAATTTTCAATATTAGTGTAAAATTTACTAGTAAAGCTCATATACATTGAAGCATATATACCAAGTCCAAATCCAATAACTGCAAAAATTAATGGATTTATCTTCATAGTTATATTATACATATAGCATTTAAATTGATTATTAGTAGCTTCTGGTTTAGAAATAAAGAAACGAACAACAATCCCAATTAAATATAAAATCGCAATTATCGCAACAGTAAGACTAAAGCCATCAACCTTTGATGCAACCTTAGCATAAATAAGAGCTCCAATAATTCCCAGTAAATTAGCCCAAGCAAATAAATCAAATAAATTAATTTCCTTTGACTTAATTCTTATCAAATAGCATACTGTCAATGAACCAAGAACAATTGTATATAACCCTTTTATTGTATACTTAAATGAATTAGGATTGGATAGTTCTGGCAAGATTGAATTAACATTAACACTTAAAAAATACATTCCCATTACAAATAATGCAATTATAATTACATGAATCACATTAAATGATTTAAATAAAGCTTTAATATAATTATTTTTTTCCATACTTTCACACCTCAAATACATACTTAAGCTTATTCACTATACTTGTATTTTACGACTTAAGAAATATAAAGTCAAACATCAATAAGCCATTTAATTAAATTGGCAATATTTTATTTAAATTATTTAATTTTGAATCATCTTAAAAGATTATCTAATAATATTTATTCAAGTATTTTTGAAATAATATAGTCGTTTATAAAAAATATACTCATAAGTATAATACTTACGAGTATATTAAAAACATAAATATAACATTTTAATTAAATTCCTGCTAAAGGCAATACATAAACATTATCATCTAAAGGATATACTGTATCTGTATTACATATTATTACCTTGAAACCTATTTGATAATTGGTTTTATCTAATTGTTTAAATCCCTTAACTGCATTATTATTAAATTTGATACCACTCTTACATTCGATTCTATGTAGTTTTCCATCTTGAATAATAACTAGATCAATTTCATTCATATCACTATCTCTATAATAATAGAAGTTAGGTTCTATACCATTATTTACATAACTTTTCTTAATTTCATTAATTATATATGTTTCAACAAAACGTCCAGAAAATGCGCTCGCTCCTAAAATTTCACCAGAATTTAGTCTTGCTAAATAACATGCTAAACCAGTATCAGTAAAATACAATTTTGGCCTTTTTATTATTCTTTTAGAAATTGATATCTCATTATAAGGTTCTAATAAATAAACAATATCACCAGCAATTAAAACACTAAGCCATGACATTACGGTTTTCTTATCAATTCCAATTATCTTAGCAATATTATCATAGATAAGCTCTTCTCCTGTAAGAGACGCAATCAATTCCATAAAACGCCTAAATTGGAATTTATCTCTAACATTAATCATTTCAGACACATCACGTTCAATATATGTTTCAACATAATCAGAATAAAATTTTTGAACATGAAGCATATCATTACTATAAAGTTCTGGATAAAATCCTTTAACAATATTATTAAATAGTTCTATCATAGATAATGGATTTTCACTTGCTCTTTTTTGAATATTCAATATATCAAAATTAAAGATAGGTTCATCTCGATTAATAATTTCATTTCTAGATAGTGGCATCATATGAATGATAGATACACGACCTGCAAGGGACTCTGTTACACCCTTCATAAGCTTATACATTTGAGAACCTGTTAAAATAAACATCCCATAGTTATTAATCTTCTTCCGCTTTTCATTATTTACAACTTCTTCAATAACATTAAATAATTCAGGTGCACGTTGAACTTCATCTATTATTAGTGGCCAAGGATGCATTTGTAAAAATAATTCTGGATCTTTTTTGGCCATTTCTCTTTCTCTTGAACTATCAAGTGACACATAAGAAAAACCCATTTTTTCAAATTCAAATGCTAATGTAGATTTTCCTACTTGACGTGCTCCCGTTATTAAAGTAACTGGCTTTGATTTTACACTATCCAAAATTTGATTATAAATATGTCTTTTAATCATAGTATCATATCCTTTTCTAAAAACAATATAACACATTTTTTTAGGGAATTCAATTCCCTTTTTGCAGAAAACAATATATACTAAACAATTTTACATTTATATAACTAAACTTAAAAATCACTTCATTAAACATAAAATTTAAGTTGAGTGCTTTATTTAATTTGTTTAATTATTCTTTACGTCCAATAAATCCCATCTAACTCGACTAACTCCGACTCGGTTTTTACCGAGTTAATTTTATCATAATTTTTCCTAAACAGTGAATTCGTTATTTTATTAACGTATCTATCATTTTGTACCAGTTATAAAATAAAAATTATCTTTTAAAAAAGCACCTACATTTTAATGCAAGTGCTTTTGTATATATTATATTTCCTTTTTAATTACATCTAAAGCCTCTTTTAGGCTATGTACAATAAAATAATCACCTTTTATATTAAGATTGCTTAAATCTAGCCAAATTGGCTTTATTTTAGCATTTAAAGCTCCTGCTATATCTGATGTTAATGAATCACCTAGCATTATTACTTCATCGTTTTTTAAATTAATATCTTTAAGTACATAATCAAAAAAAGCTTTATCCGGCTTAGTTAAACCTATTTCTTCTGAAATATAAACCTTTTTTAAATACTTTAAAATACCACTTTTTTCAAGTCTTGATTTTTGAACAATCTTCGCACCATTTGTGACAGCATATATAGGAAGGCCTAAAGTATTTATTTCTTTTAAAAAGATAGCTGCATCCTTAATTAGATATCCGCCATTTTTTAAATTATTAAAATATAATTCATTTATATCTTTAGGATTAACATTAATATTAAAATGACTAAAAAATGATGTCCATCTTAAGGTTATGCATTCTTCTCTTGAAATTTCTTTTTTTTCAAGCATTTTCCAATGTGCTAAATTAATACTTGAATATAGCTTTATATTTTCTTCTGTTGTTGGTATCCCGTATTTAATAAGTACCGGCTTTAAAGCTTCTAGCTCGCACTTATTAAAGTCCAATATTGTATTATCTATATCAGTTAATAAAGCTTTTATCATATTAAATCACACTAAATTTAATTTGTTCTAATATAGCAGAAGAAAAGCTTGATGAAATTGTAATTGTCAACTCTTTTGACATATCAAGTTCACTTACGTCAATACGAGCTAAATGAGAAGAGCTCTTATCTAAAATTTCTGTAGTATATGATTTAGTATTAGTACCATCTGAAATAGTTATAGCTGCAGTACCTGCTGGGTTTTTTGAATCAGGTTTATTAGATGTGAATGTTAATTCAATGTTTGTAATTGCTTCATATAAATTACTTATTTTTAAAGTAATGTCTTTGCCACCCTTTTGAGCATAAATACCTTTTTTATTATATACATATGGAGCTGTATATGATAATTCAATACCATTTAAAGCTAAAGATCCCGTTGTATCACTTAAAATAGTTAGATCCATTGTTGTTGAAATAGATGTATCTTGGTTAGCCTTTGAATATAATACATTATAATCAAATCTAGCTTGATTTAGAATATCATATTCCGTTACAAAGCTTTTAGATATATCATCTAAAGAGTTATATAGAGCTTCCGCAGATTCAATTTTGGTTTTACTTTCTAATGTAACTGTACCTATTTGTTTAATCTTAGCGTTTACTTCTTCTATTTTAGAATCATTCTTTAAGACAGGGGTTATATGAGATAGTGAATAGGATTCGGTAATACTTTTTGATTCACATTCTGTTTTATATAAATAATAAGCAAGCTCAGGATGATCAATAAAAGGATTACGATTTCCTTGTTCCTTATAGATTTCTTCATTGCGGTATAATTCTCTTGAATCAACTGGGTCTTCAAAGTTCCACTTCAAGATGGTATTTAAAATACCTATATAGCCTTCAGTTCCATTTTCAGCTTTTGAAGCTAGAGTAGTATCGTTTGTAAGTTCTAAATCTAAAGTAGAATCTTCATATCTTACTACCATATATAGTAGCATACGAGCTATATCACCTTTTACTTCATCTCTTGGTTCAAATACGGTACTAGTCCATTTATTTCCGTAGTCATCTTTGTTTGTTGGTTTTGATACTTCATCAAAATAGCTATTACTACGTGAGGAATTAATACGGGCTTCTGATACTCTTAAATGATGTAAATCAGAATAGGCATCATATTTTTGATCATTAAAGCCATGTGACTTAGCCCAAATATGTTCCTTGTTCCATTGTCCGGATGCTGAGCCTGAATTATCCTTACCTAAACGTTCTCCGGTATAAATACACTCTACATAATCACCATCATAAGAATCAATTGTCTTAAGGGATGTAGTAGCATCACTATATGATATCTTTTTAGTATTAGCTGATACTATTTGATTTAGGGTTGATTTAAGTGATGAACTATCTGAAAGAATATTTGTAGTAATAGAACTATAGTATCCTTCATAGGTAGGAGTAGTTGGTATTGGTGTTGAAACTGCAGGTTTACTTGTAGAAGGAATAGATGTAGATGGATTTGTTGTAGAAACAGTTGATGATTCTTTCTTTAATCCACATGATGTTGTAGCAAATACACCTAAAGCAATTAAGCTAAGCATTGATAAATGTTTTAGTTTCATAATTCTATCTCCTTTTGAGAAAAATATAAGGGATAATACAACTGATTATCCCTTATTGCTTAAATTTTAGAAAATATTATTTATAATAAACCTTAATTTCAGTAAGTCTAACTTGTGCACTAGCAATAATTGTAATAGTCTTATGATCTTCGCTAACCTTAACTACATAAGGACCATTTTTATTTTCAGCTGTTGTAAATTCAACATTATAGAATTCTTTACCTTCAGCCGCAGTAATTACCATTTCTGTATTTGCATATAATCTAAATGAAGATGGAGTAGCAAGTACATAAGTTGAAGTAGACGTACCCTTCTTTACTTCAATAGATGCAAATAAATCTGATGAGAAATAATCTGCAATTGAGGCATCTAGATCTACATTTGTATTAGCAGATGGTTTAGTATATGAAATAGTTGCACTTTTTGCATCAGAAGGAACTGTATTTTCGCTCTTTGTAATACAAGCAAAAGTAACTTCCTTTTTCTTATCTCCAGCAGTTAAAACAAGAGTAACTGTTTCGTCCTTAGTAGGATTAATTTTAACCTTGCCATCGGCAATTGTAACAGTAGTAGCTGTTGTACCATCCTTGACTGCTGCAGTAACACCTTCAGTAAGCGTTACCTCAGCAGCTTCAAGATAATTACCCTTGAAAAGTTTACTTGCAGTATCTAATAGTTTTTCATAATCTACTGTCTCAGTATCAGTATCAGCCTTAGGTTGTTGAATAGTAGTTCCCTCATATACCCAAATATTATACATTTGAACAGCGTATGCAGAAGGATTTACAAAATATGCTGCCTTAGCATTTTCAGGAAGAACGTAAGTATAAATTATAGCATCTCCCTTGGCATTCTTTTCAGATGAAGTTGCCTTTACTTCAATACCCTTATCATCAGTACCAGCATATAACTTCATATTATCAAATGTACCATATACTTCTGCTTGAATCATCGCAACACCATTTTCATTATTAACAGTCATAGCTGCAGTTGTTGAATCTGATTTCTTGCTGAAAGTAAATTCTTGAGGGTATTTTGTATTTTCAACTACACCTTCATTGAAAGTAACAGTTGAAGTTGACTTAAAGTTAGTTGAATCAAAATGAGCAGGTGCTACAGCTGATAAAATTCCATCTGTATAAACTGATAAACTAAATAATTGAACAGCATAATCTGATGGGTTTTCAACATAGAATTGATTTACACCAGCTGCAAATTGATAAGTATATTTCTTACCATTAGAAATAGTTTCAGATGTTGACGTAATAGCATCACCAGTTGCTGAACCACCAGCATATACCTTAAGATTATCATATGAGCCATATACTTCAATTGTAATTTGCTTAATATCCTTTGTTGAATAAGCAGTCATATATGAACCTTGCTTTTGCATTGTGAATTCTTCAGGATGTGCTGTATTTTCAACAACCTTATCCATCTTAATTCCCTTAGCAGTCTTAAAGTTTTCAGGTGTTACAGTTAATACTGGTTCTCCAAGAGGACTATCATAAGCAACAACACTATACTTCTTAATTGATGTTGCATTATTATATGTAAATGTAGCTTTTAATGTTACAGTTGTCTTTTCTGCTGTTGCAGTTATAACTAACTTTCCATTTTCTACCTTTGCAATTGAAGCTTGTGCTTCATCAACAGCCCAAGCAATTGTAGCTTCCTTACCACTATAAGTAGCCTTTGCTTCAAGATCATATGAACCACTCTTTAATGTTTTCTTATTGTTAGCAAATGTATATGCACCTGCTATTTCAGATACATCAATTGCAGGAACTGTAATCTTAAATTCCTTTGTATATTTACCAGAAGTTGCTGTTAATGTTACATCAGTATCCTTATCAGGTCTTGTAACTGTAACCTTATAAGTTCCTTCACCCTTTGTAATCTTTGCAATATTTTCATTTGAAGAAGTCCAAGTTAAATCACAGCCAAGATACTTATCAACTAAGTTAAAATCGCCACGAATAACCTTAGCATCTTCATTAATAATTAAACCCTTAACATCTGTAGTTCCACCATTATTATCGCCACATGCTGTAGCTAGTCCTACTGTACCAAATAATAAAGCTGATGCAGCTAGAACCTTTAAAGTTTTTCTAAACTTCATTTTTTATTTTCTCCTTTGTTTTATACTTTATCTTATTATCAAATCACTTGTTGATAAGATTACAATCTCACCAGCAGCATTTTTAAAACCACCACAAGAAATTGATTTTCCTGTTAATGAATTTACGTCATAAGAAGTAACATTATTTACAACAACAGTGTACTTCTGTGATGTAGTTGAACCTTTATAATCAAGAGCATTACCTACAATCTTCAAAGTGTTATTCTCAAGTGTAGCACTCTCAACAACTAAATCTCCATATAAACCTGTTTCTGATTTATCATTAAACTTAGAGTTTTGTGAATTAAATAGAATATAATCATCGATTGATAGAAGATGTGTATGAGCATCATCCTTTTTACCAATTGAGAACTCAATACCAGAAATTTGGAATTTACCATTGTACTTTTGAATATTTGCAACAATATGGTATGTTGAACCAATTGTTAAATACTTACTACTATTGATAGGTGCACTACCATAAGCACCATACATACTCATAGTATATAGCTTACCATCAGATCCAATTGAACCAACTGTATAATAGTGAGTATTATTTTCCGTATGATTTAAAATTGTTGCCGTAAATACTACCTTAGCACCAACTTCATTATCAAGAGAATACAACGTAGGAGTCTCTAATGCTAGATCCTTAACCATTTCCTCAACTGTAGTTGCTACAGGATTTGGATTATAATTTGGATCATCATCATTTGACCACAAATGCATCTCATGCTTCTTTGCAAAAGCCTTTGCTTCGTCAAAATAAGATTTATAATCTCCAATTGGAGATACAACATCTGTATAACCATTTTCGGTTAATTCAAGATTTAAGTTCTTAAATGTATCAGATTCACTATTACGATACCATACATAACCTAAATATCTTGTACCATTAGAATCAACAGAAGGCTTACCTGTTTTAGAATCCATGACAGATTCAATTACAATCTGGTAGGCATGCTCTAAACGATTAAAATTATATTTAGAGGCTGATTTACCCCATTTATCAACTGAACCAGTTGATTCAGGTGTATTAATTCCATGATATCTAATAGTAGCTGTTGATTTACCATCCTTAGAAGCTACAGGAAGTCTAAATGTTGTTGTATCACCATCGGTTAAACGTTCAACCTCGGCAACACCTATACCATCATCAAAAAAACTTTTTCCATCATATTCCTTTGTAAGATTTAATTTTGATGTGATATCTGTATATCCCTTATCCTTGTCAAATCCCCCGCAAGCAGTTATTGATGCAAGACCAATAACCGCTAGCATTGATAGAGATATTTTCTTTAGAAGAGTCATTAATTATCTACCGCCACAATTCTTATATGCAGTTGCAAGAGCATCTACACCTGTTGCTTCACCCTTAATTGCAGAAACTAATGCAGAACCAATGTATTGACGAGCATCGGCAGAACCCTTGAATGCAGGAGATGTATAGAACCAGTCAGTTAAACCACTTGCTGTTTTTGCTGCTTGAGCAACAATTGTATCCTTAGCTAAGAAAGCTTTATAGTCAGCAATATTAAATGTTGAATTACGAACAGGGTTATAGCCTGAAGTTTGAGAGAATGTTGATTGGAATTCAGGCTCAAGAATTGACTTAACAAATAACCAAGTCATTTCATTTACTTCTTCATCACCAGAATCAAATAATACTAGAGATGGTCCTTGTGAAATAACAGACTTATTTACTTCACTATTAGAAGCCTTTGTTCCAGGAATAGGAGCAACTGCCCATTCAAATTTATCTGTTGCTTGATAAGATGCACCACCTGATGAACCAATACAGAATACACATCCACCATCTTCTACACCTGCTGTAAATAGACCTGATGTATATGCACCATAAGTAGTTTGAGTTGCGATAATACCTCTTTCGTACTTTTCATTTAAAGTATCCATCCACTTAGCTAGGTTTGCATCATCCTTAAATGCTAGATGTGGTTCAGATGCTGATGTATAGTTCCAACCATTTTGCTTACACATATTAATTAACCAGTTAGACTCTGAGTCATAACAGAATGGAGTAGAACCATCATACTTTGCCTTAATCTTATCACATGCATCCCATAATTCATCCCAAGTTGTTGGAATAGTCTCTACACCAGCAGCCTTCATTGCAGTTACGTTAACATACATTAATTCTGTTGATTTAGAAAAAGGCATTGTAAGCATTGAATTTTCTGTAAAGCCATATGATGAATAATCAGCATAGTTCTTTGCAAGACCTTCGTCATAATAACCCTTAACAAAATCAGCCTTTTCCTCTGCTGTATAGCCAAGCTTAGTTCCATTAACTTCTTTTGTACTATCAATGAATTGATTTAAATCTAGAACTTTACCTGATTGAATATATGCTGCAACGTGATCTGAATATGCATAGGCAATATTAGGTTGAGCATTTGCAGTTAAACCAGCGATACATGTTGAATATACATCATCATATCCACCAATTTGAGTTGATTCAACCTTCCAGCCGTACTTAGCTTCAAAAGCTTCTGTAGCCTCTGAAATCTTAGTTTGTAGGTTTTGACCACATGTATTATAGAATGTAATTACTTTTTCTTTACTTCCTCCGCATGAAGCTAATGCTGCGATACCAAGACCAGCAATAGCAGCCGTACTTAAAACTTTTAATGTTTTCATTTTTTAATATTTCTCCTTTGTTTTTTGTATACCCTTATCCAGTATGTAATTAATAAATCCTAGCCCTTAATTCCGCTCTTTGATACTCCACGCATAATATATTTTCTAAAGCAAATGAATAATATTAACAATGGTAAAGATACCATGGTAGCGGCAGCCATTTTCAAAGTTGTAAGGGATTCAGAAGATCCTGCAGCTGTAAAGCCCTTTGATACCCAGTTAGAAAGTAATTGCCATTCTTCTGAGCCACCATTAGCTAAACGAGGCCAAATATAGGAATTCCAAGTTCCGATAAACTTTAACAAAATAATCGAAATTAAGGTAGGTGCTGTAAGAGGAACCATTACCTTAACAAGATATTTAACATCACTACATCCATCAACCTTTGCAGCTTTATATAAGCTATCAGGAATTTGCTTAAATGCATTTCTTAAAAGATAAATATAGAATACACTTACTAGGAATGGAAGAATCATTACAGTGTATGATTTTGTCCAACCTAAATTATTTACAGTCAAGAAATTTGTAATTGTGAATAATTCACCAGGAATCATCATTGTAGCTAAAAGTAATGAGAACAAGAAATTCTTACCCTTAAATTCCATTTTAGCGAATGCATATGCAGTAATAATAGTTACAATAATACCAAGTAAAGTCGATACAATACCAACAATGATGGTATTTAATAGCATACTTCCAAATAGGTTATTACCATATTGAACAACAGTTTGATAATTCTTCCACTGCAATTCACTTGGTTTAACAAAGAATGTTGGAATTGGTTCACGATAAACTGTCTCAGTTTTCAATGATGAAAGAATCATCCAATAAAATGGAAGCAACGCAAATATTGCGAATACTGTTAAAAATACATAAGCAATAACACTTTTTGTTATTTTTAACGCTTTTTGTTTTTTTAATTGCTTATCAATATCGATATTTAAGTTTTCAGAGGATATATTATTATTTATTTCTGTCATATTATACCTCCTAATAATGTACACGTTTCTTACTTACTTGCATATTAATGAAAGTAAATATCATAATTAAACCAAATAGAATTAACGCAGCTGCTGAGGCAGTACCTACACCAGTTGGTTCACCTAAATACTTATAAATCAATCCGACGATTGTACCCATTTCATATTGATTTGAAGGGCCCATTTTATTACCAAAAATACCAACAATAGCAGTATAGGACTTAAATCCACCAATAAAACCTGTAATTACTAAGTATGAAATCATTGGAGAAATAAGAGGAACTGTGATTCGCCACAATGTTGTAAACTTGTTAGCTCCATCAACCTTAGCTGCATCATAATATTGTTTATTAACATTTTGTAAAGCACCAAATAAAATTAAGATCTTAAATGGTAAACCAGACCATACTTCGTAAACAATAACTACAACCATCATCGCAATTGTAGATGCATCACCATCTACCCAGTGAATATGGCTTCCGAACATATTATTAATAAGACCCCATGTGCCTTTACCATTTGCAAGTTGTGCTTTTGTACCAACTACATTAAACATAGCTGCGAAAACTGCACCAATTGAAAGTGCATTTGTTAAATAAGGCAAGAACAAAATTGATTGATATGCCTTTTGTAAAGGCTTAATAGATGCTAAAGCAACAGATATCAAAAGAGCAAGAATTGTTGATAATGGTACAGATATAAATGCAAATAATACTGTATTTCTTAAGCATACTAAGAAAAAATTATCTGTAACAGCAGTTTTAAAATTACCAAAACCAATACCTGCAAATGAACCATTTAAACGATTATAGTTTTCTTTAAATGCTGTAATAAACGTATTTACAATAGGATAGAATGTAAAAATACATAGTAATATAAATGCTGGTAAAATCCATAACCATCCTTTATTGTTATAGCAAACTCTACCAAATGCCTTCATATTTTCTTTAAATGTACGTCCACGAAGACGTCCCCACCATGCTTTTGTAGCTTCTTTTGAATTTTGGCCCCACTCTTTCATCGCTAGTCCTTTATCTTTAAACCAGCTTTTAGTTGATGTGCCAATCTTCTTGAAGAAACCGACAAATGCATTGTCCTTTTTTTCTTCTTGATTTGCCATTATCTCAACCTCATTTCACTGTCCTTATTGAATAAGAATACTTTGTTTGGTTTCAAATCAAACTTAAGTTCTGTTGAGTCAGATAATTTAATATCAGAGTCAATTATTGTTCTTACAGTTGGCTTAGTTGAAGCAGCATGCTTAGAAACAATTGACTTATCGCGTCCCATAACTTCAATATTTTGTTTTTGAAGAGTTAATACACCCTTATTATCATTGAAGATGTATCCTTCAGGACGGATTGCAACGTAAATCTCTTGGTCATCGTGATTAGTGTCCATAATCTTTTCATCATCAATATATACACCATGATCTTTAATTACACCTCTAAAGATATTAATAGGTGGAGTACCTAAGAAGTTAGCAACGAATAGGTTAGCAGGATCATCATAAATTTCCTGAGGATTTCCCATTTGTTGAACAACTCCTTCCTTCATAACAAGAATTGAATCACAAATAGACATTGCTTCTTCTTGGTCATGTGTTACGAAGATAGTTGTAATACCAGTTTCAACCTGAATACGTTTGATTTCCTCACGAGTTTGAAGACGAAGTCTTGCATCTAGATTAGAAAGAGGCTCATCAAGTAATAATACACTTGGCATCTTTACAAGGGCACGAGCAATTGCAACACGTTGCTGTTGACCACCTGATAATTCACTTGGTTTACGATTTAATAATCCTTCAATTTGAACAAGCTTAGCTGCATCAAATGCTCTTTGCTTTGCTTCATCCTTAGGAACACGCATATTCTCAAGTGGGAACATAATATTTTGTTCTACAGTCATATGAGGATATAATGCGTAGTTTTGGAATACTAAACCAATACCTCTCTTTTCTGGTGCTAGAGTTGTAACATCGTCATCACCAAAAATAATGTTACCTGAAGTTGGCTGTTCAAGTCCGCTTAGCATAAATAAGGTTGTTGACTTACCACAACCTGAAGGTCCTAATAGACCAATAAGCTTTCCTGAAGGAATTTCAACGTCTAAATCGTTGACAGCAACAACTTTAGTTTTGGCTTTCTTATTTTCGAAAACCTTAGTTAAATGTTTTAATGTTATTTTCATAACGTTCCTCCGTACGGCACTAATATATTTTTTTTGCATATCTATTTTATCATATTTATAAAATCAATACAATAAGAGAATTGGTCCCAAATAAACCAAAAACAGAGAAATACTTCTTGAAATGTAAACGTTTTTTTACAATATTTAATATTAGTATACGAATTATTTTACATTTTAACAGTAATTCATTTTTAATTTAATTAAACATAATATATTATTTCAGAATACATACATCTTTATTTTCTTAGGTTAAAATAGCATTATTCATAAAAAATCCAAAAAAATTTAAGCTTATTTTTAACTCTATTTAGCTAAAAATAGTCTTTCTAATCTATTTTATAGAAAAAATGATAAAAAAGTATGACAGAGTGATACTTTTTAAGTGAATTTTCGAAAATATAAAACTTTATAAACATTTGACAAAATTTAACACTAGTGCTAATATCAAATTATAAAATATTTTATACAA
>OIZF01000866.1_pt1 | contig 19597 bp, 8 predicted proteins | sample 1588471 | NCBI WGS metagenome assembly OIZF01 (sample SAMN03283279) | human gut metagenome | biome: human-associated habitat; material: feces | host: Homo sapiens | place: Peru | collected 2012
TTTGCGGCAGAATCACACCGATGATATTATTCTTCTGCTTCGACAGGGATCTGGCCATCTCGTTCGGCTGATAATCCAGTTCTTTCATTACCCGATATACTTTTTCCCGTGTCTTATCGCTGATATATCCTCTATTATTCAATACTCTGGAAACGGTTCCCACCCCTACGCCTGCTCTGCGCGCTACATCTCTTATACTCGCCATACTTACTTTTCCTGTTCTGTTATTACTTTTCACAGTCACATAATAGTTACTGTTCATATGCCTGTCCTGCAAGGTGTTTTGACATGCATATACCAAAATTCCATTGCTGCAGGCAATCTGGAATAAATTTGGGCTACGTTACTGAGAATGGAGTGAACAGTAACGTAAGATATCCTGTTACAGCATTATTTTATGGAATCAGTATCTGCAAAAAAGATAGAAACCGAAGTTAAGGGAGGACTCCAGATGGGTGTGAGTATGAAATTTACAGATTTGGATCAATATTTATTTGGACAGGGAACCAATTATGAAGTATATAAGAAACTGGGTGCCCATCCGACTACATACAGACGAAAAAAAGGTGTATATTTTGCGGTCTGGGCACCGAATGCACAGTCTGTTTCTGTAATCGGTGAATTTAATGACTGGGAGGAAGAAGCAAACCCGATGGAGAAGGTTGGGCCGATCGGTGTTTATGAAGTGTTTGTTCCGGGGGCAAAGATCGGACAGCTGTATAAATTCTTTATCGTGGGTGCGCATGGAGAGAAGCTATATAAAGCAGATCCTTATGCAAATGAAGCTGAACTCCGTCCGGGTACAGCCTCCAGGATCACAGATATCACAGACTATAAATGGAAGGATGCCACATGGATCAAGAACAGAGAGAAGTTTGATGAGCAGGTAGAGCCTATGGCAATCTATGAGGTTCATCCGGGTTCATGGAAGAAGCATCCGCAGTCAGAGGAAAATGAAAAAGGATTTTATAACTATAGAGAATTCGCACATGCTCTGGCAGCTTATGTGAAGGAAATGGGATATACCCATGTAGAGCTTATGGGAATCGCAGAGCATCCTTTTGACGGTTCCTGGGGATATCAGGTGACCGGATATTATGCACCGACTTCCAGATATGGAACGCCGCAGGATTTCAAGTATATGGTGGATTATTTACATCAGAATAAGATTGGAGTTATCCTTGACTGGGTACCTGCACATTTCCCTAAAGATGAACATGGACTTGCGATGTTTGATGGAAGTCCATTATATGAATATGCAGACCCTAGAAAAGGTGAACAGAAAGATTGGGGTACAAAGGTATTCGACTATGGTAAGAATGAAGTTTTCAACTTTCTTATAGCTAATGCATTATACTGGGTAGAGAAATTTCATATAGATGCATTACGTGTGGATGCAGTTGCTTCAATGCTTTATCTTGATTATGGAAGAACTGAAGGAAACTGGGTTCCTAACAAATATGGTGACAACGGCAATCTCGAAGCAATCAGCTTCTTAAAGCATTTTAACAGCATGTTAAAGAAGAGATTCCCACAGGCAATAACTATAGCTGAGGAGTCAACAGCATGGCCTATGGTAAGTGGTGATCCTGACAATGGGGAATGTCTTGGCTTTACATTTAAGTGGAATATGGGCTGGATGCATGATTTCCTTGAATATATGAAGCTTGATCCATATTTCAGAAAGTTTAATCATAGCAAGATGACATTTTCATTGATGTATGCTTACAGCGAGAATTTTATTCTTGTGCTTTCACATGATGAGGTTGTACATCTTAAGTGTTCAATGCTTGGTAAAATGCCTGGTGACAGGGAGGACAAGTTCAAGAATCTTAAGCTGGCATATGCATATATGTGTGGACATCCAGGCAAGAAGCTTTTATTCATGGGCCAGGAATTTGGTCAGTGGAATGAGTGGAGTGAGAAGCGTGCTCTTGACTGGTATCTGTTAGAGGATGAAAGTCATACAGAACTTAAGGATTTTACGAAGAAGTGTCTTAAGCTTAATAAGAATTATCCATGTCTGTATGCTACTGACTACAGTAGTGAAGGATTCAGATGGATTAATGCCAATGATAAAGATAATAGCGTTTTATCATTTATGAGAATCAGTCCGGATGGAAAGAAGAATCTTCTCTTTGTACTTAATTTTACACCAGTTGAAAGAGACAGCTTCAGAATAGGAGTTCCATTCAAGACTAAGTATAAGCTGGTTCTTGGAGATAATGAAGCTGACCAGAAGAAGACTCTTACAGCCGTTAAGGGAGATTGTGATGGATATCCGCAGTCATTGCTTGTTGACTTACATAAGTATGGAATAGCTGTTTACGAGTTTAACGGTGATGTTTCTAAGGTTCATGCTACGAAGATATAGGAGAATAATATAGAGAAAGGGAGCTGGTTTGGATTTTTATTAATTCTGAATTAGCTTCCTTTTTATTTGTTGCCACTAATCTCTCAATTATCCCGCCATATCTGCCGAAATATTTATTACACGACAATGAGTGATTGTTTCAGACGGTAAATAAGAAAGGCAGCAGAATATGACATATACAGTTTCGGGCGCGAATTTCAATAAAGATGTAGCAACACAGGGAACATCTATTAATTATAAAGAAAATAAGATAGTTAAAAGTGAAGGTGTGGCAGGCTCATTTGCAGGAGTGGTAATCTCTGGCGGTGTGACAGCTGCAACTGACAATACATATGAGGGACTTCTTAAGGAAGCAGATGATGTAAAGAGCCAGATTATGGCGAGTGCTTCCGGTGCAAAGTTAAGCCTTAAGGCATTGATGATGAAGTTATCTGGTGCTGATGCGGTAAAGTTAGATGAGGACGGCTTTAATCTTACAGATGCCACACCTGATGATATGGTTAATATTATAGAAAAAATTAAGATAGAACTTGCGATGCACTCTGATGATTATGTTAATTATGGAACAGCAGTTTCTAAGGATAAGATTGAGAGTGTGACTGGAAGTGCAGCAACAGCGGCAAGTGTTGAGAGCCGTATGCAGGGAGCAGATATAGCTGTTAATGATGAAAGCGTTGCTGAGGTTAAAAGCACACTTGAAAAGAGCGGTGAATTAAAGCCGTTATCAGAGAACACAAAGAATTACATGGTTGCTAATGGCATTGAGCCTTCAATTGCTGGAATATATCAGGCACAGGCATCAACCTCATCAAGTATCAGTGCGGATGGTGTTACAATAGGAAGGTACGCAAATGCAATATCTGACGCTGATTTTGAAGCTTTAAGGCCGGGAATTGAGAAGATAATTGCATCGGCAGGTCTTGAGGTTAATGATAAGACGCTTGCTGACGCAAGAGCATTTATTGATGCACAGATTCCTGTTACTAAAGAAAATCTTGAATACAAGGCACAGCTTGATGCGATAGATATTGAAAAGATTCAAGCTGACTCTGACGAAATGCTTAATAAAATACTTGATAACATGAAGCTTGGAGGCAAGGCAGAGAATACGCTTGTTACAGACTCACCAGTTGATGATATAAGGACAGCTCTTGATACTATTAACAGGGCAGAGTATGCAGATGCTGCAAATGTGGTATCAAAAGGAGAAACATTTACAATAGCAAGCCTTAAGCTGGAGATGGATGCAAGAAGCTTCAGCATAGAATACAGTGCGGCATCAGTAAGCACAGGAAATAGTGAAGTTAAGAATCAGGCATCTGATGTACAGCAGGCAGCAGACAAGGCATATGACACGCTTGTAACAACAAGGGTTCTTATGAGTGCGAATGCGTCTATATATCTCGTTAAGAATAACATTTCTATTCTTACAACTCCGATAGATGAGCTTAATTCAATGCTTATGGAATATGAACAGGCGGATGAAATGTATGAAGAAGCGCAGATTGCATATACAGATGTTCTTGAAGCAAGAAAGACATTGAATGAGATTGTAAGAAATCCTGCGCGTGTATTTGCCAGTATGTTTGACAAGATGAATGAAACTTATGAGGCGGTTGGAACTCAGATAAGAGGCGATTTGGGTGATTCATTAAAGAAGGCAGTACAGGGAAGTGCTGATGATATTATTAAGGAGCTTGGACTTGAGGGAACTGATGAGGACAAGGAAGCAATAAAGGTACTGGCTGCTAATAACATGGATATGACAAAGGAAAATGTAGAGACGGTCAAATCTGTTAATGCAATGATTAATAATCTTATTAAAAATATGAAACCGGAGACAGTTCTTAATATGATAAAAGATGGCGTAAATCCGATGAATGCTTCAATTGAGGAGGTCAACGAGTATCTTACAGCGGCTAACGATAAAGCATCTAAGGATAATGAGGAGAAGTTTTCAAAGTTTCTGTACAAGCTTGACCGTACCAATGGTATTACTAAAGCGCAGAGAAAGCAGTTTATAGGAATATACCAGATGATGAATATATTCACCAGAGATGCCGGAGTGGCAGCAGGCGCACTGATTAAGCAGGGAGCTGAGGTCACTATGAATAATCTTATGACTGCATATAATTCAAGAAAACATTATGACATGGATGCTGTTATTGATGAGAATACAGGAATGGCAGAGATAAGTGGAACTGCTAACTATTACAGTGCATTATTTATGGCAAATGGTGGATTAGTTACCCCGAATACATTAAAGAATGTGGACAACTCATCCGGAATCGGAGAGCAGTCAGTTGAAATGTTTATTGAACAGTTAGAGGATAACTTCGATGCGGCAGCCGAGGAACAATATTATGAGGAATATCTTAAGGAACAGCAGGCAGCAGTGCAGGCAGGAGCTGATATATTGAGGCAGATAAGAAATGCAGATACAGAAATAAACAGTGGTAACATACAGGCTGTTAAAGCATTTTTAGAATCTGGACAGTTCCCGGATATCAGAGGCATTAAGACAACACGTGATTATGCAAGGAATTCGATTGAAAAAATCGGACATAAAGAAAAACTGTCACTTATGTATGAAGAAATGAAAGATGAGACAGAGGAAGAACTTCAAGAGGTTCTTTCCAAAGCGGGAGACCTTGATACACAGATAGATGTCAATTACGAGGAATTTCTGGATTTAAGGCTTAAGGACAGAACAATCGGATATATTAAGAATCTGGCATTAAGACATGATTACAGAATACCGTATATAACAGACTCAGGAAGTACTGGTATGCTGAAGCTTACATTGGTTCAGGATGACGACAATAAAGGTCGTATATCTGTAAATATGCTAAGCAGCGTATTAGGAAAAGTTTCTGTTGAGGCAAAGGCTGACAGAGACAGTCTTGGTATGTACATTGTCAGTGACACAGCAGTTTCAGATGAAGGAAGCCAGTTTCTTGATGATATGGAAGAATCTTTAAAAGAAGCATTTGGCTTTAAAAATGTGACTGTCAACACTACAAAATCGTCAGATGTGCCATATGTGACTTATGAGGCAGCGGCGGATAGTGTGGCAACAGATAAGCTGTATGAAATTGCAGCACAGATTGTAAAACAGCTTGCAGGCTAAAGATTTGCACAGAAAGTCCGATATATAGAGCATGAACAGGTAAATTGGACAGACAGAAAGGTTAAGATATGAGAATAGGAACTAATGTGGCAGCGATTGTTGCCAACAATGCATTACAGAAATCACAGAATAATCTGTCAACATCAATACAGAGATTATCATCAGGATACAAGATAAACGGTTCTAAGGATGATGCCGCAGGCTGTGCAATATCTGAGAAAATGAGAGCCCAGATAAAAGGTCTTGATCAGGCTGGGAATAATGCTAAGGATGGAGTTTCTGTTATAAGTACAGCAGAAGGTGCAATTAATGAAATCCAGAGTATGCTTACAAGATTAAAGGAGCTTAGTGTACAGGCAGCTAATGATGTTAATTCAGATGATGAAAGAGAAGCTATCCAGAAAGAGATAAACCAGATTAATAAAGAGATAGACAGAATATCAGAACAGACAGAATTTAATACACAGTCTCTTATTAACGGTAATCTTTCAAGAAGAGTATATTCAGACCTGCAGGGAGTTAATCAGCTTTCAGTATCTGATAATTATACAGCAGGCATATATGGAATTACAGTTACAGAGGACGCCAGACAGGCTATCGCAGTAGGTACAGGTACTATCAGCATGTCAGCTACAACTCCTATTGCAGCTGATGAGGCAGGCACAATAAAGATTAACGGTTACAGTATTAACATTACAGAGGGGGATACTCTGGATGTAGTAATGGGAAAAATAATTGATGGTGTTAATATTACAGGTGGTTCTGCATTTGCAACAGCAAGCCTTAATAATGATACAGCAGCTAATGGAACAGAATATGCAGGCTATGAGCCAACAGCCAGTTATGCGGGTTCGACACTTGTTATTATGACTAATCAGTACGGAAGTGACCAGAGAATGAATATAACATGTGATAATGCAAGTCTTGCAAATATGCTTGGAATACCACAGGCTGCTGCAAAGGATGGAATTCTCGTAGAGGGAAGTGATGTTAAGGCAGAGATTGCTACTGATAATAATGGAGACAGAGTAGGATTTGCCAATTCAGCAATTGTTTCTACAAAGGGAACCGTTATAACAGTAACAGATGTTAATAATAAGAATTTTTCTTTGGATGTTCCGGGTAATACAGTGGGAACAGTTTTTGATGACAGCAACAATAATGGCTCGTCTGTGGCAGGTGCGGGAACAGCAAAAACAATCAATCAGGAAGTTACAGATGTTGGTACAATGAGCATACATGTAGGAGCTAATCAGGATCAGGTTATTGTTATTGATATACCAGCAATTACAACATATACATTAGGAACAGATAATCTTAATGTTATGACTCATTATACAGCATCACAGGCTATATCAACTGTAGACCAGGCTATTACCAGGACTAATGAAATACGTTCGAAGCTTGGTGCATATGAGAACAGATTTGATCATACAACTAATAACCTTGATGTTTCTAACGAGAATCTCACCAAGTCTTTATCAACTATGATAGATACTGATATGGCAGAGGAAATGACAACATATACATCAGAAACAGTTCTTACACAGGCTGCCACATCAATACTTGCACAGGCTAATGAAAGACCTTCACAGGTATTGCAGTTATTACAGTAAATGTAGTAATAATGCTGTAGTAGTCGTATTGGAAAGGAAATGTATGACTAAGGAATTGATAAAAACATTTCAATATAGGATTACGCAAGCCACTGCATCACAGCTTGTTGTAATTCTGTATGATTTAGCAGACCGGTATCTTGAAGATGCATGCGAATCGGATGAAGAAGTGCAGATAAGGGATAACATATATATGTCTGGTAAGGTTATTGACCAGCTGATAAGTGGATTGGATATGCAATATGAAGTGTCTGCTAATCTTTTTGTGATATATAATCATATAAAAAGAACTCTTATATCTGTATCAGTAAGTCTTAACAAAGCAGAATTAAAACGCGTCAGGGGATTGCTGAAGAATTTAAGGGAATCTTTCTATGAAGTCAGTAAACAGGATACATCAGAACCACTGATGAAGAATACACAGACAGTATATTCAGGCCTTACATATTCTAAGGGCGGAATCAGTAATGAGACACAGACAGATAACAATATAGCGAACAGGGGATTCAGGGTATAAGCTGCCAAAAGAGGCTGTGAAGGTTGGCGATAATATAGACCTTGAAGATGTGTATCTGTATTATTTTGAATAATGATTAATATATAAGCGTTGTGCCATAACAATTTTGGTTGTTATGGCACATTTTTTGTGAAAAAAATGTGAAAAATAGGTAAAAAAGACTATAAATCTGTATTGGGGGGGGTAAAACGCCATATTTCAGTGGTGATAATGGGCATAATGTTGTATTTTTGATATGTATTTTGTTTGCGACTTGTTAATGTTTAACAAATTGCATAGTCCGTGAAAAAACAATATATGATATTTTAATATAGTTTGTTTATACGGGCAAGAAAGGGAGAAGCTATGAAAAATCAGAAAAAGAAAAGCTGGTTTAAGCGCGTATCGGCAGTATTAATGACAGTGGCATTAGTATTGTCAGGTATTTCGTTACCAGACGGGCTGTTTAACATTACGGTTAAAGCAGCAACCAAAGCCAGTGCATCATGGACAGTTAATGATACCATGTATGCAGACGGCGATAGTGGCAATTCTGTCACAGAATTAAATGGAAAATCAGGAAAACTGGTTAATTCCAACGGGGATGAATTGTTAGTGGATGCAACATCTAAAGGTGCAAAAATTACTAACAGAGTAAGTAATGGAGATTATCAGGTTAATAAAGGTACAACACTTACATTTCCGGTTGTTAGTGGTGCGAAGACATGTACAATAACACTGAATGCATCCAATGCGATAACAGCTGATAATATCAAGTGTACAGGTTTAACAAATATTAAAGTGACAGAGCAGTCAGCTACAAGCTGGAAGAATTATGTAATTACTGGTGAACCGGAAAAGGGTGTAACATCAGTATCAATTACATTAACTGCTGAGAATTATTTTAAGTCAATGCAGGTAGATTCTTCAACAAGCTATGCTGAGACTGCAGCAGCATTTGCCAAAGGACATACTAAGGCAGAGTGGTATTATAAAGGAAGTGTTTCAGCAAGTAATAATTCTACATCATCAATCCAGAAGGTTACAGGAACTTATACTAATGCTGGTGGAGATGTGTTATATGTAGATGCAACTCCTTCTGGAAAATTTCAGCCAGATGAAGCTAAAACAAGGATTCAGGTAAATATCGGAACAAAGATTGTAATGCCGGCTAATGGAGATAAGGCTGTTGTTACATTGCTTCTTAATAAGAATAATGTAGGTACAGATACGGAGAGCGTATTATCAAAGTATATTACAATAAGTGGTAAGGTATTAAGAAAAGCAGAATGTATATCAAATGAAAAGGATACAGATGGCAATTATAGAAAAGTAACAATTGAATGTTATCTTACAGGGGATGAAGGCGAGATTACATTAGATGTTATTGCTAATACATACATCAAATCCTTATCAATCGATTGCCAGACTCTTGATAAGAAAGCAATATCAGGAACTGTTACATCTAATTCAGAGATTCCATCTGATTTACAGGTGGTTGCAACTAATAAGACAACAGGTCTGACATATACATCAGATGTTAAGGATGGCAATTATTCAGTAGGAGTTCCGGCAGAGGATACTGAAATGGAGTATGAGTTATCTCTTAGTAATCCTGCTTATATCATTGCAAGTGGTGTGGCAACACATAAGATAAGTACATCATCATCAGACATAACAGCTAATCTTAGTATTATGAAGCTGTCTACATGTACAGTTACAGGAACTATAACAGGTTTTGCAGATGATTATGATACAGATAATCTTAATCTTGTATTTACAACAACTGATGATACAGAATATGTACCAGAGGTTACAATAGATAAGATTAAAAATACATATTCTGCTAAATTAGAAAAAGGAATTACATATAGTGTAGACCTTAAGGGAGCTAATGATTATGATATCACCTCAACAAAGACAGGAATATCATATTCAGAGGATTCAACATTAGACTTTGAAGTTTCACTTAAGCCAGTGTATAAGGTATCACTTACTCTTCCAGAAGAGCCGGATATGACAGGAAAGAGTGTTACATATACATACACTAATAAGGAAGATGGTTATACATATATATTTGCAAATAAGGACTCTGTGCAATTAAGAGATGGTTCATATACACTTTCTCTTAGTGGTGATTTTGAAGCACAGCCTTATAAGATTACAGCAGGTGATACTGTTACAGTAAAGGGAGCAGATGTAACACAGACATTAGTATTTGAGCAGATTACTAAATGGTCATTTGCTCAGAGTGCTGATGGTAACTACTATAAAGATAATATCCAAAGTAAAACAGGATATTATAACGGTTTGTATGTAGATGCAACAAATGGAAAATTAGTTCCTAACGGTGCTTCACCTAATTCAGCACAGTTTACAACAGGAGCTAAAATTACTGTACCGGTAAGTGGAAAGTGTACTGTATCGGTAACAGCTTATCAGGCGCAGTATGCATTATATACAATTAATGGAGCTGCGGCTTCAACAACAGATGCAACAACTGTATTTAATTATGATTCTAAAGAAGCAGGAAGTATAGAGATTGTATCAACAGGTTCAGCTTATATTGCTTCAATATCAGTTGTATATCCTGCAAAGGATGTTGAATATGTAGAACAGAAGGCAATGCCTAAGACCTATGGTTACGGTTCTGAGTCAGGTCTTGTTGTACAGCCGACAGGACAGAGACTTGTTATGACACAGACAGGCGGAGCAATGCCAGCTAAAGAAGCGACAGCATTTACATCAGCAAGCTTCTATGGATTCGAGGAGACAAGCGATGCTAATAAGCTTACAGCAGATATAACAATTAATGAATGTGGTTCAAGCACTTCTAATGGTATATTCTTTGGAGCATTTAATAAGGATTACATTGTGACAGCAGGTATCAGAAAATCTGATCAGCTTAAAATGATTTATTCTAAGTCAGATAAGGATATAGCAGGAGCATCAAGCAGTATTGATTCAACAATTCCAGCAGGTACAGTTGTAACATTTACTATGGAAAAAACAGACGCCGGACTTGTTATAACAGTAACACCTAAGGATGGAGAGACAAAGACAGCAACATATCCTTATGATAAGAATGAGTTGTTTAAAACTAATGTAAAGAATACAGCAGTTTCTTATGGATTTGTTTTAGCAGGAGTTAAGGCAACTATCCAGAATATGAAGTATACAGCAGCAGATGGTACAGTTCTTTATGATCAGAACAATTGTTATAAGGCAGAGGGAACAGCTCCTGTTGTTAAGGAAGTAACAGCAAAGGCTGCATCTACAAGAGATTATATTACAGTAAGCTGGAATAATTCTGTAGAGGCAGACGGTGATGGTGTCTATGTACTTCAGGTTTCTAAGGATGGAAGCGCATGGAAGGATGTAGAAACAGAGCTTACTGCTACAACATATAAGTATGCTATCAGTGATGCTGGCGAATACAGCTTCAGGGTATGCGGAAAATTAGGTGTTTCAGGTGAAAGAAATGCCTATGCAGAAGCAAAGGCAGTTGAAGTAATGGCTGCACTTGATAAGCCGGTTGTAAGTATTGCATCGAGCGCAAAGTCAGTTAATCTTAGCTGGAAGGAAGTAAATAAGGCAGATACTTATAAAGTGTATCGTTATTCATATGATGAAACACAGGATAATGCTTCTTTAATTACAACAACTAAAGAATGTGCATATGAAGATAAGGATATAACAACAGATATGCCATATTACTATTATGTTGTGGCATATTCACACATTGGGGATGAAGTAGATAATTACAGTAATCCTTCAGAGACTGTCTGGGCAGTTCCATCAACAAACCGTATCGGCAAATATGTATATGAGGATCAGGCTGTAAAGTACACAGTAACTAAGAAATCATATGATACAGTTTATAATGGAAAGATTACTATTGAAGGAATAGTTGAGGATAATGTATCGGTTATACTTGCGGTTAATGGTAATAAGGCTGCGCAGCAGGATGTAAAGGCAAAGGGAAAGTTTGCATTTACAGATATTGATGTTGCAGAAGGAAGAAATGATGTTGAATTGCTTTTTACAGACAGTAAGGGTAATACAACAAGAGAAACTTATAATTATGTATATCTTACTAATTACAATAAGGTTGTAGACAGTGCATATGAAGGTACTGATGGTGAGGAAGTCAACGGTATTCCTACATATAAGACAGTACAGGCAGCAGTTGACTCTGTAAGCAGCAATAATACAGAGCGTGTAATTATCCTTGTTAAAGAGGGTGACTATGAAGAGCACCTTGAAGTTAAGTCACCATACATTACACTTATAGGTGAGGACAGTGAAAAGACAAGAATTTTCTATGATACTAAAGAATGGGTTGGCGGAGATATGAAGTTAAGATGTGCTGTATTAATTAATTCAGCAGCAAAAGGATTTTCCGCAGAAAACCTTACAATAGAAAATACATATAAGTATCTTGGTGATGGTTCACTGAGTAATGAATCGTGTGATGCTTTAAGAAATGATGCTGACGAAACTTCTTATATTAATGTAAGAATTCTTGGATATCAGGATACATTGTGTGCTAATGGTGGAACACAGTATTATTACAAATGTTACATAGCAGGTAATGTAGACTTTATATATGGCAATGACCCTAGAGCGTTATTCAATGATTGCAGACTTGTATTCCGCTACAATGCTAACAAGAATTCTGGTTATGTATGTGCGCCAAAGGCATCGGCTGATGCAGCATATGGACTGACATTTAATAATTGTCAGATTCTTTCAGAAGACGGTTGCTCAGGAAGCAAGTATTATCTTGCAAGACCATGGGGAGCAGATGCATATATTACATGGATAAACTGTTACATGGGTAAGATTTTAAGCGGAACAGCTAAAAAACCATACTCAGATATGAGTGGTAACAAAGCAGAAAATGCAAGATTCTTTGAATATGGAACTTATGGACCTGCATATGTAATTAATGCTGACAGAAGACAGATTTCAAAGAAAAAAGCAGAAGAGATGGTATCAGCAGATTATCTTGGATGGAATCCATATACAACAGTAACTGAAGAAGGCACTGCATATAAGGGTTCAGTAAAGACAGAAAGTTCTGACAGATATGTAGAAAAAGAGTATTTATCAGATACATATGATAAGACTGAGGGCAATGATTCAGGTCTTTCACAGTATGAGCAGGAAGGATATGCACAGAGTGCCGGTGTTACAGGTGGAGGATTATTAAAAGAAACATCTGATAATTATTACACAGCAGGAACGGCTGAAGAATTCCTTAAGGCAATACAGAGTGTTAAAAAGTCTGGAAAAGCATCAGTTATTGAGCTTACAGCAGATGTTGCACTGGGTGATAAGGAAGTAAATAATTTCAGTGATTACAGTGCATTTATAACAGCGCATAAACTTGCACCACTCACTCATCCAACATTGTTAAAGACTGGTGTATCAATGCTTAAGCTTGCAGATATGAGCAATCTTACAATTTACTCTAAGAATGGAGCTAAGATTACACATACATGTATTGATATTACAGGTTCAAGCAATATCATCATAAGAAATATTAAGTTTGATGAGTTATGGGAATGGGACGAAAATACAAGTGGAGCATATGATCGTAATGACTGGGATTATATGACTATAGAAAAGGGCAGTTCTGATATATGGATTGACCATTGTACTTTCTATAAGGCATATGATGGTGTTATTGATGTAAAGACACCGAATAATAATACTGATATTACAATATCATGGTGTGAGTTCCTTCCAGCCAGTGATAATAATGTATTCTTTGAAGAGATGATGAATGCGTTAAAGGCATCACCGGATAGTTATCCTTATTATAAGCATTTGCTTGAAGAGGGAATGACAGAACAGCAGATATATAATTATTGTTATGGACAGAAGAAAACTCATCTTTTTGGACAGTCAGACGAAGATACATCTGCAAAGAACATAACAGTAACTCTTGCTAATAATTACTACAAGAATTCTATGGACAGAATGCCAAGACTTCGTTATGGTACAGCACATGTTTATAACTGTATTATGGATGCACAGGATTTAAGAAATATGCGTCTTGATATAGAGAACACTGCAGGTGCACAATTAGCACAGAAAATAGTCAGCAATGGAGCTTCATCTAACTGCGGAGCGCATATGTTACTTGAAAACTGTTATATGTCAGGAATATCTAATGCACTTATAAGTGGAAATGGAGATAGTGCGGCGGGTTATATTAATGCAATTAACACAATATATATGCTTGATGGAAAGCAGAAAGAAACAAAGGTTATTCTTAACACAAGCAAAGCTGGTGAGGTTGCATTGATTCAGGATAAGGATGAATTCAAGAGTGCACTTCCATATAGTGGATATACATTATATGCAGCTTCAAGCCTTGATAAAAAAGTTAAGCCATATACAGGAGCTGGAAAGCTTACTCTTACAACATTACAGTGGGAAAAGACTACTTACAATGATATTAAGGAAGAGCATACAACCCATGTATGGAATGACGGTACAATAACCAAAGAGCCAACATGTACAGAAGCAGGAGAGAAGATTTATACATGTACAGTATGCGGCGAAAGCAAGAAAGAAACTGTAGCGGCAGCAGGTCATAAATACAGTTCGGAATGGACAATAGACAAAGAAGCAACTACAACAGAAAAAGGAAGCAAGTCTCATCATTGTACAGTATGTGGAGATAAAGCAGACATCACTGTGATTCCTATGATTAAGGAAGAGATAAAACCAGAGATAAAGGTAGAGATTGTAAAGAAGGATGATGTTCCGGAAACAAGCCTGTCAGAGTCAAAGGATGATATAATTAACAGTGTTCTTACAGAAGATGAGATTAAGGCTGTTAAAGCAGGTGCAAAGGTTGATGTATCAATTAATGTAAGTAATGCTGATGATACAGTAAGTGATGCAGATAAGGCATTAATCGATAAGAAACTTAATTTTAATGAGAAGATAGGCCTTATTCTTAACATAGAACTTTATAAGGTTATTAATGAAAAAACAACTAGTGTTAATCAACTGAATAATGCAGTGACATTTAAGGTTATAATACCAGATAAGCTTATTAATAAGGATGCATCAATAAAAAGATCTTATAGTGTAGTGAGAATTCATAATGGAGTTGCAGAAATTTTAGATGTAGTTTATAACGAAAAAGATAATTCGATTACATTTGCAACAGACAAATTTTCTACATATGCAATCATATATAAAGATACTGAGAAGAAGACAGAAAATGTAGAACAACCATCGGAAGGTGCTGGCGACATTACAGACACAGCAGAAATAAGTGATACCGATGTTGGTACAGTAGATTCATTATATACATCAGCGATTGCATGGTTTATGTGTATGGTTATTTTTGGATTAGGTATTATATATTCTATGACAAGAAAGAATAAAAAGTGTAATTAATCTTACAGACATAAAAAGGAGATGGCAGTGATTGGCTGCCACCTCCTTTTTGCATAAATAAAAATATAATCATTATCTTCGTCTTCTTCTGTTGTAATGTTTTCTCTGACGTTTTCTTCTGGCACGTTCTTCTATTATATATATAACAAATAAAATAACAGCACCGATACCAACAAGAACCCATATGTTGATTTTAATACATGTTTTTGGCTTGTAAGTTGAAGAAACTTCATTTTTAGCATATGGCAGCAGCCTTCCTGTGTCAGTGCCGGCAGCAGATATGTTAAGAGTAGTTGTTCCTACTGTATTATCGTTGTATAGGAATTTCAAATGTGTTGTCATAACGCCATTTTCATTCGTCATATTGTAGTTGTCATCTACAGTCATAATTACATTTGCCAAAGAACTCTTGTTAGGAATAGTTATAAATGAAGCATTAAGTCCGAAATCAAGTGAAAGTGTTGAAAAAACGGCTGAATTGTAGTAGTTGTCGTTGGAGAACATAGCTCCAAGCTGACTTCCTGTAGTTGTTGATTTCTGGAAATTAGAAAAGCCCCAGTCAAAAAGCGTCTTTGTATCAGTATATCTTAAATCATCTGTTGCTTCCTTAAATACAACACATATGAGTCTCATGCCATCTTTTTCTGCAAATGTTACAAGTGTGTTCTGGGATTCATCAGTATATCCTGTCTTTCCTCCCTTACAGTATTCATAATAGTAAGAACGGCCTTTCAACATCTTATGTCTGTGTCTGATTGTACGCTGTGCAGACATGTTAGTTGCAGGAATTACATATGCGTCAGCAGTAGAATCGATGCTGACGAAAGAAGCATTATTATAACAGCCTCTTGCAATCATTGCCATATCATATGCTGTTGTGTAGTGGTTGGTATTATATAATCCGCTTGCATTGGCAAAATGTGTATTCAAGGCACCAAGTTCTTTTGCCTTGGCATTCATCATATCAACAAATGCGTCTATGGAGCCGGCTACATGCTCACCGAGAGCATATGCCATTTCATTGGCAGAGTATAATAAAAGTCCGTGGAGAAGCTGGTTTACAGTAAATTGCTCTCCAGTCTTACATCCTAAATTAGCATCCTCATATATATTGATAGAAGTGGCTGCGGCCTGTGAAAATGTTACTACATCATCCATGTTGCAGTTCTCAATGGTAAGAAGTCCGGTAAGGATTTTGGTTGTGCTGGCAGGATAACATTTTTCATGCGAGTTTCTTTCGAATAAAATAGAGCCTGTGTCAGCATCAACAAGAATACAGCTACTGGAATTAACTTCCGGGGCATCAGGCCATGAAACTTCTGTATTAGCAGTGCCAGTTTCAGAATAGGTTATGTTATATGCTGCAGCGTGTGCATCTGTGGTAAATACAGAACATGCTAATACCGTGGCAGATACTGCGCTGGTTATCTTTATAAGTAATCCTTTAAGAAAATGTTTTTTCATTATATGGATAATTCCTCCGATTAATATAATATACTATTATATTTTAGCTTAGGATTGTCCATAAGTAAACCCTGCTTGGCAAAAAGTGATATTTATGGTAAATAATATATGTATAATTCAGACTTGGTAAGTGTCCGTATGTGCGTGCAACAAATGCTTTCAGGATGACTTCTGCACAGCTTGTCATATTCAAGCATTTGCCGCACACGCATACGGACACTCAGCAATTCTGATTAAATAAAAGATACGAGGAGTAACGTATGAGACTTAGAAATGTACCCGGAGCAAGGGAAGTAATGATAGAGAATGAATATGTGTTTACAGAGCCAGAGGGGATGAAAGGCACATGGTCACAGGTTTTCGGTAATGATAATCCAATCCGTATTGAGATTGGTATGGGTAAAGGCACATTTATAACAACACTGGCAGTGAATAACCCTGATATTAATTATGTGGGTATCGAGAAGTATTCAAGCGTGCTTTTAAGAGCTGTTGAGAAACAGGATGAACTTCAGCTTCCTAATTTAAGATTCATCAGAATGGATGCAGAGGCTATATGTGAGGTGTTTGGAGAGGGAGAGGTAGACAGGATATATCTTAATTTTTCAGATCCATGGCCAAAAGACAGACATGCGAAGAGAAGGCTTACATCAAGACAGTTCATGGCGAGATACGATGTTATATTAAAGCCGGACGGACAGGTGGAATTCAAAACAGATAATAAAGATTTATTTGATTTTTCATTAGAAGAGATTAAAGAGGCAGGCTGGGAGCTTCCTGTTGTAACATTTGACTTACATAATGACTCTGTACTTAACGAGGGTAATGTAATGACAGAGTATGAGACAAGATTTTCACAGATGGGCAATCCTATATGTAAACTTGTTGCGGTAAGAAATCATTAATAATAAATGCATATACTATATAAAGGCTTTGGGAGAAATGTTGTGAAGAATAAAGCATTTGCAAGGAAAGTATCAGAAGTGATGTATGTGCATAAAGGAGCAAATTACAGAGTGGTAAGGTTTAAGAATTCCCTCGACGATGTCGTGAGAATTCTTAATACCAAGAAATAATCTAGAGGTCATCGGGCGAGTCATAAGGCTGCACGGTGACTTTTCTTTTGTCCAGGAAATGCTGCACTGTAATGTTTAACAGGTAGCTTAATACGGCAAATACAGGAACTCCGAGGAACATTCCAATTACGCCAAACAGCGCACCACCTACGGTTATTGAAAATACAACCCATACAGGCTTAAGACCTGTAGTGCTGCCGATGATACGAGGTCCGATAAGCAGACCGTCAACCTGCTGGATGCAGACAATCATGATTACAAATATGATAAGTTTGATAGGGCTTGCAATAACAATAATCACACCGCCAATTACGCCACCGATATATGGTCCGAAATACGGAATCATGTTCGTTATGCCGACAATCACACTTATAAGCACTGCATAAGGCAGCTTGAGAATCAGCATGATAATAAAGCAGATAATCATGACAATAATTGAGTCAAATGATTTGCCAATAATATAATTAATAAAAATACTTGCACAATTCTTACAGATGATGCGTGTATTGTCAGCTGTCTTCTTAGGAAGCACGGCATATAAAAATCTCTTAAAATGATAAAAAATATTCTTATTATCGGAAATCATGTAGATGGACACGATAATTGCAATAACAAGATTTAACACACCCGAAAGAATAGCCATGGATGTATTGAGAATGTAAGGAACCATATTGGTAAGTGCACCAGTCAGGTAGTCAACAAGTTTAGGAAGAGCGTCTTCAATCTTCTGATTAATGAAATTGTAATCGATAGAAGAATTGGCGTGCTTATCCTCAAACTCAGTGAACCAGTTGCGGATATTCTCGTACCATACAGGAGCCTGATTGGCAATCTCTGTAATGCTTTTGTATATCTGAGGCACAACAAAGCCTATTAATACTGCAAATGCGCCAACTGCAATCAGGTAAGCAACAAGAATTGAAAGCATTTTGGCAGCTTTCTTGGACTTGATATGGCATACCCCCATGAAGAACCTGTTATAAAGGGTCTTGATAAACGGATAAAGAACAAGCGCAATCATGGCACCAATAAGAAATGGTGACAGTATATGGAATATGTTGCCCAATGACTTTACGGTTGCAGGCCAGTTACCAATGAACTTATATATAAGAATTGCACCTAGCACAAAAAGCAGACCATATATAACAATTGTAAAGTACTTGCTGTTAGGCTGGAATACATTCTTGCCAACAGTTTTGTCAGGTTTTGGCGGCTGTTCCTGTTCAGAATCAAGATTAATAGCCTCAATTGGAATGTTGTCAACGTGTTTTGGCTGTTGTTCGAATTTTTTTAACTTCATATCAACTCTCTTTTCTTAATAAATGTATATTAAATATAAATATTTTCTCTTAAAATTGGGAATATAATAGAATTATAAGGTGTATAAAGGCACATATCAATATAAAAAACATGGTAAAATGATGAAAAAACAAGAAAATCATAAAAAAAGTTAAATTGTTCTTAAATAAATACAAAAAAGTGCTTGCATTTTATATTTTGCTGTGATAATATATAAGCCGAACGCGTGAGTATATTGTATTTGTGCGCTCAAAAAACTGCAGATTTTAATGAATTTACGGAAGGAGGATTTCCAGTGAAAGTAAGATCATCTGTAAAGCCGATCTGCGAGAAGTGCAAGGTCATTAAGAGAAAGGGATCCATCAGAATCATCTGTGAGAACCCGAAGCACAAACAGCGTCAGGGTTGATTGGCGGTTTAAAGTTTGTGTAACGTGCGGCTGCAGTGTGAGACGCCCGGAAGGGTTGTTCAGACTGTTAAGATAGTTTTAGCATGTATTGCCTAATACCGAGAGGCAACGTTGGCCCGTTGGCCGCAGTAATTCGGAAAGGCTGCTTTTCGCCAATTGCAGCTGGGTGTTTTACCGAGGCACCCCAATTAGGAACTGAGAAATAAGGAAGTGATGTGTCCGATACATCCCATTTCACCTTACTTAAGTGAGAGAATTCGCGAGGGTAAGTGATGTACAGGCATTAAGGACTTTCAAAGTAGAAGATG
>OIZF01000871.1_pt1 | contig 19513 bp, 13 predicted proteins | sample 1588471 | NCBI WGS metagenome assembly OIZF01 (sample SAMN03283279) | human gut metagenome | biome: human-associated habitat; material: feces | host: Homo sapiens | place: Peru | collected 2012
TCCCTTTGGCATACAAAAACACCCCATTTCCTAAACAGTATACCATACTGTCTAACAAATGGGGTGCAGTTCACGGGGGCGCTCCCTTTTTATTCCCTTATTTGTTTGTCTGCTCAGGCATCCGAGCGGGAGAAGGCATTCTTCATATTGCAGCTCAGTTCAAAGAGGACCTTGTCCAGCGTATCGGCGGCGCGGGCCTTCAGCTCTCTGGCGATGGCCTCGTTGGCCTCCGTGCGCAGGGCGGCACGGCGGGCCGGGTCGGCCTCCTGGGCCTGTTTTTCATCGTAGGCGTTCAGCAGGGCGCGGGTGGCAGAGAGGACGCCTTCCTCGTAGCGCTCGATATGGAAGATGGACTTGCCGTAAGCGGCATCGGCCATGGCGGCGATCATCCGGCTGACCCAGTAAAAGCTCTCGGTGGAGACTTCGCCGGTGGTGCAGGCGAGGTAGGCCGGGGTGGTGTCCACATTGGCATAAAACGGCACCATCGTATTGAAGGCATTGGACGCATAGGCGATCCACTCCACCGTGCGGAACTCCTCCGGCAGATCCGGGCGCATCTGGGTCAGCGCCATGAAGCTGTTGCGGTTGATGCCGATCGTACGGTAGGCACCCTTGCTCTTCGGGTCGCCATAGGCGGCATACGGGTCATACGGGGTGCCCTGATAGTGCGAAGACAGCAGGTATTTCACGTCTTCCGGTGTGATCTTCCGCTCTGGGACCATGCACCAGGGCAGGTCGTCCGAATGCGGGGTATAGTCTGCATCGGGGCCTTCCCAGACCCAGGTGTTGGGGTTCAGATGCCGCAGCATGAACCAGGCGCGCGGTGTGTTATACACATGATCGGCGTCGTCGTGGCTGCCGAAGGCATCGCGCGGGTTGAAGCTGCCGTCCAGCGAGAGGTCGAGGTGGTGCTTGTCCACAAAGGCCTTCAGGTCGTCCGAGCACATGTAGTTTTCCTGTGCGCCGCAGGCGTCGGCAAAGTCGAAGCTGTCGATGCCGAGCTGGTTGGGCATCACGACATAGCTGTCGTCCGGCACACGGCGGGCCATCCAGTGGTGGCCGCCGATGGTCTCCAGCCACCAGATCTCGTTCACATCCTGAAACGCGATGCCGTTCATCTCATAGGTGCCGTACGTCCGGAGCAGCTCGCCCAGGCGCACCACGCCCTCGCGGGCCGAGCGGATATAGGGCAGCACGAGGCAGACGATGTCCTCCTCGCCAATGCCGCCAGGCACCTCCGGCCGTTCCCCTTTGGCGGGCTGGTACACCACCAGCGGGTCTGCACCCAGAACGCGCGGGTTGGACGTGATGGTCTCGGTGGCCGTCATACCCACATGGGCCGCATTGACGCCCGCTGCCGCCCAGATGCCCTCGCCTTCCACGGCGTTGGGCATGGCCGTCATCCGCAGCGCATGGCCGGGCAGCGGCACCTCCACATGGGAGATCACCGACCGATAGACGGCCGGGTGCTCCTCCGGCTGCACGACCACGAACTTTTTGGCCGTGAAATGCCCCGAACCCGAATCGTCGTTGCGGGCGACCATGGTGGAGCCATCGTATGATGCGTTTTTGCCGACTAAAATTGTAGTACAAGCCATTGTTCTGTCCTCCGAAATTGTTTCCTTATCTTTTCGGTTTGCCGAGGCTATTGTAAGCCTTTTCGGGGGAAAAGGCAAGATTTTTTGAGAAGGGAGCGTGGAAGTACGATTTATGGGACATAACAGAATTTATACTGAAATTATAGGAAGGATGCCAATTGACAACAACTTCCATTTCTCGTATGGTAACGGTATCATATCGTTCAGGAGGGATTTCTTATGAAGTTGCTCGCGCACATCAGTGATGACAAGACCCGCACACAGACCATCGAAGAACACCTGACCAGCACGGCTGCACTGGCCGGAAACTTTGCCGCAGCGTTTGGCGCACAAGCAGAAGCAGCGTATACTGCCCTGCTTCATGACATCGGAAAATATAGCGCTGGTTTCCAGCAACGCTTGCAGGGCGGCCCGCCCGTTGACCACTCCACTGCTGGAGCCAAGGCCGCGATCCAGGACGGAAACATTCCCGCCGCGCTGGCCATTGCCGGACATCACAGTGGCATCCCCGACCTCGGAAATCCGCATGACACTGCCGACGAAAGCACGTTGGTCGGCCGCTCCAAGCGGCGGATCGAAGATTGCTCCCAGTGGAAACAGGAGATCTCCCCTGCCAAAGCCGCTCTGCCGCCGTGGCTGCTCCGCCAGCCGGACAACCTGACCATGGCCTTTTTCACCCGGATGCTCTACTCCAGCCTGGTCGATGCCGATTTCATCGACACCGAGACCTTCATGGACGGTAAAGCAGCCCCGCGTGGGATGGGGGAACCACTTTCCGCTCTGCTGGAAAAAGTTCGGGCACAGGCCAAACGCTACCTTGACAGCCCTGCCGCTTCCCCTGTCGCGCAGGAGCGGAACAAAGTATTACGGGCCTGCATGGAACAGGGTGCTCATGCACCACAGGGGCTTTATACGCTCACAGTTCCCACGGGCGGTGGCAAAACCTTCGCGTCCCTCGCCTTTGCGCTGGAACATGCTGTGGCACAAAAGCCGCAGATGGAACGCATCATTTACGTCATCCCCTACACTTCCATTATCGACCAGACGGCGCAGACGTTCGCAGATCTTCTGGGAGAAGACAATGTGCTGGCCCACTTTTCCGGTGTAGACTACAAGCTGACCGAAAAAGACGACCTGACACCTGCTCAGTACCGGAAACTGCTTTCCAGCGAAAACTGGGACGCTCCCATCGTGGTGACGACCGCTGTGCAGTTCTTCGAATCCCTCTACGCCAACCGCAGCAGCCGGTGCCGCAAGCTGCACAACATTGCCAACAGTGTCATTCTTTTTGATGAAGCACAGACGTTCCCTACCGATTACCTGAAGCCCTGCGTTTCCGCCATCGCACAGCTGGTCCAGCACTACCACACTACCGCCGTTCTCTGCACCGCAACGCAGCCCGCCTTGACGCCGCTGCTTCAGGAGCTTGCCCCCGGCCTGACCGCAAAAGAACTCAGCCCCGACCCGGCTCACCTCTATGAAGTCCTTCGCCGCGTGACCCGGCAAGATCTGGGCACCCTCTCCGCTGAGGCCCTCTGCGCACAGCTTTCGTCTGCCGAACAGGTGCTCTGTGTGGTCAACCGGCGCAAGACCGCCCAGGATCTGTTTGCACAGCTCCCCGCCGAAGGCAGCTACTGCCTGACCACCTTCCTCTGTGCCGCTGACCGCCGCCGACAGTTGGACGAGATCCGCCAACGGCTCAAGGCGGGGCTTCCCTGCCGGGTCGTCTCCACCTCTTTGATCGAAGCAGGCGTCGATGTGGATTTTCCGCTTGCTTACCGTGAAGCCGCAGGGCTGGATTCCCTGCTCCAGACCGCCGGGCGCTGCAACCGGGAGGGCAGACGCGACCCGAAAAAAAGCATCGTTGCTTCTTTCCAGCTGGAAGGTCTTGCACCGCTCCCCATGCTTTCGCAGAATGTCAACGCCATGAATGCCACCGAGCGGGCCTACGACCTGCTCGACACACCGGATGCCATTCACAGCTATTTTGAATCCTTCTATCGCACCCGTGCAACGCTTGACAAACAGAACATTCTGGACGCTTTTCAGCATGGTATCAAGGGATGTCAGTTTCCCTTTGCACAGGTTGCCGGAAAGTTCCACCTCATTGATAATCACACTTACACGATCTATCTTCCCATTGAGGAAGGTGCCGACCTCTGCGCATCGCTTCGCGGCGGACACATCAGCCGTGCTCAGCTCCGCCGCCTGGGCATTTACAGCGTAGAATGCTATGAAAAGCAGTTCCGTTCGCTGGACGCCGCCGGTGCATTGGAACGTTCTCCGGATTTCCCCGATGATTCCGCCATCCTCGCTGATCCAGACTTGTACAGCCGCAAGACCGGCCTTTCGATGGAGATCGAAGAAGGCAGGGCGATCATCCTCTGAAATGGAAAAAGCAGCAGAGCACGCGACTCCACTGCTTTTCCCCCATTGCTTGAAACAACATCCAACAATTTCAATCCACATTCGTTTTTCTCCGAATGACTCCTTTATTATAGGTTGAATTTGGATTTTATACAAGTAGCATCTTGCATTTCGCAAAAAGTGTGCTATACTAAAGCCACAAGGAGCTTTTTGAAATAACATACAACAGAAGTCGATAGTAAAGAGGTGGTTGCAATGGGCAAATTCGATGTTCGCCTGAAAGTCCGACAACCGTTTGAAAGGAGGTGATGCGCATGTCCATGCGCATTGAAGTCTGGGGACCCTATGGATGCTTCTCCCGGCCCGAAATGAAGACCGAACGTGTCAGTTACGACATCATCACACCGTCGGCCGCAAGAGGGCTCGTTGAAGCGATCTACTGGCACCCTGGCCTGAAGTACCACATTGACCGCATCTACTTATTGAGTCCCATCCAGTTCACCAACATCCGGCGAAACGAGGTCCGCTCCACCCTGCTGGCTTCCGCAGCACTGTCTGCCGCCAAGGGAGGAACGCCGCCGGTGCTCTACACCAGCCAGGACATCCAGCAGCGCGCCGCCATGGTCCTGCAGGACGTCCACTATGTCATCGAGTGTCACTTCACCATGACCGACAAGGCAGCCCCCGGCGACAACCCCGGAAAATTCCAGGATATCCTTCGCCGCCGTTTGAGCAAAGGCCAGTGCTATCATCAGCCCTGCTTTGGCTGCCGCGAGTTCCCTGCCAACTTCCGGGAGTGGCCCGGCGGCGACATTCCTGCACTGGAAGAAGCCACGCAGGACCTCGGATTCATGCTGTATGATCTGGATTATTCTGACCCGGCCAACATCCGCTCGCAGTTCTTCCGGGCAAAGCTGGTCAACGGGGTGATGGATTGCCGGGATGTGGAGGTGTTCACATGATCTTACAGGCATTGACTGCTTATTATGAGCAGCTGCTCCGCACCGGACAGATCTCAGCCCCCGGCTGGGAGAATCAGTTCAAGGTCAGCTACTGGCTCCGCATCAACGCGGAAGGCCAGCTCATCGACCTCGTGGACTGCCGCCAGATGGTTCCGCGCGGCAAAAAAGAAGTGCTCGCCCCGCGGGAAATGGCAGTTCCTGCCCATGTCAAACGAGCTTCCGGCATTGCTGCAAATTTTCTGTGTGACAATTCCACCTATCTGCTGGGCGCAGACGAAAAAGGCAAGCCGGAGCGCTCCATCCAGTGCTTCGAAGCCTGTGCAAAGCTGCACCATGCCATTCTGGATGGGGTTGATTCCCCTGCGGCCAGAGCGGTCCTTGCGTTTTTTGACCATTGGAAGCCCGAAGAAGCATCGGCCCACCCGTTACTGGCTGACCGCTGGAAGGATATCACCGGAAACGCCAACCTTCTGTTCGACTATGAAGGGCCGGAGGGCAGCATCCTGTCCACTGAAGATGAAGCGATCCGAGCGGCATGGCAGCAGCACTACAGCAGCGCTTCGCCCGACACTCCGCTGGTCCAGTGTCTCGTGACCGGCCAGCAGGCCCCAGCCGCCCGGTTGCATCCTTCCATCAAGGGTGTTCCCGGCGCACAGAGCTCCGGAGCCGCGCTCGTTTCCTTCAACGCCCCGGCGTTCTGTTCCTATGGGCACGAGCAGGGCGAGAATGCCCCTGTCAGCGAATATGCCGCCTTTGCTTACACCACTGCATTGAACACGCTGCTTGCCGACCGGGATCATTGCCGTATCCTCGGCGATACCGCTGTGGTCTGCTGGGCCGAAAACGCGTCCCCCAGCTATTCCTCCCTCGGCATGATGGCCATGTTCGGCATCCCGGAAAACCATGGTCTTACCGAAGACGACCTGCGCAAAGCGCTGGACAACCTTGCCAAAGGGCAGCCCTGCAGCTGGATGGGCGAAGATCTGCAGCCCGGCCAGCACTTTTATGTGCTGGGGCTCTCACCCAACGCGGCGCGTATTTCGGTACGGTTCTTTCTACGTGACACCTTCCAGGTGTTTGCACAGCGGCTGCAGCGGTATGCAGAGGATATCACTGTGATCCACCCCGCTTTTGACAAGCGTGAGACCCTCTCCGTCTGGTCGCTGGTCCAGGAGACTGTCAACCAAAACTCGCGTGATAAAAAACCTTCGCCGCAGCTTGCAGGTGATGTTCTGCGCTCTATTCTGACGGGCACCTCCTATCCAGCTACACTTCTGAATGGAGCGGAACTGCGGATACGCGCCGAACAAACGATCACACGCGGCCGTGCGGCCATCATCCGGGCTTATTACCGCCGCCATCCCCATCCACAGGTTCCAAAGGAGGTTTTGGATATGCCTGAATTGAATGTAGCATGCAACAATATCCCCTATACTCTTGGCCGGATGTTCTCGCTATACGAACAGATCCAGCTGGCTGCGGCCAAGGCAAATTCTTCCAACATCAATGCCACCATCAAGGACCGCTATTTCAATGCGGCTTCTTCGAATCCCAGTCAGGTCTTCAACCTTCTGGGCAAACTTTCCGTCAGCCATCTTCGGGTCCTGCGCCGCAGCAATCCAAAGTTGGCCGGTTCTCTGCAAGGCCAGTTGGAAGAGCTTTCCATCCGCGTCGGCACATCCTATCCCCCCCATCTTGACCCTGCCAGCCAGGGTTCGTTCCAGTTGGGTTATTACTATCAGAATCAGGCCCGCTTCCAGAAGAAAGCCCCCGCTGATTCCACTGAGAATGTTTGAATTATAAGGAGGAACTGACATGTCTGAGCCTATCAAAAACCGCTATGATTTTGTGATTCTGTTCGATGTTGAAAATGGCAACCCAAACGGTGACCCCGACGCTGGCAACATGCCCCGCATCGATCCGGAAACCGGCTACGGTCTCGTGACCGATGTCTGCCTGAAGCGGAAGATTCGCAACTATGTGGAGACGGTCAAGGAAAATGACGAAAATTACCGCATTTACATCAAGGATACTGTCCCTCTGAACCGCAGCGATGCCGACGCCATCAAAGCTCTTGGCATCAGCGAGGACCTCAAGGCCGCCAAGAAGAGTGACCCGGACATTGACCGCCGTCTGCGCAATTACATGTGTGAGCACTACTACGATATCCGCACCTTTGGTGCTGTTATGACCACGTTTGTCAAAGGTGCTCTCAACTGCGGTCAGGTCCGCGGCCCGGTCCAGCTGAGCTTTGCGCGTTCGGTGGATACCATCATCCCACAGGAAGTCACGATCACCCGCGTTGCCATCACCACGGAGGCCGATGCTGAGAAAAAGGGCACCGAAATGGGCCGCAAGTACATCGTCCCCTATGCCCTCTACCGTGCAGAAGGTTATGTTTCCGCCAATCTCGCCCGTAAGACTACCGGCTTCTCGGAAGATGACCTGCAGCTGCTGTGGGAGGCCATCCTGAACATGTTCGAGAACGATCACAGCGCTGCGCGCGGTAAAATGGCCGTGCGGGAGCTCATCGTCTTCAAGCATTCTTCGGAGCTTGGCAACGCCCCCGCATACAAGCTGTTCGATGCCGTGACCGTCCAGCGCAAAGACCCCACCACCCCGGCGCGCAGCTACCGCGATTACACTATCACCGTATCCGACGCCCTTCCGGAAGGAGTCACCTGCAAGAGGATGTCCTGATGTCCGCCCCGGACGATTACCTGTTGATGTCCGGCATCCAGCATTTTTGCTTCTGCCGCCGTCAGTGGGCGCTCATCCACCTCGAACAACAATGGTCTGAGAACCTTCGCACTGCGGAGGGGCGGCTGGAACATACCCGCTGCCATGACACCGCGCAGACCGAGCGGCGGGGCGATCTGCTCATCACACGGGGGATGAAAGTCGTCAGCCACCGGCTGCGGCTCAGTGGAGACTGCGACGTTGTGGAATTCCGGGCGGACCCGGAGGGCATCCCGCTGCAACACACCGAAGGCCGCTGGCGGCCCATGCCGGTGGAGTACAAGCATGGCCGCGCCAAGGAGAACGACGCCGACCGGCTGCAGCTCTGCGCGCAGGCCATGGCTCTGGAAGAGATGCTGGCCTGTGATATCCCGCAGGCAGCTCTCTTCTACGAGGAGACGCGGCGGCGGGAACTCGTCCCATTGACGGACGCGCTGCGCCAAAAAACGCAGGCCACAGCCGACGAGATGAACCAGTATTTCGCCCGCGGCTACACGCCAAAAGTCAAGCCGGGAACCTTTTGCAACGCCTGCTCCCTCAAGGAGCTTTGCCTGCCCGCACTGTACAAACGCGCCGACCCCAGGGCCTACCTGAAAGCCTATCTGGACGAAGTGCAAGCGGAGGACACACCATGAGACAGCTTTTGACCCAGCTTTACGTCACTTCGGAAGACGCTTATCTTTCGCTCGACGGCGAAAATGTCGTGGTCAGCCGCCAGAAGACCGAGATCGGGCGGGTCCCGCTCCACACGCTGGAAGGGATCGTCTGCTTCAGCCGCTCCGGTGCCAGCCCGGCGCTCATGGGCAAATGCGCGGTCAAGGGCATCGACCTCTGCTTTTTCAGCCCCCACGGCCAGTTTTTGGCGCGCACCGTCGGCGAAGAGCGCGGCAATGTCCTGCTGCGGCAGACCCAGTACCGCATCTCCGACAGCGAAGCGCTGAGCTGTCGCTATGCGCGGTACTTCATCCTTGGCAAAGTTTACAACGCCCGCTGGGTACTGGAACGCGCCACCCGCGACCACCCGCAGCGCGTACCCGTAGAGGAATTCAAACGCACGAGTGCCCAGCTTGCGGCAGCGCTCCCGCTCATTGAGCAGTGCGATGATCTCGACCAGCTGCGCGGTCTGGAAGGGGAAGCAGCGCAGCGCTACTTTGACTGCTTCGACTCCCTCATTTTACAGCAGCATGAAGCGTTTCCGTTCGTGTCCCGAAACCGTCGGCCTCCGCTGGACAATGTGAACGCGCTTCTCTCCTTTGCCTATTCTCTGCTGGCCCGCGACTGCGCTTCCGCACTGAGCAGCGTCGGGCTGGACCCGTATGTCGGCTTCCTGCACCGCGCCCGTCCCGGACGCCGCAGTCTGGCGCTGGACCTTATGGAAGAGCTTCGCGCCGTTTACGCAGACCGGTTCGTGCTGTCCTGCATCAACCAGAAACTGCTGACAGCGAAGCACTTCCAGAAACAGGAGAATGGTGCTGTCCTCCTGACCGACGATGGCCGCCGCGCGTTTCTCAAAGCCTGGCAGACCAAAAAGCAGGAGCAGATCACCCATCCCTTCCTGAAAGAGAAACTGCCCTGGGGACTGGTGCCTTACGTGCAGGCGCTCCTTCTGGCGCGGACTCTGCGCGGTGATCTGGAACTGTATCCGCCATTCTTCTGGAAGTGAGGTGCGTCTATGCTGGTCCTGATCACCTACGATGTCAACACCGAGACCGCTGCTGGGCGCAAACGCCTGCGCAAAGTCGCCAAAAAGTGCGTGGACCACGGGCAGCGGGTGCAGAATTCTGTCTTCGAGTGCCTGCTGGACGCCGCACAGTTTGCTGTTCTGAAGTCCGAGCTTGCCGCTCTCATCGACCCCGATCTGGACAGTCTGCGGTTTTATCAACTGGGCAACAACTATAAGGCCAAGGTCGAGCACATCGGGGTGCATCCCCTGTTTGAATCCGGAGACGTGCTGATTTTCTAGCCTGTTCCCTCGGTGCGAATGGAAAGCGCTCACCCTTTTTCCGTCTCCTTCGCACCATGTTTTCAAGGCATTCTGTGCAGATCGCGGCTGTTTTTTCGGATGTTTTTGGACAAGCTCTTCCAAATCTGTGCAGATCGTTTTATAATGAAACAAAAGCGGAGATGTTTTTCTCCGTTTTTGCAGTCGCCCTCCTCGCGGAGGGCGTGGATAGAAATGTGCATCCTCTGGTCGGCGGCCAGGTACTCAAGAAGTCGCCCTCCTCGCGGAGGGCGTGGATAGAAATAAAGACTGCGTTGCACAGGATGTGCAGAACGTAATGTCGCCCTCCTCGCGGAGGGCGTGGATAGAAATCAATTATCCGCTGGAAGCCAAGCGCAGCATCATCAGTCGCCCTCCTCGCGGAGGGCGTGGATAGAAATACAAAAAAGGACGAGAACGGCAACAAGGTCAATTAGTCGCCCTCCTCGCGGAGGGCGTGGATAGAAATAATAAGCTGTACGACATCCACGAGAACAAAATCTGTCGCCCTCCTCGCGGAGGGCGTGGATAGAAATTCCAACGCATACGGCGAATATGCACTCCGTTCCAGTCGCCCTCCTCGCGGAGGGCGTGGATAGAAATAGTCTATCGTTGGGCTGATAAAGGGCATCGTATCGGTCGCCCTCCTCGCGGAGGGCGTGGATAGAAATAGGGCATTATGAACGACGGCGATTCCGACTTCTTTGGTCGCCCTCCTCGCGGAGGGCGTGGATAGAAATTACGATTCCGTGTCCGGCACCTGCCTGAAAATTGGTCGCCCTCCTCGCGGAGGGCGTGGATAGAAATGCATCATTGATTCGGACGGTGAAACCGCTGGGCAGACGTCGCCCTCCTCGCGGAGGGCGTGGATAGAAATTTGATTTCTTCGACGCAGTCGTTGTTGATGGCGGTGTCGCCCTCCTCGCGGAGGGCGTGGATAGAAATCTTTCTGTAAGAGATTTCATCTCTGCCTTACAAGAGTCGCCCTCCTCGCGGAGGGCGTGGATAGAAATTCGACAACAACTCCGCAGACAACACCATATCCTAGTCGCCCTCCTCGCGGAGGGCGTGGATAGAAATCGACGGCGACCTGACGCTTGAAGTCGGCACAAACGGTCGCCCTCCTCGCGGAGGGCGTGGATAGAAATAACACCGTCGCCATTCCTACCACCGACAGCAGCTGTCGCCCTCCTCGCGGAGGGCGTGGATAGAAATAGTTGCTCCATCTGTGGCGTCCTCCTGTTTTTGGGGTCGCCCTCCTCGCGGAGGGCGTGGATAGAAATACCCCGCAGGAAGTCCAAGAGCAGGCGAAAGAAGCGTCGCCCTCCTCGCGGAGGGCGTGGATAGAAATTTTTTATGGAGGTTTTACGATATGGCTACTGCAAACGTCGCCCTCCTCGCGGAGGGCGTGGATAGAAATTTGTCGTTGTCGTAGGCTTTGGAATTTGCTTTAAGTCGCCCTCCTCGCGGAGGGCGTGGATAGAAATGCTCATGGTCAGGCTCCTTCCATGCTTTCCAGCAGGTCGCCCTCCTCGCGGAGGGCGTGGATAGAAATTCGGCTCCAATGCTGTAAAATAAATGTAAGGTTATTGTCGCCCTCCTCGCGGAGGGCGTGGATAGAAATCATCTGCGGGAGCGAATCGAGGAAATGATCTTATAGTCGCCCTCCTCGCGGAGGGCGTGGATAGAAATGCAATCATGGTGTAGAGTTCATCGACGTAATGGGTCGCCCTCCTCGCGGAGGGCGTGGATAGAAATATCGGGCGAACAGCAACAGCATGAGCGGCCAGCGGTCGCCCTCCTCGCGGAGGGCGTGGATAGAAATGCCAAGAACGGCAATCAGGTGGATGTGCAGCACTGTCGCCCTCCTCGCGGAGGGCGTGGATAGAAATATTTACACCCCGGGAGAAAAGACCGGGATGGTCCGTCGCCCTCCTCGCGGAGGGCGTGGATAGAAATGCCTTGTCCTTGCCGGTGGTATCGACGCCCATATCGTCGCCCTCCTCGCGGAGGGCGTGGATAGAAATATCGCTCCAAATGTTGCTCTTGGACAGGCTGATAGGTCGCCCTCCTCGCGGAGGGCGTGGATAGAAATGCCGTGGCGGATGTCGCAGTGAAGTGCGCGCCGATGGTCGCCCTCCTCGCGGAGGGCGTGGATAGAAATTCTGATTTCCTCCTCAAACATAGTCGGCGTACCGGGTCGCCCTCCTCGCGGAGGGCGTGGATAGAAATACTTTGACTTTGACTCCATCATCGAGGAGCTGGAGTCGCCCTCCTCGCGGAGGGCGTGGATAGAAATAGGATAGCGGCAAGACCGCCCGCATCCTGACCGGGTCGCCCTCCTCGCGGAGGGCGTGGATAGAAATTCTGGCAAGCGCTGACACGCTGTCAGCAGTACAGACGTCGCCCTCCTCGCGGAGGGCGTGGATAGAAATTTAACCGTGTGCAGCGGTACGCCCAGCTGGTTAGCGTCGCCCTCCTCGCGGAGGGCGTGGATAGAAATCCCGGAAGTAATCGAGCGATTCAGCCAGAACGCGGTCGCCCTCCTCGCGGAGGGCGTGGATAGAAATTCCAAAGCCTATGCCGACTACGCTCTGCGCTCCAAGTCGCCCTCCTCGCGGAGGGCGTGGATAGAAATAGGCCATCCACTTGCGACTGTAACTGTGTTACCTGAGGTCGCCCTCCTCGCGGAGGGCGTGGATAGAAATGGGTATGCGTTGGTACAGATAGTACCGTCAAAGTGTCGCCCTCCTCGCGGAGGGCGTGGATAGAAATATTCCACACCCTCCAGAATCCAGACACGGTGCATGTCGCCCTCCTCGCGGAGGGCGTGGATAGAAATCACGACAGGAGCCGGGGTATCCGGGATAGCGGGAACGGTCGCCCTCCTCGCGGAGGGCGTGGATAGAAATATCAATGTCGCGCGGATGCACCAGAGTAGACCACTGTCGCCCTCCTCGCGGAGGGCGTGGATAGAAATATCTGTGCCAGCTGGTCATAGCCCAGAGAGCAGAGTCGCCCTCCTCGCGGAGGGCGTGGATAGAAATGTCCCCCATAGGCTGTAAATCGACAACATTCGCGGTCGCCCTCCTCGCGGAGGGCGTGGATAGAAATGTAGGTGGGGAACGGCTTGCCGTGGAACGCCAGCGGGTCGCCCTCCTCGCGGAGGGCGTGGATAGAAATAAGGTTGCTTACACCGGCGCTGCGAAGGGAGTGAGTCGCCCTCCTCGCGGAGGGCGTGGATAGAAATTTCCCCGGCTGCGTTGTAGTAGGGAATGTACAGCCAGTCGCCCTCCTCGCGGAGGGCGTGGATAGAAATACCATTGCCATTGAAGACGTGGTCTATCCCCTTTGGTCGCCCTCCTCGCGGAGGGCGTGGATAGAAATATCGCCAAAGCCCAGGGCGCCAAGGCCACCAATGTCGCCCTCCTCGCGGAGGGCGTGGATAGAAATATCCTGCTATAACGATCTTCCATATTTGCACAGAGCGTCGCCCTCCTCGCGGAGGGCGTGGATAGAAATGTCATCTGCCAGCTTGTGCCGCTGGAAGGTCTCAAAGTCGCCCTCCTCACGGAGGGCGTGGATAGAAATTCGCCCAGCCTGAGCCTATTTCTGCCCGCGTGAGTCGCCCTCCTCGCGGAGGGCGTGGATAGAAATATCTTTTCTATCTGCGCCTTGAGCGTGAGGGATGCCGTCGCCCTCCTCGCGGAGGGCGTGGATAGAAATTCTATCTGTGCTTTCAGGGTCAGCGTTGCTGCATCGTCGCCCTCCTCGCGGAGGGCGTGGATAGAAATTGCAAGGGACGGACGCAGCAGGCGGCACGGCTGAAGGTCGCCCTCCTCGCGGAGGGCGTGGATAGAAATACAAGAACAGCGGAACAGTTGATCTCCGTCTCGACGTCGCCCTCCTCGCGGAGGGCGTGGATAGAAATTTTCAAAATCTGCATAACTTTTTCACGGTCATCTGGTCGCCCTCCTCGCGGAGGGCGTGGATAGAAATTCGGCGCTGTCCACAGGCTGCAAATTGACGTCGAAAGTCGCCCTCCTCACGGAGGGCGTGGATAGAAATGGCAGATCCCCCACTTCAGTCTTCAGGTCATCCAGAGGTCGCCCTCTTCACGGAGGGCGTGGATAGAAATAGACCGTTAATCAGGGCCACATCACGGAACGCAGGGTCGCCCTCCTCACGGAGGGCGTGGATAGAAATCGAATTAACGCCGTTTACTGAGCTTCGTTGCCGCGTCGCCCTCCTCACGGAGGGCGTGGATAGAAATACCGCTTTCCCAAAGTGGGTGCGGATTTTTTGCAGTCGCCCTCCTCGCGGAGGGCGTGGATAGAAATTTGTGCTGCTGAACGGTCTGGCGCAGTTCGGTGTCGTCGCCCTCCTCACGGAGGGCGTGGATAGAAATATCAAGACGCTCTTGCCTGCACCGGTTTGACCTGGTCGCCCTCCTCGCGGAGGGCGTGGATAGAAATAGCTTGTGTTTCAGCGCCATGCACTCGCAATGACTGTCGCCCTCCTCGCGGAGGGCGTGGATAGAAATTCGCTAACGGTAGCAACAGTGGTGCCGCCGTAATGTCGCCCTCCTCACGGAGAGCATACATCAAATCCTCTCTCCATCCGGCTGCACGCACCATCCTTTTTGCAGGCCAGTCATCGGTTCGGCGGGCGACGACTGTTTCCATGCAAACCGGCATCGCCAACCTTTCCCCCATTGGCCTCATCGTGCGCGGTGCAAAACAAAAGCAAAAGGCGGCATGACCCGTTATATGGGCCACGTCGCCTTTTGCTTCAGGGCTCGTTTGCCTGCAGCACACAGGCACAATACCCCGGTTCGGGCTGATAGCAGTGGATGGTCAGGTATTTGTCCACCTCCGGGCTGTAATCGTGGAGGGTATGCTTCGTACCGTTCAGCGCCACATCTGCATAGGACACCAGCCACTTTTTGTCCCCATTGGGGAACACCTTGTAAAACGAGCGATTCAGCATTTCCTCCACCGGCACACCTTCGATATTGGCCATTTCCGCATTGCAATAGCGGAAGATGAAATCCACGCCGTGTCCATCTTCATTGAAGACCAGCTCGATGACACAGAACGCCAGCGGCATATCGTCCAGCAGGCTGCATTTTTCCAGCAGGCTCATGCTCATGGGGCGAGACTGCGTGTCGGATAGCCCGATCTCCATGCGCAGGCGGCGGTGGCTGCTCAGGCCGCGCTTGCGTCCCTGAAACGTGCGGCCGTCCGACATGGTATAAATGCCATCGTTGCCGATGTTTACGATCTGGCTGCGGTTCACTGCGATCCCCTTGCTGATGTTCAGGAACTGATCTTCCGGCAGAACAGACAGGACGCCGTGCATCGGCGCATACAGCGCAGCTTCCCCGCCGTCCATGCGGTGAACAACCGTTTTCCGGTCGCTGCGGTAAAGATATAAAATGTTTTCCGGGCAGAGATCGTGTTTTTGCATCCATTTATTCAGGTCGCTCATCGCAGTGCTCCTTCGTCAGTTGATGACTTTAGTATAACATACTGCCGTGCAGCCGACAAGGAGGATTCGTGAAAAAGCGCAATTCAATGGAGCTTTCAACAATAATCCGAGGTATTTTTTGTTAAAACTTACGTTTTTGCGTGTCTCGCATAGAAACTATTGACTTTCCAGCATTCTTTTCGTATGATGAACACAGAACACCGAAAGGTTTTTCCCATAAAGCGCATACGCATAAAGCAAAAAGCATAACAGGAGGTTTCATGTCATGAAAATGACCCGCCGGGAATTTCTGAACATTTCCACTGCGGCTGCGGTGGTCTGCGCAGCTACACTTTTGCCCGTAGAGAAAGCCGCCGCAGCACAGCAGACGATGGCGGCGCAGGAACTTCTGGAACAGGCGTATCTGTACGCCTTTCCACTGGTTCTGATGGATGCGACCCGAAAGGTTTCAACCAACACAGAAACACCGAACGATACCCGTGCGCCGATCAACCAGTTCATCCATGCGAAAAAGCTGGCAGACGCCGCATCTCGCGCAGTCGTCACGCCGAATGTGGATACCATCTATACGCAGGCATTTCTCGATGTCAGCGCAGAACCGATGCTTTACGGTGTACCGCAGACGGACCGATTTTTCAATGTACAGGTGCTGGATGCGTGGACAAATACCGTTGCAGTGCTGGAAGCACCGGGCCTTTACGCGATCACCCGCTCGGACTGGCAGGGCAACCTGCCGGAAGGGGTGCAGCGGATCAATGTGCCGACCAATATGGTCTGGACCATTGCCCGCATCGTGCTCTCCGGGCAGGAAGATCTGCCCAACGTCCGGGCCATTCAGGATAGGATGCAGTTGATGCCGCTGTCGGCATACCAGATGGACAGTTGGACTGCCCCTGCCGGAAAATACGACCCGGCCTATGATTTTGTGCCGGTGCAGCATGTCCTCGCAATGAGTGCAGAGGATTTCTTTACCACTGCCAATCACCTGATGGAAGCAAATCCACCTGCAGAAGCGGATGCACCGATGCTTCAGAAGCTCGCTGCGCTCCATGTCGGCCCCAACGAGACCTTTGAGAAAAAGGCTCTTGGTTTCGCCGGAACACTGCGGTGGACGCTTATGCTGCTTCAACTGAAGGACAAGCTGAAAACTGAAGCAGAGAACTACGCGCAGCAAATGGGTCAGTGGACCTATTTCGGCGACCCCATCGGCAACTTTGGCACAACATATACCTACCGTGCCATGGTGGCGCTGCGGGGTCTGGGTGCCAACACCACCGATGTTGCCATCTACCCCAAAACCGATGTGGACAGCACCGGCGCAGTCCTGACCGGTAAAAAGACCTACACACTGCATTTCGATTCGTTCCCGCAGACATTAGAGAAGGGTTTTTGGTCCGTAACCGCCTATGGCAAGGACGATTTTCTCATCGACAATCCCATCAATCGCTACTGCATCAATGACCGGTCTGTCTTGAATCGAAATGCAGACGGTTCTGTGGATATCACACTTTCCCATGCGATGCCGGAAAACACGGAGAACTGGCTTCCCATCGGAGAGACTGAATTTCATCTCTTCCTGCGCATCTATAAGCCCGACTGGAATGCCCTGCGCGGCTGGCAGCCGCCCACGGTTTGTGTAAAATCGACCCAGATGTAAGGGAGGCAAACGACTATGAAGATGACCCGCAGAAACTTTATTTCCGCTTCGGCAGCTGCAGCTTTGGCCTGCGGCGCATCCCTGACTGCGCATGCAGCAGGCAGCACCGATGAAAACGGTCTGAACTTTATCACAGACATTTTCAAGGACTCCACCCAACCGGGCGAGATCGAAGAGGCAACGGCTATCACGGCAGAAAAGAACGCCGCATGGTATGAAACGCTGGATTTTTCCGACCGGCGGGAGTTTGTCAACGCAGAGCGCGGCTGGCTGGACAACGCGGAAGGCAGGATCATTGATGGTGATGATAACAGATCTGCATGGGATCTGCAGAGCTACGGCGATCTGAACCGGGACGCGCCGGACACCGTCAATCCGAGCCTGTGGCGGAACACGCAGCTGAACGCCAAGGCCGGTCTGTTTGAAGTGTGCGACGGCATCTATCAGGTGCGCGGCTTCGATATGGCCAATACGACCTTTATCCGCACCGACCATGGCTGGATCGTGTTTGACGTGCTGATGTGCAGGGAAAACATGAAAGCCGCCAAGGAACTGATGGAAAACCGCTTCGGCCCGCTGGAGATCAAGGCCGTACTGTACAGCCACTCTCATGTGGATCACTTCGGCGGCGTGGAAGGTATCCTCGACCGCGCACAGGCAGCAGATGCGAGCCTTTCGCTCCAAGACCAGCTGGCTTCCGGCAAGGTCCCTGTGCTTGCACCGGCGGGCTTTCTGAAGCACGCCATCCGCGAGAATGTCTATGCGGGCATCGCCATGGCGCGGCGCGCACAGTTCCAATACGGCACGGTGCTTGACAAGGGCGAAAAGGGTGCGCTGAGCGTGGGCATCGGCATGGGACAGTCCACCGGTACGGTGTCCCTCATCGCTCCTACCTACGAGATCGGGGAAGATGTTCCGAAACTGACCATCGACGGGCTGGAGATCGAGTTCCAGCTGACCCCCGGCACCGAAGCCCCCGCCGAAATGAACGCCTATTTCCCGAAATACCGCGCCCTCTGGATGGCGGAAAACTGCACCGGCACCCTGCACAACCTCTACACCCTGCGCGGCGCAGAGGTGCGCGATGCCAACGAGTGGGCAAAGTATATCATCGAGGCCGACCAGCGCTTCTGCGATAAGACCGATGTGGTGTTCCAGAGCCACAACTGGCCGCATTGGGGCGAGGAGATCCATGAGTATCTGCTGAATACAGCCTCCATCTATAAGTTCATCCACGACCAGACCCTGCATTACATGAACCAAGGGTATACCTCGAATGAGATCTCGGCGATGCTGACCCTGCCCAAAAAACTGGAAAAGGTCTGGTACACCCGGCCGTATTACGGCACACTGGCGCACAATTCCAAGGCCGTTTACCAGAAATATCTGGGCTGGTACGATGCCAACCCGGTCAACCTGAACCCGCTCCCGCCCAGCGATACCGCCAGGAAGCTGGTGGAATATCTGGGCAGCACAGAGCTGGTGCTCTGCAAAGCGAAAAAAGACTACGAAAAGGGCGAGTATCAATGGGTAGCGCAGATCACCAAAGAACTGGTCTACGCCGACCCGTCCAATCAGAAAGCACGCAATCTGTGTGCAGATGCACTGGAACAGCTTGGCTATCAGGCAGAGTCCGGCGCGTGGCGCAATGCCTATCTGATGGGTGCCGCCGAGCTGCGCAAGGGCAACCTGTCCAAACTGGCGCGCACAGCCAATGGACTGGCCGCGACAATGGGCGAGATGACCATCGCCATGCTGCTGGATTACATCGCGATCATGACCGATGCCAATGCCGCCCAGAACGATGATCTGACTCTGAATCTGACGGTGACAGATGTGAATGAACAGTTCTATGTAACCCGTAAGAATGGCATCCTGCTGTCTTACCCCGGCGAGAACCATCCGGATGCGCAGGCTTCCGTCACCTGCAAGCGTCTGCAGCTCTTTGCCTTGATGACAGGTCAGCAGGCCGGTCAGGTACAGATCAGCGGCGATGCCACCGTTCTGAAGCGCCTGCTGGCGTATGCCTCCAAGTTCGAGAAGACTTTCAATGTGATCGAACCGTAAAAACTGACTGCAAACAAATCATAACCCCGCGTGGAAACGCGGGGTATGCAGAACGGCCCCATAGGGGCCACAATACCAGCCGCGCCTAAAGGCGCACAATGAGCGACGTCAACCGCATACTGACGTCGCTCTTACTTTCTCATGCTATCCGTAGGTACTTCTGGTGTATTTGCGGATTTTGGCTTCGTTTCCACCTACGGTATTTACGTAATATCCTTTTGTCCAGAACACCCTTCTTCCGTATTTGTACTTTAAGTTTGCATGTCGCTCAAATATCATAAGTGTACTTTTTCCTTTGAGGTATCCCATGAAATCAGCAACGGCAAGTTTCGGCGGTATGGATAAAAGCATGTGAATATGGTCTGGCATAGCGTGTGCTTCTATGATTTCTACATGCTTATAATCGCAAAGCATTCTCAATATCTTACCGATATCTTTTCTCAGTTTTCATAGATTGTTTTTCTACGATACTTTGGTACTAGCACAATATGATATTTGCAATTCCAGCTCGTATGTGATAAACTCTTCTCGTCCATATGGATTGAACCTCCTTTTGCTTTAGTATGCGGTTGGCGTTACCGCTTCTAATTATAGCAAAAGGAGGTTCTTTTTCTACCGTTTCAACGCTACGGCTCTTTTCTTCCACAAGCAT
>OIZF01000872.1_pt1 | contig 19509 bp, 21 predicted proteins | sample 1588471 | NCBI WGS metagenome assembly OIZF01 (sample SAMN03283279) | human gut metagenome | biome: human-associated habitat; material: feces | host: Homo sapiens | place: Peru | collected 2012
AAAAAAGATTAACATAAGGCACATATACTAGAAAAGAGATCAACATAAGGCAGATATACTAGAAAAAGCCTCTACCATATAGAAATTACCTATACGGTAGAAGCTTTTTATCTGTCTAGTATATCCATAAGCATATACAGTTATGGAAGCGACTTTCACCAAATACATTTATAAAATTGTCCCAATGATGGCAAAAAAGATTTTGAAAATCGTTTGTTGCAATGGACGAATAATCATAGAAATAATTGGTGTATTGATAAGGATGATAAAGAAAATTAAATTGACCATCCCTAATTGATAGTATTTAATCTGCCATTCCACAGGTAGCCATGGCAATATGATATTAAACCCTGGCAATGGAGGGAAGGGAATTAAACAAAACAGAGAGATACCAATGCTATACAGGATGATATATTGCAAAACCATATCAAGACCTTGAGTGGTAATAAGGTTTAGATTACCTAGTAATACGTATATAAAGGTAAATATAAAGCCTGCAATTAAACCTGCCACAGGTCCAGAAAAGGCAAGCAACGTCATATCTCTGCGAGGATCTTTAAAGTAAGATGGGTTAATGGCCATCCCCTTTGGCCAACCAAAGCCAACAAGAATAATACAGAGAGTACCGATTAAATCAAGATGCGCAAAGGGAGACAGTGTAAGTCGTCCCGCCATGCGTGGTGTAGGGTCTCCAAGCCACGTTGCCACCTTAGCCTCTGCATAGCCATAGATAGAGAAAATAATGATAATAGCCGGAACACTGGCTAATATCTGGATTGGATTAAAATCAAACATAGAACTCCTTTATGAGTTACATAATATATTTATAGATTACATAACATATTCAAAAATTACACAAAATGTTTAGTATGTTATATAGTCCTTTATTGTTTTGCATCCCATGCAGTAAAGCCATCTTGAATGCAACGAAGGGCATTCAATGTACGAGGGTAGCCGATATACGGCACGCATTGGGAGGCGATGTTAATCAAATATTGTTTGCTGTTGCCTACGTTCAAGTTGCCTTCTACGTGAGCCTTCAGCTGAGGTTCACAGCCACCTTGAGCCGCTAAGAAACAGAAGGTAATCATTTCACGATGAGCCACACTTAAACCTTTACGAGTGTAGTAGTCGCCAAACATATTAGCAAGCCACTTATTGATGTGGCGTGTCTCTTCAGGACCTTCTTGGTAAGAATTACGGATAGACTCACCAAAGATTTCAACTTGCTTTTCAACGCCCTTTTCAAGGCGAGATTCACTAGTGATTGTACTGCGAGACGGATCCACAACAGTTTCCCCACGATAGTCAAAAATCTTATTTGTGACCTTAAAGAATGGACGCACACGACCGATGCCAAGATATGGCACAGCTTGATAAAGGAGCTCTATTACTTCATCGGGAATCAAGCCAAAGTTAAGTGCTGCCGGTAACATCAACGCATATTCATCAACAGCAGATACACCTACAAGCGTGGCAAGGATAGCCAAGAAACGATCCTTGGCAGGCACATTGCGACCCTCTTCGGTAATAACTTCATCAAATGCAAAATTATCAAACAATACTTCAAACTCAGGGTCGATATAACCTGCAGGGGCTGCAATATCAGGGAACATTCGCTCCGTGTAGGCTTGAGCAAATTCAGATTTAGACATAGGAAACCTCCATAAACAACACTGGTGAAAGCTCAAAGGAGCTTTCACCAGCAATAGTTATGTAATTATTACGGCTTGCGCCATCAAATTATAAAGCTGGGAAAGAGAAATCAGTGCCGTATACTTCTTTCCAAGCAGCCAAGAACATGTTGTATTCATTAGAACCAGGAGTGATTTGGTACGCTTGACCATCTGGAGAGAAACGATATACAGTATGCAAGCTTGGGTGAACAATGTATTTGAACAATGTAGCTTCACCATATTGGTTGTTATGCATGTTCACTACATTGATACCGAATACATAGTTACGGCTACTATCAATACCACTGAATTGGGATGCTTTATCAAAGAAGTATGTTTCAGAACCATTTGCACTGTTTGGAACCTCTGGATAGTTAGCTAAACCATTCCAGTTTGCTGCATTAGCAACACCACCAACTAATAATGTACCGGCTAATACAAATGCGCCTAATAAATTTTTATTCATAATGCTCTCCTTTTGCCTTAACGGCATCTCACGAACAGGTCATATCTCACATGACCTCCGTACAATACGTTATATGTATAGTATATCACATTTTATGAAAATATTAGATATATTAAATTACAGAATGTATGCATATGAGATTTTACTAGAGTACGCCATATTAGCGCTTATGGTCCGCTGCTGTTCTAGCATTTGCGTTATCAATTGCTTCTAATAATTTATTAAGCAACGTACGCATTTGGCGAGTTTCTTCTACGTCAAAGATTGGACCTGCAGATTCAGCCAAACGACGTGGTACATGAACTGCTTCATCACGCAATGCTTTACCTGTATCAGTAAGGGTTACCATAACGACGCGTTCATCTTGACGACTACGTTTACGCTTTAAGAATGCTTTTGCTTCTAATTTCTTTAAAAGTGGTGTTAATGTACCGGAATCAAGGCGCAATACTTGGCCTAATTCTTTTACGGACAAATCACCATATTGCCACAATGCCATCATTACGATGTATTGTGTATATGTCAAATTCAACGGATCTAAGTGACTGCGATATGCATTAACAATTTCCTTCGCCACTACATAAAGTGGGAAGCTCAATTGGTTTTCTAATTTCATGTACTCTGCATCAGGTACGTCTTCTTTATGTTTATAACCTTCGAGTACGCCAATTTCTGCCATATTCTACCTCCATATGCACACAATAATCTACAAATTAATTGTACACAATTCTACGGCAAGCAGTCAACGCAAAAAACCTACTTTGTACATAAATTTTTAAATTTGTCAATTATTTAATATATTTTTTCTTTTTTATTAAAGAAACTAAGGGCTCTATAGAATTTATGGGGCAAAATTATTTTAGTTATTTTGGTCAGTTTGGCTAGTCAAATTTTGGGACGTTTGGCAACATTTATTGAAAGTCCAGATAAAGTTTTTTTACTGACAAAAGAAATGGAAGTTCGGGCATATTTAGTAAAATGTTTAATCCGCTCTTTGATTATTCCAGCAGTTGTGTCAGCACTTTTGGTTTTGATTGCTGCTCCATTATTAAGATTTAATCCTATTTTCTTAGTCCTTTGGTTCGTCTTACTTGTCGCAATCAAAGCGGCTTGGTTGGCTTACAAAATTTGGTCTTCTCAAAAAAGTGGACTTTTGGATTGGGCTTTCTTGATTGATTTAGAAGAAGGACGAAAAACAGGAACTTTAAGATTATTTTCACTGTTTACGAATGTTAAGGGACTTAAATCACACAGTCATCGTCGGAAATATCTTGATTTTCTACTGACGAAAACAAAAAGAACTTATGAGTATCTATTTACAAGAAGTTTTTTACGCTCAGGAGATTATCTTGGTTTAACGATTCGTTTACTTATTTTGTCAATTTTAGCGATGATTTTTATTAATAATGGAATTGTTGCCATTATTATGGTGGTTGTATTTAACTATTTGCTTATTTTTCAACTTTTATCATTACAAACGGCTTTTGATTATCAACTTTTAACAAGAATTTATCCACTGAAAAAAGCGGCTAAAACAGCTGGCTTACGGGTGCTTATTTTTAGAGTGATGATGTTTGTGACAATTGTTGAATTGATTCTGTCATTAATTTTTGTTCGACCATTTTTCTTGAGTTTGATTATATTACTTACGAACTTTTTACTGACAAAATTTTATGTTAGATTCCGACTTAAAAATAAATAAAAAGTTACTGATAAACATTCGAGCATATCCGTAAGCACTAAAGTGCCAACGGCTATCCTCTGACAGAATGTCTGTCAGTAACTTTTTCTTATAATTTGATAATTTTTGTGCCATGAACATAATTTGTTCCGGTTAATTGAGCGAGGTTTTCAAAGTTTTCAGCATTGACACCCCCACCAATAATAATGTTAATTTTTCCCTTAGCATAGTCAATGAGACTTTTAAGTTTGTCAGTATTTAAGGGTTGGTCAAGTGGCCCACCGTGCGTCAAAATTTTATCTACGCCAAATTCGACAAGTTGGTCAATTGCTTTTTCTTGATCAGCTACTTCATCAAAAGCCATGTGGAAAGTGATTGGGAGCCCTTGTGCGGCAATGCTCACTGTTTCAAGTGCGTCAGTATCTATTTCATTGTCAGGAGTAAGGGCACCAAATACAATGTTTTGGGCACCAGCTTCAACAGCTTTAAGTGTGTCAGTTTCAATAATTTTAAGTTCATGAGAATTATAAACAAAATTACCACCGCGAGGACGAATCATGACAGCAAGAGTTGTCTTACTTTCGGCAACATATTTGGCAGCTTCTTCAATGACACCATAAGAAGGAGTGGTTCCTCCAACGGCGAGGTTGTCGCAAAGTTCAATTCTCTCAATGCCGGCTTGTAGCGCTTGAGGAATTTTGGTAAAGTTTTCAATGCAAAGTTCTCGGATAATCATAATTTCTTCCTTTCATCTACTAAAATTATTATAACATGATTATCTTGTTTAACTTAAAAAAATTACAAGAATTATTTTGAATAAAAAGAATGAAAGTGATTATGCTAGAATAGAACTATGTTAAAAAAAATTGAAAAAGCTTATTTACTTTTAGAAGAAAATGTGGAAATGTTGAGATGTCCAATTTGTCATGGTAAATTTCAATTGGCAGCCTATGCCTTAAAATGTGAAAATAATCATACTTATAATTTAAACAAGAAAGGTTATGTTAATTTTTTACAAACAAAAGCTGACACAGAGCATTATACGCGTAAAATGTTTGAACCACGTAGACGCCTAATTCAAGCAGGGATGTATCAAAATTTACTGACAGAAATTCAAAAATCATTTGTCAGTGGAAATTTACTTGATGTTGGAACAGGTGAAGGTTCATTTTTAGAACTCCTAGAGGGTGCGGGCGCGAAGTTTGCTTTTGATATTGCTAAAGATGGAATTGAAATGGCAACCGAATTAGATACGAAAAGTTTTCTGTCCTTAGCTGATTTAACTAATCTCCCTTTTGCTGACGAAAGTCTGTCAGTAATTTTGAATATTTTTACGCCTTCAAATTATGCAGAATTTCATCGAGTTCTGACAGAAAATGGCCGGGTCATTAAAATTATTCCTGACAGAAATTATTTACGCGAGTTGCGAGAAGTTTATCAACTTCCAGTTGATTATGATAATCAAGCAGTTATTGAGCGTTTTAAAGAAGAATTTCCTAAGAATACTCAACAAACAATTGATTATACTTTTGAAATTCCAGAAAATTTGCGTCAAGATTTCTTATTGATGAGTCCATTAGAATGGTCAGTTTCTGAGGAAAGAAAAAAATTTGCAAAGGAAAATCCGCCAAAAACAGCGAGAATTCATGTGCAAATTTTAATTGGAATAAAATAAAAAAACTGTCTATTAGACAGTTTTTATTTCATCATAAATTTAATCGCTTTAGCAATTCCTTTTTTCACGGAAATATAAAGAGCAAGCGAGAGAACAATAGAAACTGGAATAGCAATCCAGCTTGCCAATAAACTCACCAAAATGTAAGTAGTAAAAACAAGAAAAATTGAGAAAACAGCAATATTAGTGAAGAAGCTTAATTCTTCAATTCTTTTGTTGACTTGTCTTTGCTCAAAACTTTTACTTTCGTTATAATCGACATATTCTTGCTTCTCATAAAAATCTTTTAAATTCTTTAATTCCATAATTTTCTAGCACTTTCCTATATTATGTAATCAATTATAGTATAAAAAGCAAAGGTTTACGTTACCGAGAGTTTAAATGTATTGCTATTTGGTTTCGTTTGAGTTAAAATAAAATTAACCTATACTTTTTTATGAATAAATATCATTTTGAGTAGTAAATTTTAGTAAGAGGATGAATTAGAAAAAACGTGTAAGAGAACAATATGATATAATTATCACTATGATTACTATTACTTCTACGGCAGAAAGCCTAGAGCAAGCTAAAGCATTGCTCGAAGCTGGAGTCGACCGTTTATACATTGGTGAAAAAAATTATGGTTTACGCGTACCAACTGCCTTAACCAACGAAGAGATTCAAAAAATTACAGAACTTGCACATGATGCAGGAAAGACAGTGACTGTCGCGGTCAATGCTCTGATGCATACAGAGATGATGGCAAAAATAAAAGATTTTTTAGATTTCTTAGTTGAAATTAAAGCTGACCGAATTGCAGTAGGCGATGCGGGTGTGATTTTTGTTTTGCAACGTGATAAATATGAGTTACCATTTACTTATGATGCCTCAACCATGGTTGCTTCTGCCCGCCAAGTTAATTTTTGGGCCAAACAAGGGGCAATTGAAGCTGTTCTTGCACGTGAATTGCCAAAAGAAGAACTTGCTGATATGACCGATGAACTAGCTGTACCAGGCGAAATTTTAGTTTATGGTGCAACAGTGATTCATCATAGCAAACGTCCATTGGTGCAAAACTATTATAATTTCATCAAGACTGAAGAAAAAGGCAAAGACAGAGAAAGAAATCTTTTTGTCTCTGAACCTAAGAAAGTTGATACACATTATTCAATCTTTGAAGATAATCACGGGACGCATATTTTTGCTAATGATGATTTAGATATGATGACAGAACTTTCAGATTTAGTAGCAATGGGTTATGACCATTGGAAATTGGATGGAATTTTTACTCGTGGTGAAGATTTTGTAGCGATAAGCAAACTTTTTGTAGAAGCTAAAAAGCTGATTGAAGCAGGCGAATTTACAGAACTTAAGGCTTTCCAACTAGATGAAGAAATCCGAAAAATACATCCAGCAGGACGGACATTATCACACGGTTTCTATGATTTGGACAAAGATGCCATTAAATAAAAAAAGGAAGTTATCGATTTATCGATAACTTTTTGTAATTTTTTCATAACCTTTTAGAAATAAAAAAACAAATCATTTGTAAAACTAACGATAAAATATTATAGTGTCCTTGTAGATAAAAACAAGTGAAAAGTTACGAATAAACAAGCAAACTTTCACTCAAATGAAAGATTCAAATTTTTAGAAAGGAGATAAAATTATGGAAAGTCGCCGCCATATCTAGGTGATTATTTGAATGCCGAGCTCTTAATTAGTTTCTTATTTTATTAAGAAATGAGAAAGTTAAAGGACTATGGCATGAAAAAGATTCTGATATTTAGTACAGTGTGTTTATCGTTAATTATTTTTGGACTAATAGGTGGTCCAAAAGTTAAAGCAACAACTTATCATCAAGGGGTAAATAAAGTGGTGATGGTAAGTAAAAATAAATATTCTCAAACAACAAGAATATACGTTTCCAAAGATAGGGCAAATCAAATGATATCTTCGGGTTTAATATATAGTGGTTTTGTAATACCCGGAGTAGGAACTATTGGGAAATTTATGTTAAGTCTAGCTGGGGTATGGACTAGAGTACCGGGAGGATTTTATTTTACTTGCACGACATATTACCCTTCTATTTTGAAAGGTGGCAAGATTTCTTCTGTTTATAGCGGATATAAATGGCAATAAGGAGGAAAAACTAATGATTAATTTTAAAAAATATTTCTTTCCAATTATTATGGTTATTGTCTGGCTTATTGTTCTTTTTTCTAATCCAGGAATAGTAGGAAAAATTGTCCTTACACTTTTATTGATTGTTGGAGCCATTATCACAAGGCTCATTAACAAAAATTATAACAAATGAATTCAAAATGGAAGGCCACTCTGGATATTCAGAGTGACCTTTTTATTATTTACTCAAAAAAATATCAATAATTCTGTCAGTAAAAATGAGAGATAAGCAACATAATGTCAAAGAACTTTGTCACATTTGAAGGTTTAAATTTGGCAAGAAATCCTGTAAAATAAAGAAACAAAGAAGTTTTGGCTCGCAAATTTACTGACAATAAATTTGACTAAGATTTTTTCTTTTTGGAGCCTTTTCAAAATACTTACAATCTTGAAAATTGGAGAATTGAAACATGTCAATTACAAAAACACGTCCAGAGGTGCTTGCACCAGCAGGAACACTCGAAAAACTAAAAGTCGCTATTGATTATGGCGCAGACGCAGTATATATTGGTGGACAGGCCTATGGCTTACGTTCACGCGCAGGTAATTTTACTTTTGAAGAAATGGCTGAAGGGGTCGCTTATGCAAGTGCCCACAACGCTAAAGTTTATGTAGCAGCCAATATGGTGACACATGAAGGGAATGAAAAAGGGGCGGGCGAATGGTTCCGTACATTACGTGATTTAGGAATTTCAGCGGTTATCGTTTCTGACCCTGCTTTGATTGCCATCTGCGCTGCTGAAGCACCAGGTTTGGCCATTCACTTGTCAACACAAGCGTCTGCTACTAACTATGAAACCTTAGAATTCTGGAAAAATTTAGGACTTGAACGCGTAGTTTTAGCGCGTGAAGTTTCTGTAGAAGAGTTAAGAGAAATTCGTCAACATACTGATGTTGAAATTGAAGCTTTTGTTCACGGAGCTATGTGTATTTCATACTCAGGACGTTGTGTCTTATCGAATTATATGAGTATGCGTGATGCTAACCGCGGAGGATGTTCACAATCTTGCCGTTGGAAATATGATTTATATGATATGCCATTTGCTGGCGAGAGAAAATCGATTACCGGTGAAGTCACTGAAGAATTTTCAATGTCAGCCGTTGATATGTCAATGATTGAACATATTCCTGATATGATTGAAAATGGAGTTAATTCGCTTAAAATCGAAGGAAGAATGAAATCAATTCACTATGTTTCAACAGTTTCTAACGTTTATAAAGCAGCTATTGATGCCTATTTGGAATCACCAGAACGTTTTGAAGAAATAAAACCAGCCTTAGTTGATGAATTATGGAAAGTAGCTCAACGTGAATTAGATACTGGCTTTTATTATGGAACGCCTGATGAAAATAAACAACTCTTTGGGGCTCGTCGTAAAATTCCTGAGTACAAATTCGTCGGAGAAGTTGTTGACTTTGATGCTGAAACAATGGTAGCTACAATTCGTCAAAGAAATGTTATTACAGAAGGTGACCAAATTGAATTTTATGGCCCAGGATTCCGCCACGTGGAAACAGTGGTCAAAAATCTTCGTTTGGCAGAAACAGATGAACATATTGACCGTGCACCAAACCCAATGACCCTTTTACATATTGATGTTCCTTTTGCGGTTAAAGCAGGGGATATGATTCGTAAAAATGGCTCAGGTTTGATTAATCTTTATGATAAAAAAACAGGTCTTGCTAAAACAGTACGAGCTTAATAAAAATAAAAAGAGAATTTTTGCTGAAATTCTCTTTTATATCATTTTAGGACTGATAATTTCAGAATTGTCAAACTTCTATTTTTTATAAAATTAAGGCAAAGTGCTATAATCAAAGAAAGAAGATAAAGAAAACAAGGCTTGACTTTATTCTCTTTAAGTAGTCTTTAAAATTCATTTTATACAAAGGAGTCCCAATGATAAAAGCAATTGCCTTAGAAAATGTTTGGTTAAATTTTTCAGATGAAACAAAAGCGGCTTTCAAGAAAAATAAAGCTTACCAGTTTCAATTTAAAAAAGAAGAAGAGCTGACAGAATCAGATTTTCTGGAAACAGAAGTATTAGTTGGTCTGCCAAAGCCTGATTTATTAGCAAAATATAAAAATTTAAAATGGCTCCAACTTTTATCAGCTGGAACCAATGGTTATACTCAAGGAGCAAATTTTCCTCAAGAGGTAGTTTTGACAAATGCAACAGGAACTTATGGACTTACGATTTCTGAGCATTTACTAACAATGGCTTTCGTTCTTCTAAGAAAATTTGACCTTTATCAAAAACAACAAGAAAAAGAAATCTGGGAAAATATTGGTCAGATTCAATCTATTTATGGCTCAACAGTATTGGTTCATGGTTTAGGTGATATTGGAAGTCACTTTGCACAAAAGATTCAAGCTTTGGGAGGTCATGTCATTGCAGTCAAACGAACCGTTTATGGTGATGAAGAATTTGCTGATGAAGTCTATGCCGAAACTGACCTAGACAAAGTTTTACCGAGAGCTGATATTATTGCTTCAAGTGTCCCTGGGACCCATGAAACTTATAAATTATTTAATCAAGAAAAATTTGATTTAATGAAAGAAAATGCTATTTTCCTAAATGTTGGTCGGGGAACAAATGTCGATTTAGAAGCCTTGTGTGATGCTCTTGAGTCTAAAAAAATTGCTGGGGCAGGAATTGACGTGACCGACCCAGAACCATTGCCTAAAGGTCACCGGGCTTGGCATACAGAAAGACTATTAATCACTCCTCATGCTTCTGGCGGCTATACTCTTCCTGAAACATGGCGTCGCTTTATGAAAATATTGGAAAAAAATCTCGATGCCTATGCAAATGGTAAGGAATTGACAAATATTGTTGATATGAAAACAGGATATAAACGAAATGCTCACAAATAATATTTCAAAATCAAAATTAAGTGGAAAAAATATCGGTATTTATTTTGGAACTTTTGCCCCTTTGCATACGGGCCACCAACAACAAATCTATAAATGCGCAAGTTTGAATGACGGGGTCTTGCTTGTCGTTTCCGGTTATGATAATGACCGTGGTGCCCAAATTGGCCTACCGCTTGAGAAACGATTTCGTTATTTGCGTGAAGCTTTTAATGATGAAGAAAATATTAAAGTTTCGATGCTTAATGAAAATGATTTACCAGAAATGCCTAATGGTTGGGACGAATGGGCAAATCGTTTATTTGAATTGATTCATCATAATACTTTGGAAAGAGATTTATCAGTCACTTTTTATGTCGGCGAATTAGAATACGCAGCAGAATTGAAGAAACGATTTCCAGCTGACGGGAATCAATATGCTGTTGAAATTGCTGACAGACATGATATTTCACTGTCAGCCACACAAATTAGAGAAAATCCGCAAGAACACTGGACTCACATTAATCGCGTCTTTAGAAGACATTTTTCGAAAATTGTAACCGTCATGGGTTCAGCTTCAACAGGTAAATCAACCCTTGTTCGCCGTTTGGCACGTTCCATTAATGCCCCGTTTTCAGAAGAATACGCTAGAGAATATGAAGAAGCTTTTAATATTGATGATGATGAGTTGAAAATGGATGATTATGCTCGAATGATTACAGGTCAATATGATGCAAATTCTCGCGAAGTCAATTCTCCTGCCAATCAAGGAATTGTTTTTTTAGATACTGATGCCATTGTGACCAGAGTGTACGCTAAATTATACTTACCTAGAGAAGATTTCGAGCAGCTTGAACCTCTATTCAAGAAAACAATTGCCGATGAACGAATGGATTTAATTTTAGTCATTCCACCAATTACAGAATATATTGATGACGGCTTTCGTCATATGGAATGGGAAGAATCGCGCCATGAATTCCATGAAGAATTGATGCGTCAATTAGCTGAGTTTGGTTTAATGGATAAAGTTGTTATTTTAGATGACGAAGGAGACCATAGAGACCAAGAAGGTTATTTAACGCGTTATCATCATGCAATTGATGCTGTTCACGAATATACTGGTGTAAAAATTGACCGATTGAGCTATTAATTTTACTGACAGCTTTATTTAGAAAATAAAAAGTTACTGACAGATTTGTCAGTAACTTTTTTGTTCTTTATAAGAGCTTTTCAATCTTAATTAATTCTTCGTCAGTAAATTTCAAATGTTCTAAAGCTGCCACATTTTCAATGATTTGTTGCGGACGGCTTGCGCCAATTAAAGCAGAAGTGATGCCTTGAACCTTGTCATCTCTTTCTCGTAAAACCCAGGCCAAGGCCATTTGAGCTAAAGATTGTCCACGACTTTGAGCCAAATCATTAAGCGCTTGGACTTGTTCCAATCTTTCTTTCGTAAGACTGTCATCATGCAAAGTTGCATAATGAGGGTCACGCATTCGCGAATCTTCAGGAATACCATGTAAATATTTTCCGGTTAAGAGTCCTTGGTACAAAGGTTTAAAGGCGATTGTTCCTATCCCCGCCTCCGTCAAAGTTTCTTGCAAATCATCTTCAATCCATCGATCTAGCATTGAATAACGAGGTTGATGAATCAAGAGTTTAAAGCCTAACTTTTCAGCCGCTAAGACCGCAGCTTCGGTTTCTTTGGCGGAATAATTGGACAAACCTACATAAAGTGCTTTTCCGCTATCCAGAGCGCTTTTTAAAGCCCCCATTGTTTCTTCAATCGGTGTATTTGGGTCAGGACGATGTGAATAAAAAATATCAACATAGTCAAGTCCCAAGCGTTCCAAAGATTGATCAAGACTAGCCAGCAAACTTTTTTTACTGCCCCAGTTTCCATAGGGGCCAGGCCACATTAGATAACCAGCTTTAGTTGAGATAATTAACTCATCACGCAGTTTTTGGAAATCTTCTTTCAAAATACGACCAAAATTACGTTCTGCCGAACCGGGTTCTGGCCCATAATTATTGGCCAAATCAAAATGAGTAATTCCTAAATCAAATGCCGTATGAATCATGTCCCTCGCATTTTCAAAATCATCTACCGAACCAAAATTATGCCAGAGTCCTAATGAAAGGGCAGGCAATAATAAACCAGAATTTCCAGCTGGGCGATAAATCATGTGGTCATAACGAGTGGGATTGGGAATATAAGTCATTACTTTCTCCTTAAAAATAGAAATATAAAACGATTTCAGGGAATTATAGCAAATGTAAGCGTCAAATGTTATAATTTTAGGATAGAAAACATTTTTTGATAACAACAAGCGAATCAATGGAGTAAAAATATGTCCAATTTAACCAATGCTGAATCCTATACTTGGCAAATTATTCAAGAAAACTATGAGAAAATTCCACAATTATCAATTTCAGAATTGGCAGAATTGGCTCATGTTTCTCTCTCAACTGTCAATCGAACAGTAAGAAAAAAAGGTTTTGAAGGTTATGGTGAATTTAGATATTCAATTCGTGAGAAAAAACTTCCTGAAATCAATGGTTTTTCCAAAGAAGTCTTGGGGGCTATTGCTAAAAATCAAGAAGAACTTTTGAAAACAATAGAAAATATCTCTGCTGAAGAAATTGAAAAAGCTGTGGAGTTGATTCAAGAATCAGAGGAAATCTTAATTTTTTCACGAGGCTTATCAACAAACGTTGCTGACGAACTGATGAAAAAGTTGCAACTTTTCCGTAAGCCCGTCAGTTTGCATGATGATTCAAAATACATGGCTTACTATGCCCGTTTTGTTAATGAAAAAAGCCTAATCATCGTTTTATCACTTTCAGGAGAAACAGTAGAAATTTTAAATGCTCTAAATATTGCCAAAGGACAAAATCCCAAAATATTATCCTTAACTGTTAATGCTAATACCAGTCTGACCAATCTTTCGGATATAAGTTTGATTGGTTACAAGAGTAGTCTTGAGGTGAATTATTTTGATTTAGATGTTCATAGTAGACTCTCATTATCCATTTTATCAAGAGTTCTAATTGATGCTTACTCCATTTATACTTTAAAACAATAATGCTTCGATATCAAGTCATATCGAGCTTTTTTTTATAAAAAGAGCAAAATAGAAAGGGTTTCCAAAAGATAAGCTGAAATTGGAAACCCTTTCTTAAATCAAAGTGTTATACTCTAAATGTGAGCGATTTCAAAATGAAATTGAAGACTGTTTCGCTTTTAAAAACTTATCCAAAATAAAAGTTTTCCCAACCAAGGATTACTCGTTTCAAAAGGCAAAACAGTAGCTTTGTAGATTTACTTATGAATTAAGTAGATTTAGTATAAAGGAGGATCCCCATGAAAGAGGGAAAAATGAAACAACGTTTATCGTACGCTTTTGGTGCATTAGGACATGATGTTTACTATTATTCAATTAGTACATTCTTCATCGCCTTTGTAACGGCACAAATGTTTGCCGGAACACCACATGAGGATGCGATGATTGCTTTAGTCACTAGTTTAGTCGTTATTATTCGTTTAATCGAAATTATTTTTGACCCAATCATTGGTTCAATTATTGATAATACCCACACAAGATGGGGAAAATTTAAACCTTGGTTGGTTGTTGGTGGGATTATGTCATCTTTGATGATTATGCTCATGTTTTCAGACTTCTTCGGACTAGCAAAAAGTGATAATCGTACATTATTTGCCATTGTCTTCATCATTGCCTTTATTATTCTTGATGCCTTTTATTCGTTTAAAGACATTGCCTTCTGGTCAATGATTCCAGCGCTATCAGAAAAAAATTCTGAACGTGAAACACTTGGAACTTTCGCCCGTTTTGGCTCAGCAATTGGTGCGCAAGGGGCAACTATTTTAGCGATTCCAATTACAATTTTCTTTACTAAAGGTGGACATGCTCAAGGAGCAAGAGGATTCTTTGCTTTTGGTGTTATCGCAGCTTTGGTCCAAGGAATTTCGGCTTTGGTAACCGCTTGGGGAACCAAAGAACAAAAATCAGTCATTCGTCAAGAAGGAACTAAAACAAATACATTGGATGTATTTAAAGCGCTCCTAAAAAATGACCAGTTAATGTGGTTGTCACTTTCATATATTTTATTTGCCATTGCTTATGTGGCAACAACAGCAACTTTGATTTTGAACTTTACTTTTGTTATTGGAAATGCTAGTCTTTATTCAATTACAGGAATTGTCGGATTCATTGGTTCAATCATTCTCGTTCCAATGTTTCCGATTTTAGCTAAAAAGTTTGGACGACGTAAAGTTTTGACTGGAGCAATCATTTCAATGCTTCTTGGTTATCTCTTGTTTGTTTTAGGAAGTTCAGTAGCAATGACTGTTGCTGGATTAATCTTCTTAACTGCGCCCTATCAACTTGTTTTCTTGTCAGTATTAATGACAATTACTGACTCGGTAGAATATGGTCAATGGAAAAATGGAGTACGTAATGAAGCCGTAACGCTTGCCATGCGTCCATTGCTTGATAAAATTGCCGGTGCTTTCTCAAATGGTATCTATGGATTTGTGGCAATTTCAGCAGGAATGACAGGTTCAAAATATATCGCTGGTCACACTTACGGTGTGGCAACATTTAAACTCTACTCATTTGTAGTTCCAGCCATTTTGATGATTATCGCTTTAGCAATTTATTTATTCAAAGTTAAATTGACTGAAAAACGTCACGAAGAAATTGTTGCAGAACTCGAAGAACGTTTAAAATAGGTAAATAATTTACTGACAGCTTTTGTAAGATAGAAAATAAAAAGATGAAATTCGTTTAAAAGGTCATCAGTAAATCTGTCAGTAGAATTTTTAAAATTTGATTAAAGGTCATTATAGTTAGGAAATATCATGGAAATTAAAATAAGAGATTTTGGCTTAGGAAGTGACTTAATTAGTCTAACCAATAAAGCAGGTGTCACAATTTCTTTTACAAATCTGGGCGCTCGGATTGTTGACTGGCAAAAAGATGGAAAGCATCTGATTCTAGGCTTTGATTCAGCTAAAGAATATTTAGAAAAAGATGCCTATCCTGGTGCAACAGTTGGGCCTACAGCAGGAAGAATTAAGGATGGTTTGGTCAAAATTTCTGGGAAAGATTATATCTTAAATCAAAATGAAGGCCCTCAAACCTTACATGGTGGGGAAGAAAGTATTCATACTAAACTTTGGACATATGAAGTTACCGATTTAGGAGCTGAAGTTCAAGTCAAATTTTCCTTAGTTTCTAATGACGGAACAAATGGTTATCCTGGTAAAATAGAAATGTCAGTAACTCACTCTTTTGATGATGACAATAAGTGGAAAATTCATTATGAGGCCATTTCTGATAAAGACACTGTGTTTAATCCAACTGGGCATGTCTATTTTAATTTGAATGGTGATGCTAGTGAATCTGTTGAAAATCATGGACTTCGACTGGCCGCTTCAAGATTTGTTCCTTTAAAAGACCAAACAGAAATTGTTCGTGGTGATATCGTTGATATAAAAAATACAGACTTGGATTTCCGTCAGGAAAAACAATTATCAAATGCCCTCAATTCTAATATGGAACAAGTTCAATTAGTTAAAGGAATTGACCATCCTTTCTTGTTAGACCAGTTAGGACTTGATAAAGAACAAGCTCGTTTAACGCTTGATGATACTTCAATTTCAGTCTTTACCGACCAACCAAGTATTGTGATATTTACAGCAAATTTTGGTGATTTAGGAACTCTTTATCATGAGAAAAAGCAAGTGCACCATGGTGGAATTACTTTTGAATGTCAAGTATCACCTGGGTCTGAGCAAATTCCAGAGCTTGGAGATATCAGCCTAAAAGCGGGAGAAAAATATCAAGCAACCACAATTTATAGCTTGCATATAAAATAAAGAAATAAATTTAGAGGAGAGAAGAAATGTCTATAGTTGTAGAAAATAGTACTGTATTATCAGCATTAACAGAAAAATTTGCAGAAGTTTTTGGAGATACAAAAGAAGTTGAATACTTTTTTAGCCCAGGACGAATTAATTTGATTGGTGAACATACCGATTACAATGGTGGATATGTTTTTCCAGCATCAATCACAATTGGAACAACAGGACTAGCTCGTCTGAGAGAAGATAAAAAAGTCAAACTTTACTCAGAAAATTTTCCTAAATTAGGCGTCATTGAATTTGATTTAGATGAAGTTGAAAAGAAAGATGGTGAGCTTTGGTCTAATTATGTTAAAGGAATGATTGTCATGCTTAAAGGAGCAGGATATGAAATTGACAAAGGTTTTGAATTGTTGATAAAAGGAGAAATTCCTACAGCATCTGGCCTTTCATCATCAGCATCACTTGAGCTTTTAGTCGGCGTTGTTTTGGATGATTTATTTAACTTAAATGTTCCACGTCTTGAATTGGTTCAATTAGGACAAAAAACAGAAAATGATTATATTGGTGTTAATTCTGGAATTTTAGACCAATTCGCTATTGGTTTTGGTGAAGTCAAAAAAGCAATCCTATTGGACTGTAACACTCTAAAATATGAGATGGTTCCTGTTGAACTTCGTGATTATGACATTGTTATTATGAACACTAACAAACCGCGGGCATTGACAGAATCAAAATACAACGAACGTTTTGCTGAAACACGTGAAGCGCTCAAAAGAATGCAAACGAGATTGGACATTCAATCACTTGGAGAATTATCAAATGAAGAATTTGATGCCAATACTGATTTGATTGGGGATGAAACATTAATTAAACGTGCACGTCATGCCGTTTATGAAAATAATCGGACTAAAATTGCTCAAAAAGCATTTGTTGCAGGTAATTTGACAAAATTTGGAGAACTTCTTAATGCTTCACATGCTTCTTTGAAAGATGATTATGAAGTCACAGGACTTGAACTTGATACCTTAGCAGAGACTGCTCAAAAACAAGCCGGTGTCTTGGGGGCCAGAATGACTGGAGCCGGATTTGGCGGTTGTGCAATCGCTCTTGTTGCTCATGACAATGTTTCAGCCTTTGAAAAAGCCGTCGGCCAAGTTTACGAAGAAGTTGTCGGTTATCCAGCAAGCTTTTACGTCGCTCAAATTGGTTCTGGTTCAACAAAGTTGGATGTTGAATAAATCAAATAATATTAAAAAATTTTTATGAGTGATTTAAGTGAGTTAACATTAAATTAGTGATAGCAAATTCAAGCACTCAAAACTAAGTGCTTGAATTTTGTATTCATTTCCAAAACTCACTAATCAAGACAAAGCAAGAACTTTACTTACAGAAGTAAATTAGAAAGTATTTTATGTCAATTTATCAATCAATTCAAGATTTTATTAGTCTTGCTTTACAAAATGGAACGATTGAGCCACTTGATGAGCTCTATCACAGAAATCAACTTCTTCATTTTCTTGGTCTAAATGATTGGGCAGAAGTCGATAAAGAAGCTCACGAGAAAGATTCCTTGATTTTAATGGATCAACTTTTAGCGATTGCAAATGAAAATAATATGATTGAAAAAGGACAAGATGAATTTTATGAAGCTGCTCTGATGAATTTTATTACACCACGCCCAAGTAAAATCAATCATGATTTCTGGGAAAAATATAAGACTTCTCCAGATGCAGCAACTCAATATTTTTATGGACTGGCACAGCAAGTGAACCAAGTAAAAACTCGAGATATTGCACGTAATATTGCCTTTAGTCATTTGACAAAATATGGAAAACTTGAAATAACGATTAATCTCTCAAAACCAGAAAAAGACCCCAAAGCCATTGCGGCAGCTAAATTAGTAAAGGCTTCCTCTTATCCAGCCTGTCAACTTTGTTTGGAAAATGAAGGATTTTATGGCATAGGAAATAAACCTGCTCGTTCTAATCATCGAATCATTCAAGTTTCAATTAACGGCGAAGACTGGGGCTTCCAATATTCTCCTTATGCCTATTTTAATGAACACTCGATTTTACTAAATTCTAAACATCAACCAATGGAAATTAATAAACGTGCTTTTGATAATTTATTGGGATTTCTAGATCAATTTCCTGATTATATGATTGGTTCTAATGCAGATTTACCAATTGTTGGAGGGTCAATTTTGACTCATGACCATTATCAAGCTGGACGCTATGAATTTCCGATGGCAAAAGCTGAACTTCGAGAAGAAATTAAACTTCAACAATTTCCAGAAGTTTCTTGCGGAATTGTGAATTGGCCAATGTCTGTTCTAAGATTATCAAGTAAAAACCAAGTAGAACTTTCAAAAGCTGCAGATGAACTTTTAAAAAAATGGCAAGTTTATAGTGATGAAAGTCTTCAAATCAAAGCTAAAAGTGCTGACGGAAAGCTTCATCATACAATTACTCCGATTGCTCGAATTCGAGAGGGGAAATATGAATTAGATTTAGTTTTACGAGATAATAATACAAGTGAAATTTATCCAGATGGAATTTTTCATCCACATCCAGCCCTACACCATATTAAAAAAGAAAATATTGGATTGATTGAAGTGATGGGACTTGCAATTTTACCAGCCAGGTTAAAGACAGAACTTCTGGAAGTTGAAAAATATCTCTTGAATCAAGAAAATGAGATGTCAGAAATTCACAGACCATGGGCTGAAGAATTGAAAAAGACAGAATATTTTTCAAAAGAAACAGTGCATGAAACAGTTCAGGGAGCAGTTGGAGAAGTATTTGAACAGGTGTTGAAAGATGCCGGAGTGTTCAAAGATAATCAAGAGGGACAAGCTGGTTTCCATAGATTTATCAATTTTATAAATGCTTAATCCTAAAACTAAGTTTAAAATTTATTGAGTGATATTAGCTATCATAATTGTTAGTGTTTCCAAAAAGTGATACAAATTCTCAATAATTTGATATAATGTATAGAAAATGGAGGTTTTTATGACAGTTGTAGTTCTTGGTGGAGCAGGATATGTGGGAAGCCATGCGGTAGACATGCTTCTTAAACGTGGTTATGATGTGGCAGTGGTGGAT
>OIZF01000875.1_pt1 | contig 19468 bp, 11 predicted proteins | sample 1588471 | NCBI WGS metagenome assembly OIZF01 (sample SAMN03283279) | human gut metagenome | biome: human-associated habitat; material: feces | host: Homo sapiens | place: Peru | collected 2012
TTCTCGCTTCTTGTACTACTTTATCTGTCTTATGTAAATCTTTTCAAAGAACTCTCTCCATAAACTTGGCTGCGCCTCGGCAATTGAAGCAAGCTTCATTGCGCTCGACTTGCACAAGTTTTCTTTATCGCCTTCTTCCTATCGGTATCTCGCTTTGTTTAGCTCTTACTTTAAGTTCGAAAGCGGATGCAAAGGTAACACTTTTTCTCATACTACCAAAACATTCCGATAATAAATTTGCAAATAAGTCGTCTTTTAACATTCGTTTACAAGATACACCTTATAATATATATAGTTATCGGAAGTTATGGTTTCGCCCCACTGCATAGGTGTATTATCTTACACTTAGCTTGAATGTCTTGCTCTGTCCATCCTTAGTTTCAGCCTTTACAATATACAAGCCACAACCAATATTCTTGGTCCAAGATGCTTGATTAATGTCTAAAGCCGATGTTACGAGCAAGCCTTCGGCATTGTATATACGCACATTGGCAATAGTTATATTAGGTGAACTCACCGTTATAGTACAGCTATTAGGCGAGAAACACTTGATATTAGCCTCATCATTATGTTGCTTCAAGTTGTAAGTCGATGTGGTGATGTAGTATCTACCATGCTCATTAGCCATAATAGATATTGGAGCATCGGCAGGAGTGAAAGTTCCCATCTTGGCATCAAACACAAACAGCTTATCAGTAACATAGCGGTTTGCTGATATTTCAACATTAACAGCTGCGCCATTACTCATCACCTTTCCATCCTCCTTAGCAATAATGCCCAACGGCAGGAAGTTGATGTTTGAGAGTTTGTTAAGAGCTACAGCCTGATTGCCCGCGACAGTATAGACTTGCGGAACATCTTCAATATCAGAGTTGTTAAGCAACTCAACATCCTCATCATCAACAAATTCGTCGTTGGCATCGTTGCAAACCACAACCTTAGCTGTAGAACACAGATTATCATCATTAACTACATTGATATATACTGCAGCAGGTTCCTGTACAGCAGTACCACCAGATATCCAGCGGTCTGTAGTCATCATCAATGTAAAGTTAGCTTGGCTCACCGTTGCGCCATCCTTCACCTTAACAAAGAAGCCTTGCATTGGCTCAATGATATAATCTTGACTGCGGTTGTATGTACCCTCTGGCACACTATGTGCCTTAAGAACACCATCTACTAAAGTCCACACCTTACGCTCAAAGTTCGGGTTTCCGTTTAGGAATCGATACATACTAAGCGATGCAGTATAAGGATTGCCCACTATGTAGTAGCGATTATTGCTATGAGTGTTGGCTGTGAGAGGCTGAGAGATTTCGCCCAGCAAGCCAGGCGTATTAGATGTTTCGATGAGTAGCTTATACATCAAAGGCTTGTCGATACTCTCCATTGTTTTTAAATTTGGTGTGCCATCAGCATTGTAATAGAAATTATCTTTATACAGCATCGGCAAACGGAATAACCACTTTGGAGCAACATTCTTATAATCGTCACCAGCTCTCATAGCAAAGCCTTTACCATTCTCATACTTTTCGTTCATCTTATTGAAAACATGGCTCCAATATAGCGAAGCTACATTCATAGATGTGTCTGAGATGGTATCTATGCGCTGAGTATTATTATCATAATCGTATGCTTCATATTTCTTATTAACTTCAAAAATCTGCTCGCCACTTCTATCCCAGTTGCGTTGATAAACTGGAGCCTTTAAGCGATCGTTTCTTGTAAAAGCGTATTTGATTTCAGTAAAAGCCTTCGAATCCTCTATACCATTTGTAATCTCCGAAGAAGAATCTTCGTAAGGCACAAAGAAGTCGCCCGCATATACATCCTTCAATGGTGTCGAGATAATATTCCATTTATTCTGAGTCACCTCTTTCTCCACATACGCCTTATTATATATAAGGTATTGTTGGTTGAGCAATTCTGCGCGTGCCTTGAAGAATATCTGGTCGCAAAGGTTACCATGGAAGGTCTCGCATTTAAACGTTCCATTTCCGTCTGTCGAATGGTCGGTTGTATTATAATCCCATGACACCACAAAGTCGTATTGAATACCCGATGTAGCTTCTTCGCCCTTAAAGTTAGTAAGCTTAAGTGCGATGTCGTTACCCACACGGTATACGATATTGTCAAGACCCGGATATACCAACTTGTTTTCAGGTATAACAACCTTCGAGAATTTCATTGGCGTAAATGCCTGTTGTCTCGTTAGGTTTGTTTTAGTATAGTCCTGGTTGTCATAAGTTGCCTCACCATAGTCTTCATAAGTTTTGTCGAATAGCTCAGCTGCCGTAGATCTCTTCCAATTCAGGTCGTTGTTCCAGTTGGCATTAAGCTTGTTTGCAACAGAAGGAAACCATGTAAGGAATTCGGGCACCACCTTAAATGTTATAAACATATCGCCAGGACATGCAGCAATCGTACTACTATTAAGCTCATACGAGAAGTTCAATTCATACCAATATCCTTCGTGCAGAATATCCCAGACTTTATCATCAAACACCAGTCCCAATTCCTTGTCTCCTGTCTTAAGAGTAGTTTCTTTCAAAGTACCAACAATCTGTTTTGTAGTAGTGAAAGTAAGGTCATTAGTGTCGGAGATAAATACATTCTTATCACGGAATATGATCTCAATATCTTTATCTTTTCCATTATTAAGATCAGCCACCGGTAATATCAGCATGCCATTATCGGTCTCATCATCGAGCTTTTTCAGCATCGCCTTTATTTGAGGCAAACCAATGCGCACGGCACGGTCATCATTAGGATAAGCCACTTTGTCGAAACCAAGTGTAAGCTTCGGACCATCCTTCACAATACGAATAGTGAAGTACATAGGGGCTGGACATATTTCGTAAGTCACGGTTCCTTGCGTTATTTTAGTTGCAATAGGAACAGCCGCTATCTTGTATGTTCCCACCTGCTTAAACTTATACCCCGTAAGACTATTGCTTACCGCCAATACCAATGTTCCCTCGCCATCTACGCCAGCGATATATTTTTTAAGCAAAGCATAGTCGGCAGGATTAGATGTTTGGAATGCAGCATTAAGAGAAGTCGCATCAGGATATTTGTCGCGATAGTTTCTTAATGCCTGCTGCAAATCTGTGATAGTAGAAAACTTATTGTCTGCTCCATCAGGAGTTCCCACAAACCAGTCAAACTTCACGTTATTAAGCAAGATTGAACCACCGCCCACATTGTCGGCAGTCTCAAGCTTTGCATTAATATCCACATCAGGCGTACTATTGCCGTCGCACGACACGCGCACAGTAGTAACCACACTTCCGTTGGCATCAGATATAGCCACCTTCTGCTGCACAATGCTGAACTCATCGCTATATGATGAGCATGCATCAGTAAACTTTCCCCATTCATCGGGATTGCCATAAGCATCAGGATAAGCCACCGAAACATAGAACTTCTTTCCCAAAGGCAAGTCGAAGTGTCTGTTTGCAATCACCAATATTACATGTCCCTCAGGGTCTATCTCAAACGCCTTTGAACTTGCATCATAGTTGGCAGGTATAGTTACCACGCCATATTCGTCTACCGTACCGTCGTCATTATAGTCGATACCCGCAAACGGATTGCCATCCATATCAGATATACGATAGAACAGCTTCGATTCCTTGCCAACACCTGTTATAGCCTGCACGTTCTCGTAGTGCGAGGTTATCTTAAGCGTGATATTACTGTTAGCCACGCTTCCATTAGTAGCATCAGGACAAGCAGGCTGATTCTGCATCACGTCCACCTTTGCGTGCTGGATATATAGTCGAATGTCGTCTATAGCATAGTCGGCACCATGAGTACCCGAGCACATATTATCGAGCACAATACGGAAGTCGGAATAGTTTTCCACTCCCGAATTCTTTCTCATCACAATACGGCTATACACCTGAAACCATGTACCAGGCTGTCTATCGCCTTTGGTGTTAGAGTTAAAGTCGCCAGATGTGAATGATGTCAGCAGTCGCTGATGAGTCACCTTATCGTTCTCGTCCTTTATAATGCCATATAGTTTGAACAGCACCTGAGGTTCTACTGGAGCAGAAGAAGCTGTAAAGTCTGTAACCGCTGCCGAGAATACAAGACGTGCTCCCGAACAAAGGTCAGCCTTGAAGTCTACAGTTGCTATCTGTCGGCTTTCGTCTGACGCATCCACATAAAGGAAGTAGCCATACTGTTTGCCGTTAGTTATAGCATAAGTACGGTCGTAGAGTACTCCAGGAGCATTCCAACTATACAAAGTATTTCCTGCCGCTGTGGTTTGCGATTTATCTGATACGCCATCCAAGTTAGCACTCTTAAACAATCCATATTCGCCATGTATTAAAGCGTACCTACCAGGGCTTGCTTGGTCGCGCAACTGTGGATATACAAAGCTATATGCACGTCTGTCCCATCTTGAGGCATAATGCGCCATATTGTTCTCCTTTGTAGGAGCCACCACGGTAAGCTCGTCGTTATCGTCATCAAACGATATTGGCTTTGTGGCTTGCTTATAGTGCGATTCAAAATAGGCAAGGGTACGCTCATTGTCGCCATCAGCTATCAGCTGCTGCATTGTCTTTGGATAAGTGTTCTGATAGAGCACTTCAAAGTTGGCTATCGGAGCTTTTACTGATATATCGTTATAGTAGGCATAAGCCACAAAATATACTATACTACCGACTTTTATCGTTGGAGCTGTAACCTCCGTTCCTTCCAAGTTGTACCATGTGCTTTTATTCAAGGTCTCCATTGAAGTTTTATCAATCATTTGTTTGGCTTCACTTGAATACAACAAAGTATACTTGGTCTTTGTCTCGTCATAAGCAATCCATATAAAATTATTGGCATTATATAGTGTGCTCTTGTCGTAGTCGGCTTGTTTTATGCTATGCGCTTCGTCCGAAGAGAAAAGATGTCTTTTACCATCTTTTGGTTTTAGAGCATAGAAGAAATAATTGCTCGGCTTATAATTTACGCGTATCGACATTTTCGCATCCTTATCCTTTGCTCCAAACACAATACGGCGGTTGTCCTCTATCGTCAGGTCAGAGTCTGCGGTGCGAAGGTCGGTAGAGGTTGTCTTGACGATATTCTCTGCCATAGCCTTTGCCGGGCGAATATGGAAGATATAGCGTATCTGCAATGTTGGCTCGTGGGTGAAGTATTGGTTTTCGCCACTTACTACAGGACCAAAGTCGGTATATTTGCTCACATCACAAGCTATCTCTTCGCCTTTCCAGTCAGCACTTGCCGCAGCTGCAGGCACATAGTATATTACACCGTGTGTAACTTTAGTTGGTCCTGCGTTTTCTGAATTCGGGTTGTTTTTCCAACCGAAATAACCTCTACTCTTGCCGTCTTTATCTTTTACATCTTGCAAAAAACCATGACTGGGACTCCATTTCGCAAGACTATTAGACATCATATCAGTCTTATAGTCATACCATCGAATGTAGCCCTTAGGTTCGTCAAGTAGTTTTGTAGAATAATCTAAACTATTATATCCCGCAAATGGCAACAGCAACTCAACGAACTGTCCTGCCTTCTCATAATTCACATAATAAGTATACTCATACTCATGCACCTGCTGCATCTCTATACCATATGGATTTCTGATATACGGCATGTCATTCACGCCTTTATAATGCGCAAACACACTACTCTGGGCACTAACGCTTGTGCTGACACAACATGCCAACATCGCCATTATGCATACATATATATATCTTAACCTCTTAATCATATCAAGCAGATTTATTCTTTAACTATTTCTACTCTATACGGGATGTTATATTCCAGTCCGCCGATGTGTATCTGTATCTCGTGCACAGCATATCCAGAGCGGTTGCCCATCACGCCATCTATAGTCAATCGTTTAGGCGCATAATTTGGCGAGCGGTCGTATATGCTCACGCCATCAGCTCCATCAGGGTCTTGTTTTATCGTAGACCATCCTGCTACAGTCCAACTGCCAACGGCATCTGAGCCGCCTACAAGTTCTGTTCCAGTAGAATACTCCTTAACATGAGGCACAAGATGAAACTCGCCATAATTCTTAAACTTCACCGTCAACTTATCGTCAACTTGGCTGATGCTTGGCAGCACGCCAATGGCAGTAAACTGCTGCACATCGAAAGTTATCTGATAGTCGCTTAGTTTTATGGGCACCTCCAAATAGTCGTTGCGAGCCATCACGTCCCACTTGGCAAGCGTGATACGTCTATTTATTGCAAGATTGTCGGTCTGCAGATTCAGGATAAAATATTCTGGCGATTTTGCTACCGACTCATTCAGGTAGAATGTCACCTCCACAGGCTTCTTTGAAGTAGCCGTATTGGCAGGAATCTTTATCCAAGGCTTTTCTGTTTCGCCCACCTTCGACCAAAGATCCACCTTATATATATTATATGTAGCCAAAGGACTTAGATGCGGCTCAACAGCTACGCCATTATCCTTGCCTGGCAATAGATACAGATTCTCAGCACCCGTAGTACCGTTAGTTGTAATATCGCTCAGCGAAATGCTCTTAAGTGTAATATCTTTAGGAGTGTCGTTGGTCAGCTTAAGCTTCATCTTTGCCACCATTCTTATCACCTCCAGATCCACCTGCTGCGTGGTCGGCTTAATAGTAATGGTCTGCTTGTTGCTCATCGGAATGCCATTCGGAAATACATCCTTTCTCCACGCCGCTTCGTCAGCAGGCTTTACTATTGCAGCCCCAACATTGCCTGCAACAGCATATAGCTTGCTGTCAAAATCGGTAGGAAACGCCGTGTTAGGATGCAACTTGGTATAGTAGTCTACAGTAGAATTGAATCCAAGTTCTTCTGGCGAGATATTGGCAAACGAATAAAATAATGTCTCGCCCTCGTCAAGCGTCGACTCCAGCGTACCCACATAGTCTTGTTCCGTAGCATATTCCTCGCTCTTGAGCAAGTCGATTATTTTGCCATTTTGCACAATAACCACAAAGCAATTCTTCATCTTCTCGCCTGGCTCCACATTCTCGTCGTGCCACGACAAGTCGCCCGAGGCACGTGATGCCGAAGATATGCCCGACGATGAGATGTTGATTCTAACCCTCACCTTTCCATTGCCACCTATATCGTTGTCGTTGTCAGTATCGGCTGTGCAGCCTGCAAAGGCAAGCAATGCAATAACAGATATTATGAATATCGAAAGCTTCTTCATATGGCTTTTATCTTCTCTAATATGGTTTTACATAATAATACCGTCGTCTTCGGGGTATATGCGTCGGTTCCACTTCCTAACGTGCAACGTAACAATAATCTTTCCTGTCTCCTTATAAATCCAGTACTGATAGTAGTGGTTGCGCTGTATAGGATAGGTAGAACCTGTAGGCTTGCCATCCGAGTCGTAGTTGCGAAACTCCAATGTATACGTACCCTCCAATGTACCATTGCGGTTGAGGTTGACGGTTATGGTAGTAGGATTGGTACCCGAATTGTCGTACTCAGGTAGGTATAGCGGAGCCGTGGTCGGTAATGCTATATTGTCGGCATGGCTATCCAAAACATTAAGCGAATTATTGAAGCGTATATCCTTAGTGTTATCCACCTCGTTGAATGTCTTTGGCACACAATATCCCTTGGTGTTATAGTTGTTCACGGTCATGCTGCCTATAGCGTAGCCGGATTTGGTCATATCTGTACGCAGACTTACGCTCACCTTTGCCATAGCTCTAAGCATCTGTATATCAGGCAATTTGTTTTGCTTGCCCAACGTCAATGTGGCAGGAATCTTAACCACGCCCCACATAGGTATATACTTGCGCGTGCCTGGGTTAAGGTCGTAGGTCAGCGCCGACGGGTCGCCCCATGCCGAGACATTGCTATTGGCAATAACCATCACTCGCTTAGCCTTGGCCACGTTAGGCTTGGCGTTTCGCCATACACCCGTAATGGCATACATAGCCATACCAGAAACACTTGGGTCGCTAACAGTAGTAACTCGCAAGTCCTCAACATTGTCTATCTTATTGCCTTTATCGTCGTAAATGGCAATAATAATATCGTCGGTATTCACCAGATTCTCGTTCAGTATACCATCTTGCGCAGGCGAATAGTCGTCCCATCCGTCGTTCTCGGCACGTGTAGACGCGGCATCGGCAACGGTAAGTGTGAATGCTACCGACACGTCATCCGTGCCGACAGCATCATCATCGCTGTCGGAGCAAGCTGCCATCATCATACACAGCATGATGACAAAGGCAACCCTCTGAATGAACTTATCGATAAAACGTGTTAACATCCGCACTATTCTATATGGATATGTTTAATACAGTTACTGTTTATAAATCTACATGTCTACATTCTGCAGCACCACGCGCCACGAATTTACGTAGATGGTGGCACTAAGCCAGTCGAGGTGGTCGTCTACAAAGAAGATGAAGCTGTAATCGTCTTGTCGGTCGAGATATTCCTGGTCGGTCATCTGCTTGTTGTAGTTGCCCTTAACCAGCAAGGCATAGTCGATAAGCGGAATACTGAACACCATTTTTTTGTTAAGATTATTGTACACCTTTAGTCGTGGATGCTTGCTTGCCAACAGTCTGTTAACTGTCATTTCAGCCACAACAGCCGACACCTGAGTATTATCCTCGCTTGTCGAGTTCACCACTCCATCGTATTGCGACCAAGGATGATAAGTAATCGAGTCGTCCACAACTGGTGAGTTGTCGTAGGCAAGCCATCCGTTGTCGTCTTCTATCTTGAAGTCAAAGTCGGTAGCATTCAGTTTCACGCCAATAGCGTTCTGTATCACCACCTTGACATTATTTGTATTCTTGGTAAGTGGCACAACCACAGTCTTTACCCCATAGTCCTCCATACGCAGGTCTACATCCTTTAACAGTCCGTGGTATAGCGTGGTAAGGTCGTGCTTAACGTCTCTGTCTGTACGGTTAATCTTACAGTCGAGTTTGGTGACGTCGTTATTTATATCGCCGTCAGTATTGTATATGTACGAGTTAGTTTGGCGTTCTTCGCCCTCTGCCCATACTTGCAGAGTATAAATGCAAGGGTCGATATCCAGCGTCATATAGCCTCCTGCTGCAGCTATATCGCTCACCTTCTCGGTCTTCTTGAATGCCAGTTCGCCGTTTCGGTTATAGGCATGAAGGGTTACTGTCTTCACCTGCGAGGCAAAGGCATCAGCAAACTTCATATTCATATCATATGCGAACCTAACTCTCAGCTCTTTCTTGCATCCGCTCATATCATCGTGCATCATCGAGCAAGAAGAAACAGCGAAAGTCAACAACAGAGCGAGCATGGCAATGGTTGTTATGTTCAAGACAGACTTAAAGTATCTCATATAAGCAGTATATATAAATAGGTGTACTATTCAATTATATTCGGGGTGATAGTAGAGGGTGGGTGCGTGACACACCCTCTACTATGGTTAAGAGGAAGAGGAATTACTTGTGGTCAAGGTTTACATCCTGCTGAACTACGCGCCACTGGAGGACGTTAATCTTAGCAGCAACGTATGACTTATTCTCATCTGGTACTGTTGGAATAATTGTTTCTGTAGCATCGTTTACAGGACTACCAAATCCGTTCATTCCTGTTACATTGATATCATAAAGATGGTTGCGTACAATACCATACTTAGCAATAGTGCCATCTGTACCGAGGTGTGAAATAGGCATATAGTAGTATGTCTGACCATCAGTTCTTACTTGTGCTGTTTCTATACCAAGAGCATTATTTGCATCAGCTACAGTAACAGTTTCCCAAGTTGGGGTTGCCTCAGTACCACTATTCTTATAGTATGTCTTAGTATCATCTTTAAGAGCAGCTACAACCAAGCAATCGTCGGCACCAGCTTTCTTAACAAACTTAATATCAGCACCTGTGATTCGCTTATAACCAGCAGGACTTGTAGATGTAGCATCCGATACATAATATCCGCTCTCAAAAGCAATAAGATTCTTCAGATTATCAACACCAAGATAGTCAATACCCTTATATGTACAAACTTCAGCATTGGTCCATGTTGAACCATTCTGGTACATCAAATGAGCAGCAACCAAGAACTTGGTACGTGTATTACCATTGTACTTAGCATTTGCTGGAGTAGTGGCAATAGGTGTAGCAGAAGTGTTAGGCAATGTAAACATATAATTGCCGAACGCTGTAGTAAAATGATTGAAATCATAATTTTTAACTACATTGCCTCCAGTTGCAAATGGTACAGATGTCTCCCAGAAACTACGATGATAATCGCCAGTTGTCCAAAGACCGGTAAAACCAAGATCAGCACTTGTCCAAGTTGGAGTAATCTGTTTGTTGATGTAAGCCTGTGTACTTTCGTCAGCCAAGCCCCAGCCATCAATAACAGCATAGATATCGTGACCTAAGCACTCGCCTACCTTAATACCCTTCTTACCATTATTCCATTTAGTTGTGCCATCTTCAAATTTTGCAGTAGGATCAGTAGAAAGTTTAGCTCTTACCTTAGCAGCTACACGCTCAACATATACGTTTACAGGAGCACCCTCAGCTTCTGCCTGAGTGGTCTTAACGTAGCCAGAGATAGAATTAGCAAAAACAGTTTTGTTCTCACTTGCATATACAGAGTTGCTCATCACGAAATCTGATGCAGAAGAGCCGTCTCCATTGTAATAGGTTGTACCAACTATCGGATCTTGTAATTCGCTCAATGACTTCTTGGTATTATCTAACTCTGTAACAGTACCAGGATTGGCAATAGCAACCATCTTTGCAGGAGCCGAAGGAACATCACCCTTAATAACGAGGATTGCGTTAGATACCTTCTCTATACCATTATCTGTAGTGGCATCGTCAGTCAAATTAACAGGATTTACCTCAAGATAGTTGGCTGTTGTTCCTGCCAATATGTACGGAGTATCATCAGAATGGAAGAAGTAGAAGCGTACTTTGTTGATTTTGCTTTCCGCTATAGTTCCGTTCTCATACTCAGCCGCACGTGTCGGTGTAGTACCAACATTAACGATATTCACAGCCAGATACTGGGCTTCGCTAGCGATATTCGGGTTACCTTTGCCATCGCCTGGGTCGTCCGAACTACATGCGCACATCATCATAGCAGCGCATGCCAATGGGAAAAACTTAAACATTTTCATAATAAATAAAGTTTAAATAGTTGTTATTAATATTGTTTATTTAATCTCTTCATAAACTTTTCTTGCAGCCTTAGCCTCCTCGCTGTCTCCAGCCTTGTCAAGATAAGGCTTTGCACCCTCGGCATCGCCTGCGTTAAGACGTGTGCAAGCTGCATTAAGGTTGGCTGTAGGATCATCAGGATACATACGTACCGCTATCTCCATTATCTCGTTAAACTCCTTTGAGCCAGGCTCGTAGGTTTGTGCCACCATATACATCTCGTTTTGCGAGAGCAATTGTGGTCGGGTCTTTACCAAAGCCTTAGCCTCCTCAACATTGAATGGGCGCACCTTATATTTAATATGGTAGTCGGAGTGGCGCAGGGCAGGATAGCATGCAGCCAGCAGGAACTTGTACTCGTCTGCAAATGCAGTCTTAATCTTAGCCTCACGCTCATCCTCCTTAATAGAAGTATCGTTTGCAATATCGAGTATCTGCTGTTTGTGTTCCATGTTGCTTTCGGCAATAAACTTGCGCAGACCGTCCCAATCTTCTGCAGTATGCGATACCGAGAACAAGTCTTCGTCGAGCCTTACCATTCGCTGTACATATTCCATAAGCGTCTGCGCACGTCCCTTGGCAAGGCGGTCGTTGCTCTCGAATCGTCCCTCAGGCGATGCGAATCCATGTATATTGACAGCCAACACCGTAAGGTTCTTGTCTTCCTTAAGCGTATTGATAGTCTTTATTATACTGTCAAGCTGCTCCGGGTTGCGCCTATATAGTGGGTTAAGCTCGGTGCGGTTTACGGGGAAGTCGATGTATGCACGCTTGTCAAGCTCGCGTATCTTCTCTGCCACCACCTCTGGTCTTACAAACTTGGCAGTTGGTCGGCGATATTCCATCAGTTCGTATTGTTTGTTGGCAAGGTTGTCGCCACATCCGCAAAGGTCCTCGTTAATACGCACCTTATAGTCAACAAGCTTCTTGTCGTAGGTAACAGAGCGCAGATAGGCTATCTGCTGCGGTTTGCCGTTGGTGCGTTTCACGATGTAGGCATCAGCACCATAGTTGTTGTGGCGGTTGCGCTGCTGCATAATGTGCTGTCGGTTGCCGTTAACCACAATCTTAGGCATAGCCACATCGCCATCGGCAGTTGTTATGGATGGAGAAAGAACAAACAGGTTGTTAGTAGGCATCTGCAGACTGTCGAGGTTCAGAGTCATAGACAACGTAATCTGCTTGTCGGTATGGCTCACCCTTACATTCTCCACCTTTATGCTGCTGTTGGCTATGGATACACCCTTGCACTCTTGTCCTCGGCATGGACATGCGGCAAGTGTTAGAAATGGCAATATGTAAAGAAAGTTCAGTTTCATATCGTTTTTCAGCTTTGTTCTATAATACATATATCAGCGATAGTGCTGCCTTGGTGGGTCCAAAGTAGTTGGTGTGGCTGCTCTTAAGTCTTCTGCCACATGTGCCACATTTATATTTGTCGTACTTAATGAAGTCGTAGCCTATACCAAGTGATGTCTCAAGGTTCCAATGTCTTGACAATGGCCATTGATATCCGCCACTTACGCCTCCGCCAATGAACCATCCCTCATAGCGGTGGTTCTTCTGTGTAGACAGCAATCCAAAGGGAAAGTCTACCCCACTAACGTTAAACTCACCTCCCATAAGATGTGCTCCAACAAACCAACCGTTGAAACTCTGGCAGAACCAGTATCTATACTCAGGCGTAAACGACCAATGACGCAATGTAGAATGATCGCCTCCCGACTGTTTCCAAGGGTTTAGTCCGAAAAACATTTGGGCTGTATGATTCCTGTCTATCGAAACCTCGGCTCCGATATTAGGTGTGGTAGTAGCCCAGTAAAGAAAGTTTGTCTTTACGGCTACATTTTGAGCAGACAGTTGCGAGCATGCCATTGACAATATCGCAACGATTAGAATTGCCAACTTCTTCATAAAAATTCACATATATATTAATGTATATGACGTAGCTATAGCAAGACACAGACACCGTGGTGGCACCTTAGTCCCCAAGCTTTGCTGCTTTATACCTTATATTATATACAGAATTGATAGTTTCATCCACTATTTAGATAGCAGGTGTTGGTACATCAATCCTTAGTTAATTTACGTTTTGTTTTTTACTGGTTTGTTTTATCTTCCAGTTGTTGATACTGGGCGTTGTTTGTTGGGGTGTATAGTTTTTGTTTATTTTTGTTGTTGTGGTGTGTTGGGGTGTGGTTTGTTGTTTTGTCTATGTTTTTGATGCTTCTGTTTTCAATTAGATTTTGTTAATTACTGTTGTTATAAGACTTTGCAAATATACAAACAATGCGTGAAACACAAAAGTTTTTGACGTAAAAATTTAATAATTTCTTTATATTTTTCGTACAGGGGGGGGGGATTTTTAGACTAAAAAATTGGTAATTAATGAATTAGGGAAGCCATTGGTTTATCTGATACATATAGTAATATAACACTAAAATCATAAAACTAATTAACAGTTCTGAATTGTCTTTACATATAAGTAGGAGGGTATGGCATCCCTGCTATACCCACTAAATCGGCTTATAATACGTAACTGTACACGGCAGAACCCCTCATGGCAGAGTGGGTATGGCAGGGATGCCATACCCTCCTACAGATTGCCACTCATATATAAAGCTAAATATGAACACTTGCTTAAAATCATAAAACTATAACAATTACATATATTTTACTTGTCTAAGCATTCAAAATCTCTATTCCGTGACACGGAACGGCCATTCGGTGACACGGAACGGACGTTCGGTGACACGGAACGGAGATTTATATTGTAATAAATATCATTATCCATATATTATCGGGACTAATGTGCCGTAACACTATTGTAACTTTATCGTAATTGACATGTAATCGGTTTGTCGCTGTTTAGTTCTAACTTTGCATCCAGTTATTAACAACAGAATATGAAAGAAAAGAAAAAGATTGTTCTGGATGTACTTAAGAAGCATCTTGAGCGTACAGACAAGTTTGAAAGTCAGGTATTAGAGCTTGCGTTGAAACAGGCTGATGGCGCACGCGATGATGGTTGGGGAGTGTTTTATTCTAAGGGTGGCAAGCGCCTTATAGCTGCCAAGAAAACTATTGAGGGCGACTATGTAGTGAAGGAAGACACTCAGGAGATAGGCGACAATGCCTTCTATGGCTGCGCCTTCTTGCGTAATGTGGCTATGCCTGCATCTATCACCAAGATAGGCGACGAGGCTTTTGCTCATTGCATCTCGCTCAACTCTGTTTATATTCCGCCAATGGTGGAGAAGATGGGCAAGAACCCATTTGTCGACTTGGACAGCAAGGTATTGAAGAACCAGTCTGCCGCCTTTGTTGTAGACGCCAAGATATTGTACAACGCCGAGCGCACACGTCTTATATCTTGCCTTACAGATGCTACTATGATAATTATACCAAAGACAGTTACAACTATAGGCAGTCTGGCTTTCAGCCGACGCTCTAAGCTTAAGAAGGTGCAATTGCCTGAAGGCTTGGACCGTATAGGTCGCGACGCTTTCTCCGACTGCGATGCTCTTGAGGAAGTAACAATACCCGCATCTGTAAAGACAATAGACCCCTATGCCTTCGCCAGTTGCGATGGGCTTAAGAAGGTTACATTCCTTGGTGTACCCGAGCATATTGCACGCACAACGTTCTCCGACTGCGACAATCTTATGTCGATTATCGTGCCTGAGGGCGAGGAGAAGAAATTCCGCAAAATGCTGCATATCACGATAGAGAGCGACACATTGGTATTGAGCGAGTAAAATAATATTTTTTAATCATGGCAAAGCAATCAACATATACCGAACGCGACGTTAGTTGGATGTACTTCAACCATCGCATTCTGCAAGAAGCAGAAAAGACAAACGTTCCATTACTTGAGCGTCTGTCGTTCTTAGGCATTTACAGCAATAACCTCGACGAGTTCTTCCGAGTGCGTGTGGCTTCGCTAAACCGACTTGTAGATAATGAGAACCTGTCGGAACGCAACCGAAAAGCCATAAAGAAAACGCTGAAGACGGTAAACAGACTAAACGAGGAATATTCTTCAGAATACACAAAGGCTATAAAGGAGGTGTTCGCCCAACTTGAGGAGCATCATATACGTCTGCTTAAGGAGTCGCAGCTGAACGACGAGCAGAAAGAGTTTCTGAAGCGTCTTTATTACGACAAACTCAACGGCTCGACCAATCCTATCTGGCTTAACGCAATAGACGACCTCAACACATTGGAGGACAACCGCATATACCTTGTTGTTAAGAAGACGCATACCGATGGTGACCATAAGGTGAAATATGCCATCATCAAGGTGCCCGATCGTGTGTACGGCCGATTTATACGCATTCCACAGTCGGATGGATTCGATAATATCATGTACCTTGACGATGTTATCCGCTTCTGTCTGCCACTTATCTTCATCGGCACAAAGCCGTCTACTTACGAGGCCTACTCGTTTAAGTTTACTAAGGATGCCGAGATGGAGGTTGACAACGACTCGGATTATGGCGCTATGGAGAAGATTGCCTTGGGCGTTAATTCGCGTAAGCGCGGCGAACCCATACGCGTGATTTACGACAAGGACATGCCCAGAGATATGCAGAAGCGTGTGTTCGACAGACTGAATGTTCGCGAGCTCGACACATCGCTTGCAGGTGGCAGATACCAGAACCATAGGGACCTGATGTCGTTTCCAGATTGTGGTCACTCGGAGCTGAAATTTGAAAAGTGGCAGCCAGTAATGAAACCGGAGTTTCTTGCCGAGGAGTCGATACTCGACCAAATACGCAAGAAAGACCGCTTTATACATGTGCCTTACCACTCGTTCGATGCTTACATACGATTGTTGCGCGAGGCCGCTCTGCGTCCAAGCGTAAAGGAGATTAAAACTACATTGTATAGACTTGCCAAGGACTCGAAGGTGGTTAAGGCCCTGATATGTGCTGCACGCAACGGCAAGAAGGTTACGGCTGTGGTGGAGCTTATGGCACGATTCGACGAGGAGAGCAATATCAAATGGAGTAAGCGTATGCAGGAAGAGGGCGTAAACGTTATCTTTGGTGTTGAGGGTCTGAAGATACACTCTAAGCTACTGTATATCAAGACCACCAAGGGCGACTTGGCGTGTGTTGGTACGGGCAACTTTCATGAGGGCAACGCACGTGTGTATACCGACTATCTGATGATGACGGCGCGACAGGGCATTGTGTCGGAGGTGGCTAAGGTATTCGACTTTATCGACCGTCCGTTCTCGCCTATGCGATTCAAGGAACTGCTTGTGTCGCCCAACTCAATGAAGACACGCATTCTGCGCCTGTTTGATACGGAGATAAAGAATGCTCAAATGGGTAAGCCTGCTTGGGTAAAAATTAAGATTAACCATATTACCGACCAGGATGTTGTGAATAAAATGTATGCAGCATCGCGTGCCGGCGTGCGCATAGACGCATTGGTACGCGGCAACTGCTCGCTTGTGCCCGGCATTGAGGGCATTAGCGAGAACATCCATATCGTGGGTATTATAGACAGATATCTGGAACACTCGCGCATACTGATATTCTGCAACAACGACAAACCGCGCTATTTCATCGGTTCGGCCGACTGGATGCCTCGTAACTTGGTAAATCGTATAGAGGTGCTTACACCTGTGTACGACGAGGAGATGAAGAAGGATTTGATGAGAACTGTAGACTTCGGGCTGCGCGATACAACCAATGGACGTATTGTGGATGGATGTGGAACTAATGAGATACAGAAGGTCAAGGAAAGGGAAGAACCGTTCCGCTCGCAGGAAGAACTACATAAAGCGTATAATCAACTATGAACATAGCCGCTATTGATATTGGCTCTAACGGAGCCCGATTGCTGATAAAGAGTTTTGACGATAATGCTCCGGCTGCAACGCGCATTAAGAAACTGCAGTTTGTACGTATTCCCTTGCGTCTTGGCAAGGATGTGTTTGCACTTGGCAAGATATCGAAAGAACGCCAACGTATGATGATGCACATGATGAAGGGTTTTCGTCAGTTTATGCAATTATATAATGTGGAGCACTTCCGTGCTTGTGCTACATCGGCCATGCGCGATGCCGAGAACGGAAAGAAGGTGATGCGACGCATTGAGAAAGAGACTGGCATTAAACTGGAGATTATTCCGGGTGCCGAGGAAGCACAACTTCTGTGCAACAATCTTGTAGAGAACACGGAGAGCGGAGTTGGCAACTTTGCTTATGTAGACGTGGGTGGTGGATCTACGGAGATATCTCTTTTGCACGATGGTGTGCTTGCCGAGAGTCACTCGTTCAATATCGGAACGCTGCGTATGCTTGCTGGTGCTGTTACACCTGAGGAAAGAAATGCCATGTGCAGAATGTTGGAGAAGTATGCCGAGGATTTTCCGGGTACTAAGATAATTGGCTCGGGTGGCAACATCAACCGTCTGTTCCGCCTTGCCAAGATAAAAGGCGACTCGCGCTCATTGCCAGTGGCTACGCTTAAGCAACTGTATGCCGAACTGGCGCCTCTCTCGCTCGAGGAACGTATGGAGCAATTTAAACTGAAGGACGATCGCGCTGACGTTATCATTCCTGCTTCCGAGATATTCCTACTTGTGGCACGCTCGCTTAAGTGCGAAGATATTCTTGTGCCTAACATATCGCTTGCCGACTCGATTGTGGACGGCATATATAGGGATGTGCAAGGCAATATGGCAAGCAAGGACAACAAGGAATAACTGTCGTGGAAAAGGACGTAATAAGGACGAAAGAGCTTTATTTCTTCCACCAATGGTCGTCCTTATTGGTGATTATGCGCACAAGTTGGTTCATCACAAGACACATTTCGCGTGTCACCTTGATGTCTCTGCTGTAGGCGTAGGTCCAAGGCGATATCTGCACGAGACGATTTTCGGCACAGGCGTAGAAGCTTTTGCCAGTGGGCTTATAACGGTCGGCAAAACCGTTGTCCACAATCTCTATAACAGGCAGTTGCTCTATGAGCAGCTGCTTTTTTATTTCACGTTCTTTTGGACTTATAAATGCCGAGACGATGACAGCTCCCTTGCGTGCCGCTTGCAACACAATATCACGCTGCACCTCAAAGAGCATAGCGTCGCTGCGATGACAGATAAGGGGCAGCTTGCATGGCGCTGCCAATAGGGTGCGCATACCAATGAAAGAGAGAACGGGCTTGATATTGGGGGCGCCGGCAGATTGGTTGGAACTTTGTGCAGGGGTAATGGAACCTGGGAGCATCTGAATACGGGGAAGGAGGGCAAGCAAGGTGGATTCGATACGACGAGAATCAAGGGCAAGGTAGCGGTCGGCAAGGAAGGCACGGCGTAAGGCATCCATGGTCCAGCCATGCGAATTGCAGTTACGGTGGATACGGAAACAATCGGGCATGGAACCCTTGATAAGGGCGCGACGCGCCTGCTCGCGGATGTAACGACGCTTGGTTTCTACTTGCTCAATGGTTATGGCTTCTACATCGTTGTAGCCACGAACAAAGAGGGCGGGACCGCGGAAGGAACGGGTGTGGTCATGATCTTGCCATTCACGTGCTGCAGCACGCGCACTTTTGTTAATATCTTTTTTCATGCTACGCCAATTAATACCAAGCATGTCCCAATATTCATGGGTACAACCTATCATAAATCCATTGACAATACGCCCAAGATGTTGCTTACATGTGTTTGAAAGATGTAGTAGGCCATGGAAATGGTCTGGCATAGCCTCAGCAGCTATTATCTTTACACCAGGATGATAGGCAGGCACTGTTTGCCATATGGCCATCACCCTCTTCCCCAGCTCCGTATACACACAGCGTGGCTCATCCTCTGCTCCATCATTGGCATCTGCACGTCCAGATATATAGCTAAGGATGGGGGCATAGCCTCGAGTGTTGATGGTTACAAAGAAATAGCCCTCGCGGTAATTGGTGAGAGCATCGCGGCGCAAAGCATCTGGAAGAGTGGACTCCTTTTGCTGTATCTTGGCTAATTGTTCGGGTGTGAGTGACATTAGGTTGATTGGTTTAGAATGCAAAAATACATTATTATGATGTATAATACAAATTTTGCAAGTAGGGAATGTAAAGAATTTTGAGAAGTTATAGATTTTAAAGCCATAAGCTTTACTGCAAAAAACAGAAAATAATGTAGATTGTTAAAGACATAACAATATTATTTGATGACAGATAAGGGGCAGCTGTGCACAAAAAAAGCAGGCTTCGATTTGAAGTCTGCTTTTTAAGTAGTGGATAGGGGAATCGAACCCCTATGCCAAGATTGAGAATCTTGTATCCTAA
>OIZF01000877.1_pt1 | contig 19411 bp, 19 predicted proteins | sample 1588471 | NCBI WGS metagenome assembly OIZF01 (sample SAMN03283279) | human gut metagenome | biome: human-associated habitat; material: feces | host: Homo sapiens | place: Peru | collected 2012
AAAGTAATATAGAAGAATTACAAAATAATTTAAATAACTATGCTTTACAAAGTGAGGTAGATAAAACAAATAGTAATTTAAATAATTTATCTAGCTTGGTTACAGCTAATCAAACGAACATTAATAATTTAAATGAGAAGTTATTAAAAACCAAAGCTGTTATAGGAACAATTAATTCTTTAGGTAATATCTCACTTGAAATTGATACTGTAAATTATTCAGTTATAGGGTGTGTAGTACAATCTATTAATAATCAAAATACGGATGCTTATTGTATTCCGTATGCTAGTACAACCACACAAAGATGGTTTGGACGTATATTTTATTATAATGGTACAGTGCAGACAAATTTACCAGTAAAATTATTGATCTATTACTTATAAATCAATAACAAATGCTTAATCATAAAAATAAAATCTAAACTAAATAACAAAAAAATTAAATAAAATGTTTTGCTGATAGTGAACTATATGTTATAATACTTTTGTAGGAGGTAGTATGATGTATCAAAAATTAAGAGAAATGAGAATAAAAAATAAATATACTACACAAGCTATGGCAGAGCAATTAGGAATTAGTAAGTCCTTTTATTCTCAAATAGAAACTGGGTCTAGAAAATTAAGTTATAACATGGCAGTTCGCATTGCTTCCATTTTTAAAAGAAGACCAGATTATATTTTCTATGAAGAATCCATTGAAACAGAAAAAGATGAAACATCTCAGTCATAAAAAGTAAGCTTTTTGGCTTATTTTTTTGAAAATAAAGATTATAATATTGGTAAAATATTTAATGAGAAAATAAAAAATAAATTAAATAGGAAACAATAAAAATAAAAAGATAACTATTGACTGAGTTAAAAAAAAAGAATAAAATAGAACTGTAATATGAAATGCGATGATGGGCTTGGAAACCCGGAAGCAATATAAAAAAGAGTGATTCTTCTAGAATAATTAGGGTGGAACCGCGGTTGATACCGTCCCTATCTTCTAGGAGAATTTTTATATTTAAGGAGGAAATAATATGAAAATGGAACAATTAGTTAATTTTTGTAAACAATATGGGTTTATTTTTCAAGGAAGTGAAATATATGGAGGGCTTGCAAATACATGGGATTATGGACCATTGGGAAGCCGTTTAAAAAACAACATAAAAGATGCTTGGAGAAAAAGATTTATTCAAGAAAGACCAAATGCCTATGAATTAGATGCTGATATATTAATGCATCCAAGAGTATGGGAAGCTTCTGGACATGTATCTAGTTTCTCAGATCCTCTTGCTGATTGCAAAGAATGCAAAACAAGACATAGAGTAGATAACTTAATTAACGATTATTCTCATAGTTCTATTGGTGATGCTATGAGTCAAGATGAAATGATGGAATATATTCGTGAAAATAAAGTTCCATGTCCAAAATGTGGAAAATCTAATTTTACAGATATTAGACAATTTAATTTAATGTTTCAAACATATAGAGGTGTTACCAATGATTCTAAAAATGTTGTTTATTTAAGGCCAGAAAATGCTCAAGGTGAATATGTTAATTTTTTAAATGTACAAAGAACAATGCGTGCTAAATTACCATTTAGTATTGGTCAAATTGGTAAAGCTTTTCGAAATGAAATTACACCTGGAAACTTCACTTTTCGAACAATTGAGTTTGAACAAATGGAATATCAAACATTTTGTAAGGAAGGAACTGATTCTGAAATCTATGCATATTTTAAAAATTATGGAAAAAAATTCTTCATGGATTTAGGTATACCAGAAAGTGATTTAAGATTTCATGATCATGAAAAATTGGCTCATTATGCCAAAGAAGCATGTGATATTGAGTATAAATTTCCTTTTGGTTGGGGTGAAATCAATGGTACACATAATAGAACGAATTTTGATTTAACAAGACATCAAGAATATAGTGGAGTAGCGCAAACTTATTTAGACCCAGAAACAAATGAAAAATATATTCCATATATTATTGAATCTACTTATGGATTAGACAGAACGGTATTAGCTATTTTATTTAATGCTTTAAAAGAAGAAACATTAGAAGATGGTACTACAAGACAAGTTCTTCAATTGCACCCATTCTTATCTCCTTATAAAGTAAATGTATTACCATTAATCAAGAAAGTACATAGTGAAAAAGCGTTAGAAATTTATGAAATGCTATCAAAACATTTTATGACTTCTTATGATGATTCAGGTAATATTGGAAAAAGATATAGAAGAGGAGATGCTGCTGGAACACCTTTTGCTATTACAATTGATGATGATACTATACATAATGGCACTGTTACGTTAAGAGATCGTGATACTATGGAACAAATCGTTTTACCAGTAGAAGAATTAGTTTCTTACGTAGAAGAAAAAATTAAATTTTAGAAGTACTTTTATAGTACTTTTTTTCTTAAAAGCTTTTAAAATGAAGAAAAATAATATATAATATTCATATATGGTTATAGGAGGTATATAAGTGGATATTGCTTTTAGTTCATTAGAACAGTTGTACCAAAGATTAAAACCAGCATTGTCAGCACGTAGGCAAGAATTAAAAAGAAGTGGCTATTTATATGCTACAGAAGAAGATATTTGGAACTATCTAAAAGAAATGAAATGGAAAAGTGCCAAAGACCTTTCTTTATATCAAATGGCATGTGATATATTTGAAGTAGATGATCGTACGATTGATTGCTATTTGAGAGACAAAATGAATGTACGTAATAGAAAGTTGTATTTTGAGGATTAAGGTGAAGGATATGAACAACAAGAAAGATAAAAAAACATTTGTAAAAATCATGATTTATTTAGTGATTTTTACAGGAATTATTGGTTTATGTTTTCCAACATTATTTAAAAATTTAAAATTTGGTTTGGATTTACAAGGAGGATTTGAAGTTTTATATCAAGTAGACAGTATTGATTCAGGTGAGGTAACAAGTGATATGGTTACAAACACCTATAAAACAATGTTAAAACGTATTGACGTTCTTGGTGTTTCAGAGCCTGTTATTACCGTAGAAGGCACAAATAAAATTCGTGTACAATTAGCTGGTGTAACAGATGATGAAGAAGCTAGAACGATTTTGAGTAAAGCCGCGAATCTAACATTTAGAGACACTAGTGATAATTTGTTAATGAACAGTAGCGTTTTAACAAGTGGAGGAGCTAGTGTAGGTTATAGTGTAGATAAAGGATACTATATTGCTTTAAGTATTCATGATAAAGATACTTTTTATAAATATACAAAAGCAATTAGTGAACAAAAAGATAATAGAATTGTTATTTGGTTAGATTTTGATGAAAAAACAGATAAATTTTCTAACGAACAAGCAAAATGTGGTAGTTTGAATAATTCTAGATGTCTTTCAGTTGCTAGTGTTTCACAAGGTTTCTCTAGTGATGTTATCATTCAGGGAAACTTTGATAAAGAAGAAGCAACTTCCTTAGTTGAATTAATTAATTCAGGTAGTTTACCAACAAAATTAACAGAAATTTCTTCTAAAACAGTAGATGCAAGTTTTGGAGCTAATTCTTTAGAAAAAACATTCCTAGCAGGTGTTATTGGTATCTCTTGTATTATTTTACTTATGGTAGTGATGTATCGTTTTGCTGGATTAATTGCTTCCTTTGGACTTGTTTTATATGCCTTTTTAACTTTCTTCTTATTCTGGTTAATTGGTGGCGTTTTAACTTTACCAGGAATAGCAGCTATGTTACTTGGAATTGGTATGGCAGTAGATGCTAATGTAATTAATTTTACAAGAATTAGAGATGAATTAAAAACTAGAAAAGATTTAAAAATAGCTTATAAAAAAGGAAATACAGAATCTATTAAAACGGTAATGGATGCAAATATTACAACCCTTTTAGTAGCTATCATCCTATTTATTTTTGGAGAAAGTACTATTAAAGGATTTGCTACTATGTTGATTATTAGTATTATTACAACGTTGTTTGTAATGGTTTTCTTAGTAAGAAAAGTATTAGATAAAATGGTAGAAACAAATTATTTTAATGATAAAGTTTCCTTCTTTGTTGGTCTAAAAAATAAAGAAATCCACAATAATTTCATTAAAAATATGCGCATTTTTATTAGTATACCAGTTGTAATTATAATAGCAGGAATTATTTCTCTATTTACGAATAAACTTACTTTAGGAGTTGAATTTAAAGGTGGAACTTCTATTACAATTCAAGCAGAACAAAACTTAGATATCAATCAAATCGAAAACGATATGGAAAAATTGAATTATCATATTGTTACAATTGATAAAATTGATGAAAAAACAATGGATGTAACCATTGAAGAAAGTTTGGAACAAGATGCTGTTTTAGAAACAGAAAAATATTTCAATGAAAATTATCAAGCTTCAACAGATATTGGTGTTGTATCAAATGTTGTAAAACAAGAGTTAGTGAAAAATGCTATTTACGCTGTTATTTTAGCTGCTATTTCCATTATTATATATATTTCCATTCGATATCGTTTTAGTTATGCCATATCTGGAATTTTAGCTTTAATGCATGATTTATTTATGATGATTATTTTCTTTAGTATTTTCAAATTAGAAGTAACGCCTATCTTTATAGCAGCTCTTCTATCCATTATTGGTTATTCTATTAATAATACAATTGTTACATTTGATCGTATTAAAGAAAACTTAAACAATAAAAAATTAAAAACAAAAGAAGATTTACAAGAAGTTGTAAATGATAGTATTTCAGCAATTTTTACACGTAGTATTATTACCACAATAACAACATTAATTCCTGTTGTTGTGTTAATACTAGTAGGGCCACATGAAATATTAAACTTTAATATTGCACTTTTCATTGGTTTGGTTGCTGGAGCTTATTCATCTCTATTTATATCCTCTTTTATTTGGTATTTAATAGAAAAAAATAATGTAGGTAAACCTCAAAAAAAGAAATGGTATGAAATAGACGAATTAGAAGAAAAAAGAGTAAAAGGAGTAAATTCTTAAAAGGAGAATGCTCATGGTAGAACAAGAATATATAAAAGTTTCTGTTAATGATATTATTCGTGTTTGTATGATTGCTAAAAATAATAAAGAAAATGCATTACTAATTCAAAGATTATCCAACTTATTTGTTAATGCAGAACAGAGTGAAGTATCCATTTTAAAAGAAAGTGAAGAAGCAAAATATCTATTAAAGTGTAATCCCGCTCTTCTTTTACAGAATGATATTACACTAGAAAGTTTATCTTTAGCTTTTACGAGATTATACTTTGGAAAAAATAATAAAGAACTTTTAAAAAGAATAGAAAAATATTATCGTCAGTTTATAGATAATATTAAAAGTAATGATGATAATACTAGTTTAAAACAAGAAATAGTACTAGATACAGAAGCTTATACAATGATTCAACAATTTTCTAGTTATCAAGGATATGAAGAACATATTGTTGGAAAAAAAGTAAAACAAAAAGAAAAAATTATTCCAAAACAGGAATTAAAAGGAAAAGCAATCGTAGAATAGAAGTACATAGAGTGCTTCTATTTTTTTTTGAGAAAGGAATTTAAAATGGAATTAGAAAAAATAGAATTTATAGAAGAACATATTGCTTATTTTATGGAAAAAGGTTATGAAAAAATAAATGCAAGAGAAAATGTATTCTTAGCGTTACTTAATATTTTATTAAGTAATCATCCTTTAATAGAGTGTGAAGAGTATGATTTTTTACTTTCTTTTGCGCAAAATTATGAGGGAATTAATTTTTATGGAAGCGTGATTGAAGTTATTTCTAACTTACAAAGTTATACGATGAAAATGCTTAATTACAGTATGGAAGCTTATAGTGTGAAACAAAGATTAGACGAATATATAGAATTGTATCGAAAAAATAGTAATATGAAAATAAAGAAAATGGCATAACGTCATTTTTTTTGTATAAAAATTTGAAAAAATTGGACAATATTAATGGTGATGAAAAGTGCTTGTTTATATTGAAAATAAAATCATTTTAGCGAAAGTTTTATCGTTATTAGATCTGTGTCAAATATCTTACACAACCAATCCAAAAGATCATTATGATGTTTTATTGATTACCGATATTAAAAATAGAACTCTAAAATTAATGAAAAATAAAAAAGTCTTTTTCTTTACAAATTATGTAGAAGAAAAAATATTACATCATAAATTTTTAGTACCAAATATGCCATTTAAAATAATAACATCACTACCACTTTTGAAAGGGAATGCTGATACTATTTTTATACCATCCATTCTTCCAGTGATTACATTAAAAAAGAATAAAGGAATATATGAAAAATATCACTTGATAAAGAATAAAAAAAGAATCATTATTTTTGATGAATATTTAGAATTTTTAAAGGATTTAGATTATATATGTGAAAATTACTCAAAATATGAAATTATTTATGTTGGATATAAATATATGAAAAAAATTTTTTTTCCAAAAAATGTTATTTGGCTAAAATATATCGATTTAAGAAATTATAACGATTTATGTAACGTTTCTGATTTTGTTATTTTTTATTCAAGTCCACCCATTGATTATTTGTATACTACTATATTAACGCATACGGAAATTTTTATGATAGAAAAAAATAATTATATCAATTATTTCATACCATCTAAACACTATTATAATTTTTTAAACACAAATGAATTAATAACGAAGATAAATAAATATTTAACTGGAAGAACATCTTCTTTAAATGATAATGCTTATTTTTTAATCGAACAAAATACAGAAATAAATTATATACAGAGTTTGAAAAAAGTCTTGGAATAAATTTTTTTTGACATAATTTATATACCTGTCTTTGTATAATGGATAATGAAAGGAGAATTTTATGTTTTGGAATTATAGCGAAGAAGCAAGAAAAATTTTAATGCAAGCTAAAAAAGAAATGAAAGAATTAAAACATCCTTACGTTGGTAGTGAACATTTAATGCTTGCTATTTTAAAAAATGATAATACCATTAGTAGATATTTAAAAAATTGTAATTTAGATTATCAAACATTTAAAAAGGAAATTATCCAAATTATTGGAATAGGAAAAGAAGAAAGTAGCTGGTTTTTATACACTCCACTTTTAAAAAAAGTAATAGAAAATGCTACTTTAGATGCAAAAGAAAAAAATGAAGATATAGGAGTAGAACATTTATTCTCTAGTTTATTAGAAGAAGGAGAAGGTGTTGCCATTCGTATTATGATTGGCATGAATATAGATGTAGATGAACTATATAATGAATTTGCTTACAAAATTGTACCTAAAAAAAGTAAAAAAAATAAAAAATTAACCATTGAAGAATTGGGAATTGATTTAACGGAAAAAGCCAAAAAAAACTTGTTAGATCCTGTTATTGGTAGAGAAGATGAAATGAAAAGAATTTTGGAAATTTTATCTAGAAGAACGAAAAATAATCCTATTCTAGTAGGAGAAGCGGGTGTAGGTAAGACAGCCATTGTAGAAGAATTAAGTAGAAAAATTGCTCTAAAAGAAGTCCCACTTTCTCTACAAAATAAAAGAATTATTAGTTTAGACATGGCAAGTACGGTTGCTGGTACAAAATACCGTGGAGAGTTTGAAGAACGTATTAAAAACATTTTAAAAGAACTAGAAGAAAATGAAGATATTATTTTATTTATTGATGAAATTCATACATTAGTGGGCGCTGGTGGAGCAGAAGGTGCTATTGATGCTTCTAATATTTTTAAACCTGCTTTGGCGAGAGGAAAAATTAGGTGTATAGGGGCAACTACAACTGCAGAATATAAAAAGTTTATTGAAAAAGATAGCGCTCTTGATAGAAGATTCCAGAAAGTTCAAGTAGAATCACCAGATCAAAAACAAATCAAAAATATTTTGTTGAAATTAAAACCAATCTATGAAAAATTTCATTTTGTTGAAATAGAAGATTCTATCATTGATTTAATCATTGAATTATCAGAAAAATATATTTATGATCGACATGAACCAGATCGTAGCATTGACGTCTTAGATGAAGTATGCGCTAGAGCTAGTTTGAAAGAAAATAAAAATGTTAAAAAATACAATGAACTATTAGGCCAAAGAGAACAAATATTGAAACAAAAAAATGAAGCGATTGTTTCTAATCATTTTAAAGAAGCATATCAATTAAAAGAAAGTGAAAATTTATTAGAGGATAAAATAAATCATTTAGAACTAAAATTACATGATGAAGTAGGAGAAAAAGTAACAAAAGAAGATGTTGCATCTGTTATTCATTCTAAAACCAAAATACCAACTTATGAAATATTAAATCATCATGAAATTTTATCTAGTAAATTAAGTAAAATACTAAAAGAAAATATTATTGGCCAAGAAAAAGCAATTGAGTCTTTAGAGAATATTGCGAAAAGAATTCAATTAGGATTAAAAGACGGATGTTATTCTTTATTATTTGTTGGTGGAAGTGGAATTGGTAAAACTTCTTTAGCTCGTTTGTTTGGAGAAACTTTAGTAGGAAAAGATAATATTATTAAATTAGATATGAGTGAATATAGTGAATCTCATACTGTTAGTAAATTATTAGGAGCACCTCCGGGATATGTTGGCTATCAAGATTATCAAAATATTTTTGAACAAATTCGAAATCATCCTTATTCCGTTTTAATCCTAGATGAAATAGAAAAGGCTCATCCTAGTATTTTAAATATATTTTTACAAATATTGGAAGATTCTAAAATCTTAAATAGCGAAGGAAATGAAATCCATTTTAATCATGTTACAATTATTATGACTTCCAATATAGGAAGCGATGAAATAGAAGTTGGATTTCATCAAAATCATAACGATATTTTAACAAAATTAAAAGAACACTTAAATGTCCCTTTTATTAGTAGAATAGATAATATTATTTCGTTTGAACCTTTATCAAAAGAAGATATTGTAAAAATCATTAATCAAAAAATAAAGAAAATAAAAAATAAGTATAAAGAGAAAAAAATTGAATTAAAAATATCTCCTTCTATTGTAGAAGAAATATGTTTATTATCTGACTATGAAATTTTGGGAGCTAGAAAAATTGATAAAATTATCAAAGACAAATTAGATAATCAAATTATTGACGCTTTATTACAAAATAAAAATAAAATACTGATTCATTCCATCCAGCAAATGGTTTGACATCAATAATTGATTTTATGTATAATAATATCGGTGAGACTATGCAAAAATATAAATTAATATATGAAAATGAGAATGAAATTTGTGAAATTCCTTTAAGAAGATATCATGAAAATTATGAGTCAGAACTAGAAATTTGTTTTATTGATGCTTTTACAACCATTTTTCAAGATGAAGAAGAATGTATAAAACATTTGTATGATAAAAATTTCATTCCAGATAAAAAAGGTTCTCTTTATATTAAAAGACCAAATGGGAAGGTAAGCTCATTGGATATTATTTATAACAATTTAGATTTTAGAGAAATAAGCTATAAATTAGAACAATCACTTAGAAATAGTGACACATCACGTTTACCACAAACTAGCGAATTAAATAGTTGTACTGGGCCATTAATCCGTTATTTTATAGATGATGAAAAGGCATTTGAAGTTTTAAAAAAAACGTTTGGTTATAAAAAAGATAATATAGAATTTTTAAAACATCTGGATTTATATCTCGGATTGCTTGGTAAAGGTTTTTATACACCAGAAGAAATGTTTAAAAGAGAGAACGAAAGAAAATATATTTATTCAAAGTTATCTAATTATAATTTCTTAAGGGAATTGTTAGTATGGACATCAAAATATAAGAACCGTAAAATTATCATTACATTAAAAGGACACTCTACTTGGAAAAATCCATATGAAGAATATGAGAGAATACAAGAAGAACGTCATCATACATTGTAAACTACGTGTAAACCGTAGTTTTTTCTATGAATTTGAGCTATAATAAGAATAGGAGGATGTTATATGAGTTACATTAAATGCCCTAATTGTGGAAAACAAATATCACGTAATTCCAGTAGTTGTTTTTATTGTGGAATTACGAGAAGTATTATTGATCAAGAATTAAAGTCAGATGAAATTAGTAAATTGAAAGAATTACCTAGCCAAATAGAAGGCTTTTATTATAATCATAAAAACCATATTATTTTAGCAGAAGTTTTAATTATTTTAGTGTTTATAATTTTTTATTCATTTTCCTATTTACCAACTATTATAGAATATTCTAAAAAAGAACGTATAGTTAATTTACAAAGACAGTGTTCTAATTATGGTGGAAAATGGAATAATGATGATAAAGTTTGTGAAACAGAGGTTGGCATTATTGATATGAAGTAATAAATTTGTTATAATAGACGAGGTGATAATATGAATAAAATTAGAAAAATAATAACTTTAGCTTTGTGCTTATTAATGGGATATGGTTTATTAGCAAATGTTTTTCATTTTTTTGCTATTAGACAAGGATTGTCTTATTCTTTTGATGATTCTATTGAAATGAAATCAATTCAAAAATTAACTACATCCATTGATGAAGATACTGAAAAAGTAAAAAGTATAGAAAATAGTTCATTAGAAGAAGATGTTTTAAAATCTTATACTTCTTTTTTGGAAAAAGCAAATAATAAAATAAAAGAAAATGTATTTATACATTATGAAGGGACAACAAATTTAACACAAAAGGATATTTATCAAATGATTTATGCTAGTGGAGAAATTAATGATATGACTTTATTAAATATGTATAAAAAATTAGAAACTGTAAATTCATCTTTAAGTTCATCAGAACAAGAAATAACTCAAAAAATATATACAAACACATTAATGAATAATTATATCTATGATGATATCGTTAATAATTATATTTATACAGCTTCTGTTCATTATAATAAGTATACTATTTCTACAATTTTATCTCTTTATCAAGATAAACTAAATATGATTCATTATATTAATGAACTTGTATTAGCTACAGAAAGAGGTGGAGAAAGTGAATAAAAAATTACCAATAATACAATTAGGCTTTTTGCTTATAACTCTTATGTTATTAATAACGGTTCATCTTATTCATTTAACAGTTGAATTTCCAGTATTATTTATCTATGCGTTATTTCTTTTCCTTATCATTGTTTATTTCTTAGACCTAAAGAAAAAACATGTTATTTTAAATGATCGTGTTTATTCCGTTTTAATGATGTTGGTATGTACATTTATTTCAGTTGTTGTTTTACGTTCTATGCTAGATAGCAGTATTATAGCAGTAAGATTTATAAAAAATTTAACTGAAAGTTATCAAATGATTTTTCTAAAATCAAATGCTTGGTTTATTAATATTAGTTTAATATTGCTTCTTGTTTATCGTTTTACTTATGATTTAAAATTACCAAAAATTTCTATAAATATTAGTATTAAGAGTAAGTCATAGTGATTTACTCTTTTTGTATGGAATAGAGAAAATAGTAAATAATAAAAATGTAGTCTGCCAATTGTTGTTAGGAGATGTTGGAATGATACGAAAATATCTTCAATTTTTTCTTTTAGCAATTTGTTTTATACCTTTTTCTATTTTAGCTTATCCTCTTACATTATTGCCAGGTGGAGAAACAATCGGAATTGGAATACAGACAAAAGGAATTATTGTAGCAGGAATTTATGATATTAATGGAGCATATCCAGCTACAGAAGCCGGTATGAAACCAGGTGATATTATTATAGCTGCAAATGAAAAAAACATTACCACAATTGATGAGCTAGTTTCTCTTATTAATGGAGAACGTTCTACTACCTTACATTTGACTTATCTTCGAAATGGAAAAAAATATGATACCACTTTAAATTTAGAAAATAGCAATGGTGTTATTAAAACAGGTTTATATGTAAAAGATTCTATTACAGGAATTGGAACATTATCTTTTATTGATCCTACGACAAAAAAATTTGGTGCTTTAGGTCATGAAATAACTGAAAAAAATACTGGAATGTTATTGGAAATAAAAGATGGTACTATTTTTTCATCGAATGTAACAAAAATAGATAGGAGTAGTAATGGTGTTCCTGGAAGTAAAAATGCACTTTTTTATAGTGATGATATAAAGGGAACAGTAAATAAAAATACCCATTCTGGTATCTTTGGAGTTTATACAGAAGAGCTTCCAGATAAGAAAGCTTATAAAGTAGCTAATGTAGAGGATATTACTTTAGGAGAGGCAAAAATGCTAACAGTGATAGAAGGCCAAAATATAGAGGAATATAATATCGAAATTTTAAAATTAAATAAAAAAGATGACAATAAAAATATTTTATTTGAAATTGTAGATGATGATTTGTTGGCTAAAACTGGTGGTGTTGTGCAAGGAATGAGTGGTTCTACTATTATACAAGGAGACTACATTATAGGTGCTGTAAATTACGTAGTAGTAGATAATCCTAAAAGAGGATATGGAATTTTTATTACAAATATGTTAAAAGAAATGGAGGGCAATTAATTGCTCTTTCTTTTTTTTTAAAAGTGTAATATAATTTAAAGAGAGGGGAATGATAATTATGAATATAGCAGATGCTATTATTATTTTGTTTATATTATCTGGCGCTATTGTAGGATTTAAAAGAGGCTTTACAAGAGAGGTAATATCATTAATTGGCTTCTTTGCTATTGTGATATTGGCATTTTTATTAAAGAATCCTGTTTCTATTTTCTTATATGAACATTTACCTTTTTTTAAATTTGGTGGTTTTCTAAAAGGTGTTACTGTTTTAAATATTGCACTTTATGAAATAATAGCTTTCTTTTTTATGGTTATTTTATTATCTGCTTTATTTAAAGTACTAGCGCTTATTACAAATTTATTTGAAAAAATATTGAAAATGACTATTATTCTTAGTATACCATCTAAAATAGCAGGTGCAGTTGTTGGTGTAGTAGAATCTTATATTTGGATTTTTATAGCCTTATATATCTTGTCTTTTCCAGTATTTAATTTACCAATTTTAGGAGAATCTAATTTAAAAAATGGCATATTAACGAATACTCCAATATTATCTGGGTACATTGATTCTTCTATGAAAGTCTTAACAGAATTTGGAGAGCTAAAAGAAAAATATGAAACAGCAACTGATGCTACTGCATTTAATAAAGAAACACTAGATTTATTTTTAAAATATGATGTTATTACAGTAGAATCTGTGGATAAATTGATTGAACAAGATAAATTAAAAATTGATAATGTGGAAGAAATATTAAGTAAATATAGAAAGAGTGAATAAAATGGAAATTATACATGCAAATGAAGAAAATTTTAATGATTTAATAATGAATGGAAAAGTATTGGTAGATTTTTTTGCAACTTGGTGTGGCCCTTGTAAAATGTTAACGCCAATTTTGGAAGAATTAGCTAGTGATAGAAGTGATACAAAAATAGTCAAAGTAGATGTTGATGAATGTGAAGGATTAGCTAGACAATTTGGTGTTATGTCAATTCCAACTTTGATTCAATTTGATAATGGGAAAATAATAGATAAAAAAGTAGGATTTCAATCTAAAGAAGAAATTTCTGAATGGTTGAAATAAAAACTTTACAGAAAAAGTACTTGAAAAATAGTATTTTTTTTGATATATTAGACATGTAAATAAAAATAGTAAAATAGTTTGTAGATAGTGAATTTTTGCGTTTACTATTTGTAAACGGGGGGGGGGTATTTTAAATACCTCTTTTTTAAAATTTAAATGTAATGCAATAGTTTACATTTAAATTTTAATATGATAAACTGTATGAAGAATAGGAAAATACAAATAATAAAAGAAGTGAGGAGTATAATATGAAGAAAAAAGGATTTACATTAATTGAATTATTAGCTGTAATAGTAATATTGTCAGTGATTACATTAATCACAATACCAATGATAACAAATGTGATAGAAGAAAGTAAAAAGAAAGCATTAGTATCTAGTGTACAAGGAATATTAGATTCGACTAATTATTTTACAATGAGTCATGAGGCAGGAGTCTATGAATTTTTATTTGATAAAGAACATCAAGGAAGTACAAAAAAAGGAGAAAGTCTAGATTATAGAGGAACCATAGATGGAGAAGGAAAACTCTATTTAGACAAAGAAGGAAATACAAGTATATGTATCTCCAATGATAAATATTATGCGTATAAAAATTATAATAGTGGAATTATCGTAGGAGAAAGAAAAACTGGAAATTGTATCATAGGATTTGATGCCTTAACAAATAAATATGTAGCAATGTTAGATAATGGAACCGGACAAGTTAGTAATGTATATTCAAAAGATGAAATCAACAATTTAATAGACAATTTAGCGAATACATATGCAACAAAAGAAGAATTAAATAATAATATGAATAATTTATCAAGTATGATTACAGCTAATCAAGCAAATATTTATGATTTAAATGGTAAGTTACCTAAGATTACTAAGCTGACAATACAGCTCAATGGAGAAGGGGCAGGAAATGTTTCTCTTCCAGATGGATATACTTATGAAAATACTATTATATTAGTTACTTATGGAATCGTAGATGGCAATAGATATGATTTCGCATATAGTGCCATTGCAAGTTCAAGTACACGTTATATGTACATAGGAACTGATAACAAGATATATGTATTGAATACTGGTCTTAAAAATTGTATGTTCGAATTATATATTCAAAAATATATTGTTGATTAAATTTAATAATTGATATTCAATATTATTAATAAGTTTAGTTAATTATTTGAATATAAAGATTAGATGTCATTTGATTATGTTCATTTATGAAATCTTGCAAAATCAAATGAATATATTTTTTAAAAATGATAGCTTTTATAAAGCAGACAATAAAAAAGTACTTGCGATATGAAGTACTTTTTTTATATAATTTATGTAGGTGATACTATGTATGCAGATGTGTTAGTAGAATTAAAAGCAAAAGGAATTGATCAAACATTTACTTATAAAATACCAAATCAAATTTTATCCACTATTCAAGTAGGAGTACGTGTTCTAGTACCTTTTGGTAAACAAGAATTAGAAGGCTTTGTTTTAAAAATTAACTCTGATTATGAAGGAGATTTTCAATTAAAAGAAATAATTAAGCAAATAGATGAGCAGCCTGTTTTAAATGAAGAAATGTTAGAACTTGGAAAATACATGAGTAAAAAAACCTTAACCAATTTGATTACTTGTTATCAAACAATGCTTCCTAGTGCTTTAAAAGCAAAACATAATCTGCAAGTTTCTAAAAAATATTGTAGTTATATTCTGTTAGGAAAAGAAGAACAAGGAAAAACAGAAAGTCAGAAAAAAATAATTGAAATGGTCAAAAAAGAAAAGAAAATGCCCAAAAAAGTTCTATCAGATATTTCTGTTTCTAGTTTAAATACTTTATTAAAAAAAGGAATATTAGTAGAAGAAAAAGAAGAAGTTTATCGATTTCATAAAGATATTCAAAAGGAAAAGAATAACTATACTTTAACGGAAAGTCAAAAGAAAGCAATAGAAACAATTTATCAATCCACTTCATTTCAAACTTATCTATTACATGGTGTAACGGGAAGTGGTAAAACAGAAGTATATATGAATGTCATCGAAGAAGTTTTAAAAAAGAAAAAAGAAGCTTTAGTATTAGTTCCAGAAATATCTTTAACTCCCCAATTAGTAGAAACATTTGAAAAAAGATTTGGTGATAATGTTGCTATTTTACATAGTAATCTATCCATGGGTGAAAAATATGATGAATGGAGAAGAATAGAGAGAAAAGAAGTTTCCATTGTAATAGGTGCTAGAAGTGCTATTTTTGCGCCATTAACGAACTTGGGAATTATCATCATTGATGAAGAACATTCTAGTACGTATAAACAAGAAAATAATCCAAAATATAACACAGTGGATATTGCTATTTATCGAGCAAAAAAATACAATATTCCTTTGGTACTAGGAAGTGCAACCCCTTTAATAGAAAGTTATACAAGAGCAAAAACTGGTATTTATAAATTGATACAATTAAAAAATAAAATTACAAATACAGAAATAGAGACTCATTTAGTAGATATGAGAGAAGAAATAAAAAATCATCATCCTGTATTATCCAGAATATTAGAAGAAAAAATCAAAGAAGCTCTTGAACAACATCATCAGGTATTACTTCTTTTAAATAGAAGAGGATATACAACCGTTACTACTTGTAAAAATTGTGGATATGTTCATAAGTGTAAATATTGTGATATCCCTCTTACTTACCATAAAACGAGTAATATGATGAGATGTCATTATTGTGGATATGCGGAACCTATTTTAAAAGTATGTCCAGAATGTGCTTCTAAAAATATTAATAGTTATGGTATGGGAACCGAAAAATTAGTAGAATACATAGAAGAACATTTTAAAGAAGCAAAAGTGGTTCGTATGGATAATGATACTACTTCTAAAAAAGGTAGCCATGAACAAATGATTCATGATTTCGAAAACCAAAAATACAATATCTTAATCGGAACACAAATGATATCAAAAGGATTAAATTTTAAAAACGTTAGTGTAGTAGGTGTTATTAGTGGAGATAGCTCTTTAAATTTACCAGATTTTAGAAGTGCAGAAAGAACATTTGCTTTAATTAATCAAGTAATGGGAAGAGCAGGAAGATTTGATTTAAAAGGAACAGTAATTGTACAAGGATTTAATATAGATCATTATAGTATCGTAAAAGCGATTCAAAATGATTATGATGGTTTTTATTTAGAAGAATTAAAAATTAGAAAAATGTTAAAATATAGTCCTTTCTACAATTTAACATCTATTAAAATAAGGAATAAAGATTATGAAAAAGCTTCTTTAGAAGCAAATAAAATTGCTGCTTATTTGAGAAAAGAAAATATGCCAGATACTTATATATTAGGTCCAGCACCAGCTATGATTCCAAAAATTAATAATGTTTATGAATTACAGATTATTTTAAAGTATAAAAAAAGTGATAAAATTCTAAAAATATTAGAAGAAATCAAAAAAATATATCAAACTAATAAAATAACAGTAGATATCGATATCAATCCATATTTATTGTAATTTCACAGAAATTTCATAAAAATAAGGTACTTTAATAAAAGGAAGTGATATTATGAAAATTTTAGTAGTAGATGATGAAACTTTAATTAGAGAGGTCATTAAAGAATATGCCTCTTTAGAAAATTACTTAGTAAAAGAAGCTAGTAATGGATATGAAGCTATTGAAATGGTCAAAAAAGAAGATTTTGATTTAATTATTATGGATATTATGATGCCAAAATTGGATGGTTATTCTGCTAGTCGCGAAATCAAAAAGATAAAAGACATTCCTATTATTATGTTATCTGCTAGAGGAGAAGAATTAGATAAACTAAATGGATTTGATTTAGGTATAGACGATTATATTACTAAGCCATTTAGCCCAAAAGAACTCATAGCCCGAATCAAAGCAGTCAGCAAAAGAAATAGTACCCATGATAAGTTTACTTATGAAGATTTAGAAATAGATTATCAAGCACACACAGTAAGTGTTGATGGAAAAGATTTAAAACTAACGCCAAAAGAATATGAATTACTATGCTATTTTGTCAATAATAAAAATATAGCGCTTTCTAGAGAACAACTTCTTAGTAAATTATGGGGCTATGATTTCTTTGGAGATGATAGAACCATCGATACACATATTAAAATGCTTAGAAATAATTTAGGAAAATACCGTGATTTAATCGTTACAGTTAGAGGATTAGGATATAAATTTGAAATCAAAAACGAACTTAATTAAAAAAATATGGTTTTATTTAACCATCTTTTCTGTTAGTATTTTGTCAATTTTATGGTTTTTTCAAGTTATTTTTTTAAATGCGTATTATACTTGGGTTAAAATAAATGATATTTCTAGTATTGCTTCTAAAGTAAAAGAAGGATATCAAAGTAATAATTATGAAGAATTAATGGATATTTTAGCATATAATCAAGATGTCTGTATTGATATTGTTAGAAGTGATAATGAAGAATATTACTCTAGTGGATTAAATAGAAAATGTATTAGTACAGTAGAAGCAAAAAATTTGTACAATAAATATGTAAAAGAATTCATGAACAATCATATGATAACAGGTAGCTATAAAATCACAGATAATCGCTTTGAAAATAAAGTGTTAGTTACAGGAATAAAATTAGAAGACAATTATTACGCCTTTATTTCTACAACATTAGAACCATTAACATCAACAACTAAAATTTTAATTAGTCAATTAATCTATGTAACTATTCTTGTTTTATGTCTTTCTTTCTTAATTGCTTATTTTGTTTCTAAAAAAATATCAGGCCCTATGATTGAAATTAATAAAAAGGCAAAAAGAATGTCAAAAGGGGATTATCAATTTTCTTTTAAGACAGATAGTAATATATCAGAAATAGTTGAACTTACTACTACGTTAGATGAAGCAAAAGATGAATTAGAAAAAACAGATGATTTGAGAAGAGAACTACTTGCTAATGTATCTCATGATTTAAAGACACCACTTACAATGATTAAAGCATATGCTGAAATGGTTCGAGATATTACTTATAAAGATAAGGAGAAAAGAGAAAGCAATTTAAATACCATCATTGAAGAAACAGATCGCTTAACTCTTTTAGTGAATGATATATTAGATTTATCTAAACTTGGATCTGTAGTAGAAATAAAATGTGAAGATTTTGATTTAAATCAAATGATAAGAACGATTATGAAACGTTTTGAATGCTTTGAGGATATCAAATTTGTTTATGAAAATGAAAAAACTTTAATGGTACATGCTGATATTAAAAAAATGGAACAAGTAATCTATAATTTGGTAGGAAATGCGATTAATTATGTAGGGAAGGATAAAAAAGTAATGATTCAAATTATAGAAAATAAATCTACTTATACAGTAGAAGTAATAGATCATGGGAAAGGAATTAAAAATGAAGAGCTAGATAAAATATGGGATAAATATTATAAAATAGATAAAACACATCAAAGAAATCAAGTCGGTACAGGGATTGGATTATCTATTGTAAAGGAAATATTAAAAAATCATAACTTTAATTATGGAGTGAAATCAGAATTAAAAAAAGGAACAACATTTTATTTTGAAATTAAAAAAGCTTAAAAAGTACTTGAAAAAAGTATTTTTTTTGTGTAGAATGTGTATAGATAGAAAATAGTAATATAGTTTGTAAATTGGAAGTACACATAAAAATAATGTACACTATTTGTAAACGGGGGGGGGGTAATTTTACCAACCCTTTTTTATTTGCTGAAAACGGAAGGAAGATTGTATGAAAAATAAAGGATTTACATTAATAGAATTATTAGCTGTAATCGTTATATTAGCTGTGATATCACTAATCGCAGTACCAATGATATTAGGAGTAATAGAAGATAGTAGGAAAAGTAGTTTTAAAGT
>OIZF01000894.1_pt1 | contig 19073 bp, 15 predicted proteins | sample 1588471 | NCBI WGS metagenome assembly OIZF01 (sample SAMN03283279) | human gut metagenome | biome: human-associated habitat; material: feces | host: Homo sapiens | place: Peru | collected 2012
ATTCAAAATAAATTCAGCATAATCTTTGTACCAGCTAGATTTATTCCTAGAATAATTATCCAAATCTAATTTACTTCCAAATGGTCCCATTTCTCCTGTTGCATCTCCTAGTATTCTGTTATTATAACTAGTTACTGTTGAATTAGATAAATAAATATCAAAATACTTTGAATCATAATTTTGAATTATTGTTTCATCAAATCCACTACTTCCATATTGACTAGACATATACGAAGCCATATATTCGTGAGATCCACCGGACATATCATAAATTCCTGTAATATTTCCTGTTGTACTTGCTTTATATCCTGTTTCTGTATTATATGGTTTTGTGATATCTTCTGTTATTCCGAATGTCCCTAGATAGCTTGTTTGATCGGTTCCTTCTACCGCACTATATCCTGTTAAATAATCAGAATTGTTATTAATGTTTATTTCTCCATTAATTCCATATTTTGAATGAGATAAGTATGCAACTGCTCCCCATTCTATATTTTTCATCATATGACTATCTAAATTCCTATTATAGTTATAGGAAAGTTCAAAAAATGTTCTTACTGTTTGATTTCTTAATGACGTATTATTTGGTTTTACTGTTATTTGATCTTTTGTTCCTGTTATTTCAAATTTTCCTACCCAAAATCCATTTGTGTTGAAACTTAAGAATGCTGGATGTGTCATATAGTCTCCTACTTTACAATTTCCTGTTTCTCCACTTGTCATTGGAGTCGTACATTCTCCTTCTTTTTGATCACTTGTTGTATCATCTCCAAATACTATATCTATCGTTTTGGCTATGCTAGAAGTTGGTTTACTATTTCTTGTACTCGTATAATTTCCTAAATCAAATATTTTATATTGATATTTTGGTATCCACACAAAATAGCTTTCTATATTTTCTTCTGGTATTGTGTCATTATCACTATACGTTACTGTTTTATCTTTTAATATTACCGCATTTGCCCACTTCTTATTCTCATAACTATACCATTTACTTTTTAAATTAGCTTTTTTTACAGTTCCATTATTCTCAATTGTTACAGCTACTAAATCTCCCTTAATAATAGGATCTGTTCCATTTAAGATTGTCTCTTTATACATTGTCAACTTTTCTTCTACTAATTCATAACGATAACCTGAGTCTTCATTTTTAGTAACAATTATGGTATAGTCTAATTCTTTTTCAATTGTTTCATTTTTTTTCGGATTTACAACTGTAGATTTTAAAAGCTTTGAATTTACTAATTGTGATAAGTAAACATACTCTGTTCCACCATTTTGCAAAGATGTATATGTACTAGAATTTTTTTGAATATAAGCTTCTGTTGCCAAATAAACATCATTCAAGAAAGATTTATATTTATTTTCATCTACTTGTTTCATAAGACCCGCTATGTTTGGTACAACGATCATTGCAATGATTCCAATGAAAGACATTACGACTAATAATTCTACAAATGTAAATCCTTTTGTTTTCATTCTATCACCTATTATAATAATATAATTTTTTAAACTCTTTTTCAAGAAAAAAAGTTAAAAGAATTTTTTAATCTTTTAACTTGTTCAGAATTAATTATTTTGGATTTGTTCTCCTATGTATTTTGCTAAACGAACCATTTGAGTACTATAGCCCATTTCATTATCATACCAAGCCACTACTTTCACTAATTGCTTTCCATCTACAGTAATTACATTGGTTAATCCTGCATCTACCAAAGCACCTGTATGAGATCCTATAATATCACTAGATACAATAGGATCTTTTGTAATTTGAATTGTTTCATTTTGATTAATTTCAAATGCTTTGTTGATTTCTTCAACTGAAGTATTTTTTTCTAATTCTAATACTAAGTCAATTACGGAACCTGTTGTTACAGGAACACGCATTGCCATTCCATCTAATTTTCCTTCTAGATTTGGAAGTACTTTTCCAATCGCACTTGCTGCTCCTGTTGAAGTTGGAACTATGTTACTAGCAGCTGCTCTTCCTCGTCTTGATTGAAAACCTTTTTTATGTGGGATATCTAATGTTGCTTGATCATTTGTATAAGCATGAACAGTAGTCATATATCCTTTTTTTATTTTAAAGTAATAATCCATAACTCTAAGTACAGGGGCTAAACAATTTGTTGTACAAGATGCTGCTGAAATTACTTCTTCTGTACCATCTAATGTTTTTTCATTTACATTATAAACAATTGTTTTTAAATCTCCCTTTGCTGGTGCTGAAATAATTACTTTTTTAGCACCTGCTTTAATATGAGCATAAGCTTTTTCTTTATCCGTAAAAACTCCTGTGCATTCTAACACTATATCAATATCTAAATCTTTCCAAGGTAAATTTTCAGGATCTTTTTCACTAAATATTTTTATTTTTCTAGATCCTACAATAATAAAATCTTCTTCACTACTAATTTCATTTGTTCTATAATTTCTATGGCTTGTATCGTATTTCAAGAGATAAGCTAGTTGTTCTGCATCAGTTAAATCATTAATTGCTACTACTTCAAAGTTTGGATCTTCTTCCATTACTCTAAATACTAATCTTCCTATACGTCCAAATCCATTAATTGCTACTTTTATCATCTATATTTCCTCCTTTGATCATAATAAGTTCTCATTTTTATTTTTTTCTTTGTTTGGATTGATTCTTTTTTTAAATTAAAGCTATATTTATCATTCACAATTTTTTGATGTTTTATACCTCTTGAATTTTTACAAAATTCTTCTATTGAATCATTTTCTTTTTTCAAAAATGATTCTAATGAATAAGTCTTTGGTTTCTTAGAATATTCAATTTTAAATGTCACGTTATCAATAATGATTCCGTCTTTTGTTTCTACATATTGTTTTCCATTTTCTTTTGCATACTGTATAACATAGCATCTTGTATAATCTATATCAGTTGTATTTATAACAAATACTTTATTCAAAACAGCTTCCTCCAATAAATTCTCGTAATACTGAATCTTGTGGAATATAATCACTAGGTATTGGTAAGAAATTTCTTAAAAAATTTATTAATCGTAATGCTTCACTATACATAGGATCTGTTTCAGTCACAGAGAATAATAAAGGTTCTGCATATGTCTTTAATATACCTAATTCATACACAAGGGCAGAATTAAGGATGACATCTGCATCATCTTGGTAAGGGAAAATATATTTTTCTTCCCCTTCTCTAATGTTTTTCCACATATTTAAAGTATCGGCTGCACTATAATTTCTATATTTGTTATCTCTTACAATTCTTCTTAATTTTCTTGTGTCACTTGTATGAATTCTGTTATGATTGTCAATATTTAACTGTGTTAAAGCATTGATATAAACTTTGAATTTATGACTTCTTTCTATTGAAATTGTTAAATCTTCATTTAATGCATGTAATCCTTCAATAATAATGACGTCATTTTCTTTTAATTGTAATGTTTTTCCACGATATTCTCTTTTTCCCAAAACAAAGTTATATTCAGGTAATTCTACTTTTTCTCCTTCAAATAATTTTGTTAAATGTTTATTGAATAATGTAACATCTACAGCATTTAAAGATTCTGTATCTAATTCACCATTTTCCAATACTGGAGTTTTAGAACGATCTAAGAAATAATCATCGATTGATATTTGATGTGTAGTAATTCCTTTACTTTCTAAATAGGTTTCTAGTTTTTTGCTAGTAGTAGTTTTCCCTGCAGAAGATGGACCAGCTATTAAAACTAACTTAATATTATTTTTATTTTCAAATATGGTTTCAGCTATTTTAGATAATTGATTATTATAATATGTCTCACTTAATCGAATCAAATCATTATATTTACCATTTGAAACCACCTCATTTAAATCAGCTGCATTCTTAATTCCAATTTTATCTCCCCATTCATGGTAAGACTTAAATGCTTCAAAAAGCATGTGATGATGAACGTAATCTAAAGTACATTCTGGATTATATGTATCTGGATAACTCAATACAAATCCATTACCTTTAATATAAGTTAGTTTAAAGTCATCTATTTGACCAGTAGAATAAGCAAGTTCACCATAAAAATAATCATAAATATCATCAATACGATATAAATTGATATAAGAATTGCTGATATATTTAAGTACTTTCACTTTATCAATTTGTTTTTTCTGTTTGAAAAATTTGATAGCATCAAATCTAGAAACACTCACTTTGTTGATAATATAATCTTGTTTACAAAGCTCTTTCATTTTTGCTTCAATTTTCTTCAATACTGGCTTATCAATATCCATATTTTGAATTTCACAGTAATATCCTTTATCAATAGAATAATCAATAATTGCTTCTGTGTCTTCTCCTAATACTTTTTTAATTGCTACGATTAACATAAACTGTGTTGTTCTTCCATAAATGCCGTTTCCAAGTCCACTACTACGATCAAAGAAATCAACTTTACAACTTCTAGTAATTGTTTCTCCTAGTTCTGTTACATTATTATCTACCATTCCAACTAAAATGGGGTAATTGTATTTATTTTGGAATTTTTCACTAATTTCTTTTAAAGTAACACTAGAATTAAATTCTATTGTCTCTATATCACGATAATTTATTTTTATTGTTTTTGTCATTTTATCCCTCTTATTCTATTTATCATTTTACCAAAGAATGATTGTTTTGTCACATTTTTATTACGCATTTAATAAAGTTTATGAAGAATTAATGACAATCAGTCCGTCTTTGTAGTATTTTGTCATTTATTTTTTTGAATAAGAACAGATAAACTAGACTATTATAACTTTAGAGAGGATGATAGAATGAATTTAGTTCCTACAGTAATTGAAAGAAGTAGTAATGGTGAAAAAAGCTATGATATTTATTCTCGATTATTAAAAGATAGAATTATTATTTTGTGTGGAGAAATCAATGACACAAATTCTAATATTGTAATTGCTGAATTATTATATTTAGATTCCTTAAATCATAATGATATTAGTATTTATATCAATTCTCCAGGAGGTTCTGTAACTTCAGGTATGGCAATTTATGATACAATGAATTTTATCAAATCGGATGTTTCTACTATTTGCGTAGGTATGGCTGCAAGTATGGCTGCATTTTTATTATCCAGTGGAAAAAAAGGAAAAAGATATGTTTTGCCAAATAGTGAAGTGATGATTCATCAACCACTTGGTGGTGCTGAAGGTCAAGCAACAGAAATTAAAATTGCTGCTGAAAGAATATTAAAATTAAAAGATAAAATGAACCAATTACTTTCTAAAAATACTGGTCAAAATATTAAAAAAGTAGCAGAAGATACAGAAAGAGATTATTTTTTAACTGCTAATGAAGCTGTAAATTATGGACTTGTTGATAAAATTTTATAAAACTAAAAAGACAAACTTGCATTTGTCTTTTTTTATTCATTATTTTTAGGATAAATTATTAAAATGTCGAAAATGATAACAACAAACAATAATAATTTTATGAAACCAATATAATTATAAGTGTTAGGTAATACTTTTTCTATATCTTTATCTGTATTGTTTTTATCTATTGTACTTTCTTTCGTATTGTCGCTTACTTCTTCCATCTTATTATCATCAATTTTTGGATTTTCTTTGATATTTTGGTTTTTATCTTGGTCATCCTTTTCATTTTCTTGATTATCTTTTTCTTCTACCTGATCATCTTTTTTATCATCTTCTTTTTCATCTACTTGGTCATCTTTTTTATCATCTTCTTTTTCATCTACTTGGTCATCTTTTTTATCAATATTTAAAAAATAGTCTACAAGAGGGGTATATTGATCCTTATAATTTATTTCAAAACAATATTTTTCTTGGTCTGATGTATCAAGTAAGCAATATTTTCCAAATGGCAAAACTGTAATATATGGATTACTATCAGGTATTTCTAAATTCGCAATATTTTGATTTTTTTCAAAAATAAGATTTCCATAGATATCATACACTTCCTCCGAAGAATATAACTCGTAATTTTTATTTTCTTTATTGTTTTTTATATTAATTCTTGCTTGTGCACTTCCTAATAAACAGATAATATGATAAACTTCATTATAATTATCATCTGATATTTCAAATTCATAGCTTTTACTGATATAAAAATTTTTAGGAACAACAGTTAAAATAATCTCATAATGACCACTTCCTAATTTAAAATCAGATAAATAATTTCCTGTATTTGTTACAAACTCTTCACTATAATCATTTGTATCTAAATTATGAATTTTAAATTTTAATTCTCCAGAAATTGGTACATTATATCCTTCATCATAAAAATCAATTTCAAGTTTCATAGAATCATAATGATTCGTTTCAATTTCTAAAGATGATTCCACTTCAATTGTTCCTGATAAATAAGCCAAATTTTGATTATTATCGTGATGATAATAAATGGACTCACTTCCATTTTTTCTTCTAATAAATCGAACTTTTTCTTTTTCAGGGGTTGATACAACAATCTTTAAATTATTACCTTCTATCGTTACTATACTGTTATTTTCACTAACAATTTCATAGTTAGGTAATACTTCATTTAAATCTGCTAAAGTAACTTCTTTAAAATAATCTTCTTTTACAAGCGTAGAATCGAAAAAAGGCTTTGTATAAAATTGTTCCACATATTTTTTGATTTCATCTTTATATTCAGTAATATTTATTTCGACTTGTCCATTTTTTTCTGTGGTCCAATAAACTCTATCTCCAATGATTCGTTCCCAGATTAATTCTTGAGCAGCCATGTAATAATATACATTCCTATTATTCACCTTTTCTTCCACATAACTAGCCACTAATTCAAAATATTCCTTATCTTCTTTGGAATAATTATTAAAGTAACTATTATCTACAGAATAATCTTTTCCAATAATAAGATATGGTTCTAAACAATATAGTATTTTTCCATCCATTACTATAAATCCCAATTGCCCAGAATAAGTTTTACTATCACTTACACGATTACTATAAACATTGTCAATATACTCAACAGTTGGAGTCATCGCGCTAACATGATTAATTCCTAAAAAAATAAATAAAATCAACAACCATAATTTTTTATTACTCATAAATTCTCCTTTCTAATGAACCCCTTCGGCCATTAATATAGAAGAATACTAATAAAAAAACAAATGACTATTTTTCTTTTTTTGCTTTCTTTTTTTAGCTATTTTTTCATTTTCAATAACCAATTTTTTGTTTTGGGAGAAAAAACTTTAATCAGTATTAAAATTCAACATTTTATAATTTTATTAACGATATTTTTTTCTTATACTATAATTGCTGTAAATGGTGTTTGATATATGGACTATAATTTAAAAGGATACCAAACAAAAATTATTAGAGTCTGCCTATCAACTTTTTACTACAAAAGGAATTCATAATACTTCTATTCAAGATATTGTAGATAAAGCTGGTGTAGCAAAAGGAACATTTTATTTATATTTTCAGGATAAATATTCCTTACAAAAAGAACTTATTATTAAAAAGTCAAAAGAATTATTTCAAATGCTTTAAATCATCTTGATAAAAATATAAATAATTTTGATTCTCAATTTATTTTTATAATTAATTACATCATTGATGAAATGAAGCAAAAAAAAAGATTTAGTAAAATTTATCGCAAAGGATTTGTCGAACGGTCTTTATAGTGATAAGTTTTCTACTTTAATCGACGAAAAAGAAATTGGTATTTATCATACATTTGAAGAAGCTTTAAAAAAACATCATATTCAATTAAAAAATCCTAATGTTACTCTTTATATGATTATTGAGTTAGTAGGATCTACTTGTTTTAGTTCTATTCTTTATGAAAAACCTTTACCAATTGAAGAATATAAACCTTATTTATATCAAACAATTCAATTAATATTAAACGAAGAAACCAAGTCAATTTGACTTGGTTTTAGCTAATTCTATAATGACCTACTATTTTATATAAAGAAATGGCATCTTCTTCATATAATGGCCTTTTACTATGATGAAGAATATATGGAATTCCTTTTTTATTTCTTTTATCTGAAACAATCGCAATGTGATTTTCAAAAACTACAATATCACCTGCTTGCCACTCATTGATTTTATTTAAATTCACTGTTAATGGTATTGCATATTTATCTAAATATATTTTAATATTCTTTACTCTTCTAAAATCAATATTCTTATCTATAGTTTCTGTATGATAATTATTTTTATTTTGAATCATATCTTGATTTATTAATTCCATTAAATCATAGCCTGAATTTTTAAGTGCATAGGCTATTACGTCTGTACAAACGCCATACTCATCATTCGGATAACCAGATTCATAATATTTACTTTTGTATTTTGGTTTAGAATTTACATATTTTTTAGCATTTTTCAAGATATCTGTCTGATCATCTATTTCATCTTGATCTTTATCTATTTTACTTACATAGTCTTCTATATTAAAATATTCATTATTATAAGTTCTTTTTGGAAATAAATTAAAATAATTTAGAATCAAAACAATTAAAATTATAATCAAAATAAATAATTTTTTCATAATTTAATTAAAAATATTCCTATTATAATAACAATACCAGCAACTATTTTTTGTACCATTTTATCTTTCTCTTTCAAAAAGACATAGCCAAAAATTGCATTTAAAATAACAGAGATACTACAAAGAGTTGCTACTAAGACTACACTTTCTAATTGATAGGCTCTTAACTGAGTAATAATCATTGTTCCCCAGGCAAATGATGTTAAGACAATTGCTTTTTTATTTCCTCGTTTCCATTCATTTTTAATTTCTTTTAATTTAATTTTTTCAAATAAAAGAATTAATATAGATGGTGTTGCTAAACTAATAAAAACATAAAAAGGAAGACAAAATTCATTAGAATTATTTACATCAATGAATAATGCAATCGTATAACTTAAGTTGGCAAGGATTCCTAACCATACATATTTATTTAATTTTAATTGTCCCTTTTCATAGAATACTAAAATATTACTCAATATAATTAAAGTAACACCTATTAATTTTAAAATAGAAATTGGTTCTTTAAAAAAAGTAATTCCCATAACAATCATAAATACTGTGGATAACTGTTTTAGAATGCTATAGGAAGAAGCATCTACCCCACTTCTTACAGTAGTGCCTAATCGATCATTTACTGTATAAAATAAAATTGCTAGAAATAAAAAGAAGTATACATGAATGTCGTTTGGCAATTTCCACTGAAAAAAAGGAATTAGAAGAAGACAAAAAAGACAACCAATCCATTCTAAAAGAATTGTTAATGCTCCTGCTTTTTCCATTTTAAATGTTGCTTTTTTATACATTTGTGTAAAAATAATATCTAATATTAAATACAAGATTATAAACTTCATTTTATCACCTGTTTCATTATAACAAAAAAAGATGAAAAATTCATCTTAATCTTTGGAAATCAAATCACAAATTAATCCACTGATTTCTGTTGGGTTTTCTAATGACAATCCTTCAATTAATCTAGCCTCTGCATAAAGAATTTTTGTATACTTTTCTAATTCTTCTTTATCGCTTTCAAACAATTTTTTAATTTTTTGTGCGATTGGATGGTTTTCATTAATTTCTAGAATTGTATGCGCTTTTATTTTTTCATCTGTAGGCATTGCATTAATTACTTTTTCCATTTCTACAGACACAGCTCCTTCTGTTGTCAAACATACTGGATGATTTTTAAGTCTATGAGTAAATCGAACAGATTCTACATGTTCTGTTAATTTTTCTTTCATAAAATCAAACATTTCTTTATTTTCTTGGTTAATTTTATTCAATTCTTCTTTTTCTTCTTTACTCTCTAAATCTAAGTTACCATCGGATACATTAGCAAATGGATGTTTCTCATATTCCATTAAAGCTTGAATTGTAAACTCATCTACATAATCTGTTAAGTATAAAATATCATATTTCTTTTCCTTTACAGATTCTACTTGTGGTAATAAATCAATTTTGTCTATTGTTTCTCCACAGGCATAATAAATTTTGTCTTGATCTTTTTCTAAGTTTTCCACATAATCTTTTAATGTAATATAGTCTTTTTTATTTGCAGAATAGAATATTAATAAATCTTTTAATTTATCTTTATCCATTCCATAATTATTATAGACTCCAAATTTTATTTGTGCTCCAAATGTTTTGAAGAATTTTTTATAGTCTTCAAAATGATCTTTCATCATTTTTTCTAATTCAGATTTAATTTTATTTTCAATATTTTTAGCAATAATTTGAACATTACGATCTTTTTGTAGCATTTCCCTAGAAATATTTAAAGATAGGTCTTCACTATCGACTACACCTCTTACAAAACTGAAGTAGTCAGGTAATAAATCTCCACACTTATCCATAATCAATACACCATTTGAATATAATTGTAATCCTTTTTCATATTCTTTTGTATAAAAATCATATGGAGCATGACTTGGAATATAAAGCAATGCTTTAAAACTACATTGACCTTCTACAGAGTAATGAATAACGTGCATTGGTTTTTCATAATCATAGAACTTATCACTATAGAAATTGTTATATTCTTCTTCTGGGATATCTTTTTTATTTTTTTTCCAAATTGGGATCATGCTATTTAAAGTTGTAATTTCTTTTACTGTTTCATATTCAGAGTCAGACCCCTCTTTTAATTTACGATTTTCTACTTCCATTTTAATTGGATATTTAATATAATCAGAATATTTTGTTACTAAACTTCTAAGTTTATATTCTGTTAAATAATCACTATATTTTTCATCTTCTGTATCTTCTTTTAAATGAAGAGTAATTGTAGTACCGACATTTTCTTTATCTTTCTTCTCAATTGTATAACCATCAAGTCCTGTAGATGTCCACAAATATCCTTCTCCATTTAATTTTTTTGTATGAACAGTTACTTTATCACTAACCATGAATGAAGCATAAAATCCAACCCCGAATTGTCCTATAATATCAACATCATTTTGATTTGGATTTTCTTCTTTGAATGCTAAAGAACCACTTTTTGCAATTGTCCCTAAATTATTTTCTAGTTCTTCTTCGTCCATTCCAATTCCTTTATCAGAAATTGTTAAAGTTCTTTTCTTTTCATCAAATGATAAGAAGATGTCAAAGTTATCCTTATCAATTTTTATATTGTTATCAGTAAGAGATTGGTAATACAATTTATCCATTGCATCACTAGCATTTGATATTAATTCTCTTAAGAATATTTCTTTGTTTGTATAAATAGAGTTAATCATTAAATCTAACAATCTTTTTGATTCTGATTTAAATTCTCTTTTTTTCATATATTTGCCTCCTTAGATTGATCTTCAATCTAAGATTCATTATAGTACTGTTTCTAGCACTTGTCAAGTGCGAGTGCTAAATGTCGATTGTTTTTCCATTTTCACAATGTTTATAAAATTCTGCTACTGTAAGATGATATTTCGGTAATTGATATTCAAATAACATTAAATTATCTGAATTATAGTTTTCTTCTAATCCATCATGTACAAATTTATTTTTTACATCCAATAATAGTTCTTTTTTAGAAGAGTACTCATGAATTCCTCTAAACTTTTCATAGGAATGTTCAAACCAATAATAGTAATTATTTTTATGAAAAATTAGGAATGTATGAGTTGGACATTTATCTCCATCATAATAGACTATAAAATATGTTTCAAATAAAAAATTTGTTTTTTGAAAGTAATATCGTTCCAATTCAACTTGATCCCAACATACGCCTAATTTATTTTTTATCAATTCTGTTGGAGATTGTAAGCGATATTTTTCACTATAAGTGTTATCCACAATTTGATGTGACTTTTTATTAGAATCTATCCAACCATAATGGATGTTTTCCATAAGATTCATAATTTCAAATTCATTATAATAATTCCATATTCCAAGATGACCTTTTGTTGAAATTTTATCAATAATTACTTGTACATCTTCTAAGATCCAAGCATATCTTCCAACTGAATATTCCCCACAAATATATTCTTGATAATGATTTTTTTTCATATCATTTACAAATTCTTCTGTCATATAAACACAATCTACTAAATTGCATTTACATATGATATATCCTTGATTAAGAGGTACATTTTTTATTAAGGACATTAACTCTTGATCTTCTAAATCACTTTTTGCCGGTTTTGTCATACTAGCATGAATATATAATTCTCCACGATAATTGGTTTGCCAACTACGAGTTTCTATTTTCTTTTTTCCTTCTTTTATTAAAGTTGCGAATGGCTCTGTTAAACTTAATACTTTCATAACTACCTCCATTAATTGAAATCGAATACTAATTTATTATCTTCTAATTTTAATTTTGCTGAAAATTCTTTATTATTTTTAGAAATAAAACCTTCTATTTTGGAAGATTCTCCTTCTTTTAGTATCTTGATAGCATTATTTTTAGAAATTACTCTTTTACATATTACTCCATTAATTTTAAATGTACAACCATTTTTATATCCTAAGCAACCATATCCATAACGATTTCTAATAACATCTTCTCCACAAATTGGACATGTACCAATTTTATCTCCATAAAATCCAGTATCTATTTCTTTTTCAATAGGAATATTTTCCTTTTGAAATACTTCACTAATCTCTTGTTTTGTTAAGTTGACAACATCAGATATTTTCCATTCATTGTGGAAAACTTTTTTTAATCCTTGTCCTAATGTACTTGTTTTATACTTATCCATGCTTATTTTCATTTGAAGTAATGATTCTATTAAATAAATTCCTCCTGGTAATATTGTATATACATCCTTTTTTAAATCAATATATTTACTTTTTAAAGCATTGTTTATAATTCCTGTTCTTGTAGCTTCTGTTCCTAGTTCTAATCCTTCAAAAATTGCTTTGTAATCGTCGGTATCATCTTCTATTTCTTCGTCTTTTTTTGCCTTTTCTTCTTTAAAAGGATTTTTTAAATAATTATTTAATGTTTCAATTGTATAATGCTTTGGTGCTGTTGTTTTTTTCTCTTTTGGCTCAAATTTAATATTTACAGCATCTCCAACAGTAAGATTTGGTAATATTTTATCATTCTTGCTATAATCATCGTATTTTGTCCAACCTGGTTCTTGAATAACAGTTCCTTTTAATGTAAATACTTCAAAATCTCCGACAGATATTGTGATTTCTGTTTTTTCAATTTTACAATCTTGATTACAAAATACAGCAACAAATCGTTTTAAAACTGTTTTATACACAAGTAATTCATCTTCGGATAAATCTGTCTTTTTTGGTATTTTATAGGTTGGAGTCAAAGCAGAGTGGGATTCTATTTTGGAATCATCAAAAATTGTTTTTTTATCTTTAAATTTAACAGGATATCCCATTTGTTCTATATTAGAGATAATTTTTTTTATTTTATCTTTTTCTGCTGTTGCTAAATATTCGGAGTTAGTACGAGGATAAGTTAAATAGCCCTCTTCATATAGTTTTTGAGTAATTGCTAAAGACTTATCCATAGGCATTTTATATTTTTTTCCAAGATAATTTTGTAATTTTGTTAGGGAATAAAGTTTTCCTGGTTGTAATGTATCTTTTTTTACTTTTTTATTGGTTACAATTGCTTTTTCTTGATTATATTTTTGACAAAGTTCTTGTGCTTTTTTTAACTGATTTTTATCAAATTTTTCTTTAGAATTTAATTCTACGAATTCATTATTAGTCTGTTCATTAGAAGAAATTCCGTAATAAATATCTGGTATAAAGTTTTGAATTGCCATATCTCGATCGTAAATAGCCTTTACAATAGGAACAATTACTCTTCCAACACGAAGTAATGTTCCTGTTTTTAAGGTCGCATATCTTGTTAAATTAACTCCATATAACCAATCTACATACGTTCTAGCAAATCCTTCATTTGCTAAATTATCATATTCTGTTTCTTCTTTCATTTCTTTTAACCCTTGACTTACAGTTTCAGGAGTTTGATCAGGAAGCCATAATCGAAGTTGTTTTTTAGGATTTTGAATGGCATTTTGGACACATAATCTTACTATGATTTCTCCTTCTCTATCAGAGTCTCCTGCATTTACAATGGTATCCACATCTTCTCGATTGATTAATGTTTTCATTAAGTTGAATTGTTTGATAATACCTTTATCTGGTTGCTTATTTTGGTCAGTTTTTAAATGAAAATGAAATTTTTCTGGAAAGCAAGGAAGGTTATCCATAGTCCATCTAGTAGTTGTCGCATTACTATAATCTTCTATATCATCTAAAGTAAACAAATGTCCAAAAGCCCAAGTTACTAAATAATCGTTATTTTCAAAATAACCATCTTTTCTAGTCATGTTACCAATTCCTGCAACAATATTTCTAGCAAGGCTTGGTTTTTCTGCGATAATTAAGATCATAGTACCTCTCCTTTTTTATTTTATTATAACATATTGTTTTATCTTTCACATAATAAAAGGGATGAAATAAATAGTTGGAATATGTACTAGAAATGTTACTAATATCATAAGTTATTTGTCTTTCGGCATGAACTCCCGTACCTTTTAGAAATATTTTTTTAGAGTTATTCACAAGTAAACTAATAGTTCCGCTTTCAGGATTTTTGGTATTTTGAAATTTTATAGTACTTTGAAAATAAGAAAATTCAGTCAAGGCTAGAAAAATTCTTATTACTATTAAACTGACGATTTTTTAGTATCCTTCTTCATAACAATCTTCTTATATTAAGTGTCATTTTATTATAACTTAAAGTGATATTTATATTCTATTTATTGAGATAATTTACATATTATAGGCATAAAATTGTAGTTGATATAGGTGAATTCTTACACCACAAAAAAGTTCTAAAAATTTAGGACTTTATATAAAAAATCGCATAACGATCAAATTTCTATATGACATAGTTTTAAAGAAAATTACCGCTTTTTTGTTTTTACACCTTTCTTATTTATTTCATATCATTTTCATATTTCTTTTTCAATACTTTAATTAAATTATTTGTAACTAGTTCGTAAGCTCCTAATTGTCTATATTGATAGTTTATATGTTTAAAATTATTTAAATTAACTGGTTTTAATACGATTTTAGGTAAATCTTTATAAGTTAGTCCTTTAAATGGCAGGGTTTTGAAATGATTTAAGCATATTAATTTATAATCATTGTGATAATCATCATCTAATATAACATAATTTGTTATTTCATTTTTTTCAGGTAATCAACTATACCTAGTAAACGTGATGGTAACTTTATATCACCCAAACCTCCTCGAAAATTTGGGTCTATAAAATCGATATTATATATACTTAATTTCTCAAATTGATATTTTAATGCTTTTCTTCTAGTCTCTATTCCGTTCATTTGCCAAGAACTTATCATAACCACTTTGGCATTATATATTTGAACTAATAGTTTTAGAACTTCAACACTTTCTGATAAAAATTCTGAACAATTATCATTAATAACGCCATCTATATCTAAAAATATTATATTTTTCATAAATCACCCTAAAAAATAAAACTTGATATTTTTATACCAAGTTTCATATTAACGAACACTCTGGTTCGACTAAATCTAAATGGCAGGGGTGGCAGGAGTTGAACCCACATGAACGGTTTTGGAGACCGTCATTCTACCATTGAATTACACCCCTAACTGAACGTATTCACATTATAGCATATATTTTTGCAATTATCAATATATTTATTTTTTTGCATATAATTTTATAGGTGATGTTATGGCAATTTTAAAATATACGACAAAGGAAAGGGATTTATTAGCGCGTTTAATGAGAGCAGAAGCAGTCGGTGAAGGAGATTTAGGAATGTTAATGGTTGGCAATGTTGGAATTAATAGAACGATTGCTGATTGTTTAACTTTTAAGGATATAAGATCTATTACTGATATGATTTATCAAAATCCAGGTGGTTTTGCTGGTAAAGATAGTCCACTATTTTTTAGTAATCCAACAACTGCTCAAAGGAATTTAGCAGATCGTGTTATTAATGGAGAATATTATTATCCAGCAACAAATGCTTTATGGTTTTATGCACCAAAAACAGGAGAAAATTGTTCTAGTACTTGGTGGGGACAAGAATTATCAGGAAGATATAAGAATCATTGTTTTTACAAACCTGCTTCTGGTGTTTGTACACAGATTCATTAAAAAACTTACTTTCCAGTAAGTCTTTTTTATATAATTAGCTTTTGACCTATTGATAGTAAGTTGGATGTTAAGTTATTTTTTCTCTTGATAGAATCTACTGTTGTATTATATTTTTGTGCGATGGAGTATAGGCTATCTCCTTTTTGAACTGTATATGCGGTTTGTTGTGATGTTGAATCTTTTGATACTGGAATTTTTAAAATTTGACCTATCGATAATAGATTGGATGTTAGGTTATTATAATCCATTAATTCAGATTGTGTTAATCCATAATTTCTGGCTATTGAATATAAATTATCTCCTTTTTTTACAGTATATTCTATATAATTATTTTCACTTTTTGTCGGTATTTTTAAAGATTGGCCAATAGATAACAGATTAGATGTCAAGTTATTTAATTTTTTCAATTCATCTACTGTTGTATTATATTTTTGTGCGATAGAGTACAAGCTATCTCCAGATTTTACTATATATGTATCCGATGTTGTTGTTTCTTGTTCTTGCGTAGGTATTTTTAATAATTGACCTATGCTTAAGGTGTTGGATGATAAATTATTAGCATCTTTTAACTCATTTACAGTAATTCCAAATTTTTTAGCAATGCTCCAAAGACTATCTCCTCTTTGAACAGTGTAGTAGTTTCCTGAAATTGGAACGTATTTTGCTCCTACATATTCGGCTATTCCTTTTACTACTGCTTCTGTTAATTCTTCGTAATGATTTTTTAATAAATCGACATCATCACCTGAGCTATCTAAAAAGCCATATTCTACAATAATTGGTTGTGTTTTTCCAGTATTTCTATGGATAAAGTAATAATCTTTAGATGTGTCGCTTGGTAATCTTCTTTGATAAGCTTTTCTAACATTTTGACCAGTTGCCTCAATATTCTTTAAAATATCATTAGCAAGAGTACTGCTATTTCTTAGGGCATATATTACTTCAGCACCATCGCCACCTCTGGAAGGAAAATATGTGATTAGGTACGATTTTTTCCTTGATTTTACTGCAATTTATTTTTTCAAAAATTGGCATAGAGGAAGGTAAAATTGTGTGATTAGTAATTTTACCTCTCTATTTTAGTTTTATTGTATTTCTTCATAATTTATTTTTATATCATCTAGCACCTTAAATCTATATTTAATTTCAATGTTTTTATCCTTATCAATATATATTTCTTTTACTAAAGTTTTTATTAATTCTCTATTAGGTTCATCTAAATTTAAAAGTGACTTTATTTGTTCTTCATGTTTAGCTATTTCTTTTGCATCTTCTTTAACCAGATTTTCTTCATTATCAATTTCATAAATCCTATAATTTAAGGCTGATATCTGTTTTTCAGTTTGTGCCGACATTCTTGTATAAGTATCAACACTTATTATTCCATTAAATTTATCATCATATAATGCATCAGATTTTCTTTTTAATTCCTCAATATCATTTAATAATTGTTGTTTTTCTTTTTGCCTATCATTCTTTTCCTTTGCTCTATCTTGCAATACTTTTTCAGATAACTCTTTAATATTTAAACTATCTAAATATTTTTGACAAGTTGTTTTAATAACACTCATTATTTTTTCTTCCAACTTATCGTAAGGAAAAAAATGTGGATAACATAAATGTCTTCTTGGATCTCTAGCATACTTATTACAATTAACACTCCAATATTTTCCATCCTTATAGTTTTTATTTTTTCTATAAAGAACACTTAAAGAATTTCCACACTCTTTGCATACAAGTAAATTTTCTAATAATCTTTTTTCTCTATTACAATGTGTAGTTCTTACTCTTGCAGGAGCATTTTGTATCGCTCCAAATACAGCTTTACTAACAAGAGGTTCATGAGTATTTTCAACAATTATCCAAAACTCTTTTTCTAAAGCAACTTTCTTCTGAGATTTATAGCCTAACTTAGTTTGAACATTTTGTACCATATCTCCTGTATACATTCTATTTTTTAATAATTTATTTACTGAAGATATTGTCCATACATTCACTTTTTGTCTTGAAGATGATTTAGTATTTTTATACATACTAGGACTTAATATCTTATTATCATTTAGATATGATACTATATCACTTACTCCAGTTCCAGAATGAGCCATTTTAAATATCTTTTTAACAACAGGAGCGACTTCTGGATCAGGTATTAAATGTCCCTTATCAAGAGGGTCTCTCATATAACCATAACATGGTTTGCTTCCAATGAATTTTCCTTGTTCTTTCTTGTTTTTTAATATTGAACGAATTTTCTTTGAAGTGTCTTTACTAGTCATATCATTAAACAAAGCTTTAAATGGAGCAATATCATTATTAGCGCTTTCTAAAAATGTATCAACTTGATCTAATATAGAAATATATCTAATTTTCTTTTGTGGAAAATATTGTTCTACATAATAGCCACATTGTATATAATCTCTACCTAATCTTGATAAGTCTTTTGTGATTACGCAATTGATTCGACCGCTTTCAATATCTTTTAATAATCTTTGAAAAGAAGGTCTATCAAAGTTAGTCCCTGTAAATCCATCATCTACATACTCCTCAACCAAAGTAAAGCCACTCATCTTTACATAATCCATTAATAGATTTCTTTGATTTATTATACTTTCACTCTCTGACTCATAAGTTTTATCTTCATCACTTTCTGATAATCTGATATATAAACCTACTCTATAAAAACTTGGCGCTTGTATTATATTGTTATACACTTACTACTCCTTCCAATGTGTATAACTTTAATAAGCAATATCATTATATCACAAACTTTTACTGCTTACTATTTTCTAACATCATTTTTAAGTACTCCTCTATTAGGTCAACCAAGTTTTTATCTTTATCGAAAGTTTCAGTTATATTCACTAATCTACACCTCTCCTTTCATTTTATGAAATAAGAACGACTATAAGACTTTATTATCAAAATTAAGGCATAAAAAAATTAGTTATATTTATTTATTTTGTA
>OIZF01000896.1_pt1 | contig 19020 bp, 16 predicted proteins | sample 1588471 | NCBI WGS metagenome assembly OIZF01 (sample SAMN03283279) | human gut metagenome | biome: human-associated habitat; material: feces | host: Homo sapiens | place: Peru | collected 2012
TAGCTTTTGATGTTTAAGTATTATACTTACGGGTTGAAAGTAACATACTTACGGGTCGAAAGTAAGATACTTAGTCCTCGAAAGTATCCGTAGGATCGACGGCAGCGTCGCTGTTCAGCTCGACCGGTTCCTTTTCGATGACAGCCCAACCGTTGCCCTTGTCCTTGTGGATCTTCTTGAAGCCCAGCCGTGCCATCACGGAACCGATGTTGTGGCTGTTCAGATTCTGGCGGAGGGCAGGGTTGCAGCCAATCTTCTCCAGAATTTCTGAGGTGTAGCGGAACTTGATGTACTGCAGTGGGGTATCCGGTTCCGGAACCCTGTAGTACTTCAGAATCTGCTCTTCGGCATAGTTTGCCACCATGAAGAGACGGTTGTGGTTGCGCATCTGGTCGATGTCCTGACGGGTGAGCCAGAAGGTCCAGCCCTGAGTGTCTTCCTTGCTGCGGCTCATCACCTCCTTGCCCAGTGCCAAAGCCTGGGCATAGACGTTCTGATAGTCTATCGGATGGTCTATCGGACTATCTATGCTCTCTACAATCCATGGCGAATAACGACGGTTCTCCTCGTCGGTGATAAACTGCTGACTGTTGGTTGTGCCGCCGAGAGAAGCACGGTGGGGCAGTTCGCTGCGGTACTTGTCGTAGGGACGGCGGATGGAGAAGGTGAGCTTCGTGAGGTTGCTCTTGAAGGCACTCAGGTTCTTGCCGAAGACGGTCTCGAACTCATCGAGACAGATCATCGCCTTGCTGCTGAATGCCTCCATGAAGTCCTTGTCGGTATAACTGGCAGTGGAATCGTTGAGGAAATACTGGCGCAGCTCTGGGGGCAGGAGGTAGGCAAAAAAGGTGGTCTTGAAAATGCCGCCCTTGCCTACGAGGATGAGGATGAACTGGTTGACTACCTTCGGTGAGCACCAGGCTACTACCATCGCCACGATCCACTTCTTGAAGTAGTATCTGAACAACTCCTGGGTGTGCTCATAGCCAGGCTTCTCCACCACATGGATGCGGTCGGCGAGCTGGTCGATATAGTCAGGATCCTTGCCTTTTTGCCATGTTGGAAGGCTTTTAAGATAGTCTTCCAAAGGGTCGAAGCTCTGGCAGAAATCGCTGTTGATGATGCTGTGGATGGTATTTATCGATACATGCAGTCCTGCCTCGTCCATCTCAGCCCAGAGCGAGTTTTCGATGTTGTCATCGACACGGGTAGGGTGAGGATACTTGCCGGTATAGACCATTCGGCTTTGCAGTTCGTAGAAGCCGGTCATCTTGTTGTGGTGCCAGGTATAGTGAGTGGACAGCCACTGCTTGACCGCCTTCACCGAAGGACGGGTGCTGTAGCCTTCACCTTCGCGGTAGTAGTGCCAGGTACCGAAGAGTTCGCTATGCTTGTAGCAGGACTTGAGGACGGAGACAGTCTCGGGATACTGGGAGCCAAACTCCTTGTCGACATACTTCATGACCTCTTCCTGGCTGATGCCGTACTTGAGGCAGCATTTGCTGAAGTGGAGTATGTACTCGTTGTGTCTGCCGGGCTGGAAGTCGTAGCCCCACTGTTGCAGGAGCTGCATGATATGGGGAGCCGCCTCGTCGATGGTGATGGCAGTGTTCTTCTTCTCCTTCTCCTTTGACTGGCTTTTCTTCGGTTTGCGCTTGGCATACTTCGCCTCCATGGTCTTCTTGGTATAAAACTTCTTCAGATCGCTGAAGTCGAGTTCGAAGGGTACCGACTGCCAGTTGAAATAGGCTTCGGGATCGTGTGCCAGTCCGGCACATCGGGTGATGTCGGAGCATGCCTTGTCGCATTCCATTCCCAGGAGATGCTGATAGTGGAGCTGTGCCTTGGGAAGGGTCAGCTCGAAGAGTTCGAGGATGCTGATGTCGTCATCCTCAGCTGGCGCATACTTGCAGAAGATATGCAATCCCCTGCCACTGACGCTGCGATGCATCACCATGGTGTGCTCATCCTGGGAGATGAGTTCCTGGCAGTGTTCCAGCTGTTGGGTTGGAATCTTGTCAAACTCTACCATCAGCAGGTAGGTTGGCTTCACGAAGTTGGCGAGCTTCCGTCCATAGCCGTCCATCTGTGCAGAGATGGTGATGGCTGGGCTTTGTGGTTTGAGCTCGTCGGCGAACTTCTTGCTTACCTGGAGTCGCTGGCGATACAGTTCTGTCATGTTCTTGATCTGCGGGTCGCTGGTGATGAGTGATCGTAGATACTCCCAGGAGACGAGAGGATGGCTCTCAGACTGCTGGATGCTGTGGAAGAAAGAAGGCATCGCCTGGTTAGCTTCCGGGTTGTTGGTTTTTACATTCATTTTTGCTATTTTTGGTTTGAATTGTTTGTTGTTTATGTCCGTCAGAATCAGCTTTTTTTGCTGAATCTGAGTTTTAACTCATTTTAACTTTCTGAACTCTGAATACTGAATACTTAAAAATACTAGCGTTAAATACGTGTTAAATACACGTGATAACTATCTGTATATCATTTCTTTATATTCTTTCTTGATCGCGCTGTATATCAAAGATGTTAAACCTATAAGTTCAGTTCAGCCGTTCAGAAATCTGCAACAAAGATACTGGAAATACAATAAAGCGCCAAAAAATGCGTGTTTATATATATAGATACGTTTTTATGGTATCTTAACATAATAAAAAGTTATATTTAAATTAATTAACGTATGACACGCTTTAGTAAAGCCGAAAAGGCATTTAGAATGTTGTTGGATTGTGTGTATCCATGTAAGACTAAGTTGAGTCGCAACATTATGGTCCCATGTCATTTGGGGCAGAGTGGTGAAGAGCATGCCTAAGAGGGTAGGCCTAGTTTTTGCCAGTTCTTTTCAATTCTGATTGCAGCATTGAAGAGTCAGCATACGGCAACCCAGCGATGGTTGTTGTTTGCGAAATTTCTAGACTTGGTATGGGAGACATATCATTTGGTCTATCCAAAGGAGAAATGCCCTTTCGAGGGCGGTTTTGAAGAGAGTCTGAAGAAGCTGTTTAAATTGAACGAGAACGACTAGCTCAGATTGTAATGTGTTGTGTCATGCTGTTTTGCAGGTGACGCAGATTTATAGTCCAAATAGGCGGTAGCGCTATGATGGTACCGCTTAGAGTGATTTGGAAAAGAAAACGAATGAAGCCTCATTTGAGGTTGGTTTGAGCTTGAAATAAACTTTACGTCAAGCTTGACCAACTCCAAATGAGGCTTCTTTTATTTTCTTAACTTTCCCTATTATCTTCTGCCACCGAAGCTGCCGCCACCGCTCTTGCTTCCGCCATTGCTGTGAGAACCACCACCTCCGAATGAACGGGATGTGCCGCCGCCTCCGAATGAACGGATGCTGCTGCCGCTGTTGAATGAACGGCTATTGCTTCTGTTGTTGCTTCCGCTGTTGAATGAACGGTTGCTGCCACCGAATGAACGGTTACCGCCAAACGAACTGCTGTTTGGAGTTGTAGAACGTGGGGTGAAATCGCGGCTCATGTTAGAACGGCTGTTGTTTCTGCTTCCGAAGGTTCCTCCACCGAATGTGCCGCCACCATTATAGTTGCGGTTGCTTTCTACACGACTGTTATGGAATGAACCGTTGCCGAAGTTGCGGTCTCTGGTTACTGTGGTGCGGGTGCTGCTCTGGCGCTGCATATTGCCGAAAGACTGTCCGCGGCCGTAATCGCCACGGTTGAAACCATCTCTCATTCCCATGCGTGGCTGACCGCCTGCGAATGGTCTGCCGTATGAACGTCCGTGATACCAGCTTCTTCCGCCGTTCACTCTCCAGCAGTGGTCGCCTCTATAGCTAACGTAGAAGTGTGGTCTACCGAAGAAGAAGTAGTCGCGGCGAGGGTAACGTGCGTAGATTCCGAAATGCCAGAAACCGCCGTCCCAGTAGAGAGGACGATAGAAGTAGGTGGCATCGCAGAAAGCGCGATACTGCCAGTCGAGCAGGATATAGCTCAGGTCGAGATTACGCTGGCGCCAGTATACGCCATACAGGTCATCATAAGTATTGATGCCCATCAGATAGTCGAGGTTCACCTCATAAGCTGCCTCGTACTGATCATCTGTCAGGTTCAGCTCGTAAGCCATCTTGTCAGTCAGGAAGAGAGCCTGCTGGCGTGCCTGTTCGTAACTCATTGCTGATGCAGTAGTGAATGTCATGGTGAACATTGCTACAAGTGCTATGATAAACTTCTTCATAATCGTATATTTTAAAATTGTTTATACTCTTGTTTCTTATTTCTGGTGCAAAGATATGGCTATTTTCGTTCTCGGGGTAAGGTTTTTCCCTAAATGGGTGGGGGAAAATCCCTACATCCCGTTTTTTACCTTAAATAAAATAAAAAAGTTGCGTCACTTGAAAAAAATGCTGTACTTTTGCATGAAATAAAAGTCACATTTATGGCAAAGGACAAAATAGCATACGTTTGTAGCAACTGTGGACAGGAAAGTTCCAAGTGGATGGGTAAATGCCCAAGTTGCGGACAATGGAACACTTTCAAGGAGATTCGTATTGCGGGCGATAGCGGCTCGCAGGCGGCTAAGAATGCCGGCATGACGATGAGACATGGCGGGGCTGCTACCATGTTCGGCGGTCAGCATAGTGACAATGATGCCAAGCCGATGAAGTTGCGCGACATCTCTGCCATTGATGAGCCTCGCATCGATATGCGCGATGATGAACTGAACCGCGTATTGGGTGGAGGAATGGTTCCGGGAAGCATCACCCTGCTGGGTGGTGAACCGGGTATCGGCAAGAGTACACTTACTCTGCAGACCATTCTGAATATGACCGACCGCCGTATTCTCTACGTCAGCGGTGAGGAGAGTGCCCATCAGATTAAGTTGCGTGCCGACCGACTGGCTAAGGGACAGGCGCTGCTGAGGGGTGAGGAAGTGGTTAATCCCTTCGATCATATCACGATACTCTGTGAAACCCAGCTGGAGAAAATCTTCTCTCATATCCAGGAGGTGGCTCCGGAATTCATCGTCATCGACTCTATCCAGACCATCGCTACCGAAGAGGTGGACAGTTCTCCGGGTTCGGTATCTCAGGTTCGTGAGTGTGCAGCCCATCTTCTCCGTTTTGCCAAGACCAGTGGCATTCCGGTTATCCTGATAGGACATATCAATAAGGAGGGAACCTTGGCGGGACCTAAGATATTGGAGCATATTGTGGATACCGTTATCCAGTTTGAGGGTGACCAGCATTATATGTATCGCATCCTGCGCAGCATCAAGAACCGATTCGGAAGTACTTCGGAACTGGGCATCTATGAGATGCTGCAGGGAGGATTGAGACAGGTGAGCAACCCATCGGAACTGCTTCTTACCGAAGATCATGACGGACTTTCGGGTGTTGCCATCAGTGCAGCCATCGAGGGTGTGCGCCCGTTCCTGGTAGAAACGCAGGCTCTGGTGAGTACGGCTGCATACGGAACACCGCAGCGCTCGGCTACGGGTTTTGACCAACGTAGACTGAACATGCTTCTAGCAGTAATGGAAAAGCGGGTAGGCTTCAAGCTGATGCAGAAGGATGTGTTCCTGAATATTGCCGGAGGATTGAGGGTTACTGACCCTGCGATGGACCTGAGTGTGCTGGCTGCGGTATTGAGCAGTAATGTGGATACGGCGATAGAGCAGGGGTGGTGCATGGCTGGCGAAGTAGGACTGAGTGGTGAGGTTCGTCCGGTAAGTCGTATCGAACAGCGCATAGCAGAGGCTGAGAAACTCGGCTTCCAGCACATCATCATTCCGAAATACAACTATCATGGTTTCGACCATCAGAAGTATCAGATAGAGATTCATCCCGTAAGGAAAGTGGAGGAGGCGTTCCGCTGCCTGTTCGGGTAAGGAACTTTGAACTTTGAGATTTGAACATTGAACTTTATGATTAGCCTTGCTGTTCCTATATAGCTATAAATGCATATCATACAGTTCAAAGGAAATAAGTTCAAAGTAATCATACAGTTCAATGTTCAAAGTTCAAAGTTCAAAGTTCAAAGGAAATAAGTTCAAAATTCAAAGTTCAAAGGAAAAGTAAATGAAGGATTCAGTAATTATTGTGAGCGGCGGTATGGATAGTATTACCCTGCTCTATGACAAGAAGGACGAGATAGCCCTGGGTATCAGTTTCAACTATGGAAGCAATCATAACGAGCGGGAGATTCCTTTCGCCAAGATGCATTGTGAGAGATTGGGAATCAAGCATATCACCATCGATCTGGGATTCATGCACCAGTATTTCAAGAGTTCACTCCTGGAAGGTGCGGATGCAATTCCTGAGGGACATTATGCTGCCGACAACATGAAGTCTACCGTGGTGCCTTTCCGCAACGGTATCATGCTGAGCATTGCCATTGGTATTGCTGAGAGCAACAATCTCAAGAAGGTGTTTATTGCTAATCATGGCGGTGATCATACCATCTATCCGGACTGTCGTCCGGAGTTTATCAAGGCTATCGATGAGGCTGCCGAGGCTGGCACCTTCGTAGATGTTCGCGTGGTGGCTCCTTATACCAACATCACCAAGGGTGAGATTGCAGCCATCGGCAAGAAACTCGGTATCGATTATGCCGAGACCTGGAGCTGCTACAAGGGTGGCGAGAAGCACTGCGGAAAATGTGGTACCTGCGTAGAGCGCAAGGAAGCCCTGGCTGAGGCGGGTATCGAGGATACCACAGAGTATGAGGAATAAATGATTTTTCTTACTGAACTTTCGCCTGTGGTTCAAGCACGGGCTGAAGGCCCAAAAGCTCCTAGCCCAGGGCATCGCCCTGGGTATAATGGCAATCAGTAAAACGCCCTGTAAGGGCAAAAGCTTTACAATTATGGCACAATCATTATCAAAAATTTACATCCATTTGATTTTCCACATCAAAACCACGAGCCCAAAAATCCGTGAAAATGATTTGGAGCGACTTCATAATTATATCGGTAAACTTGTTAAAACTACGGGATGTGCCGAGATAAAGGCAGGTGGTGTAGGAGATCATGTTCATGTCTTGTTCATTTTATCAAAAGACGTCACGATTTCCCAGATAGTTGAGGAGATTAAGCGAAACAGTAGCAGATGGATTAAGAATCTCGATTCTGTTTATTATCATTTTTTCGCATGGCAAGGTGGTTATGCCGCATATTCCATCAGCCAATCAGTTGTAGATAAAACATTACAATACATTACCAATCAGAAAGAGCATCACACAAAGCATTCGTTTGCAGAGGAATATAGAGCGTTCTTGAAATTATATAATGTGGAATATGATGAGAATTTCGTATTCCGGGATTAGGTTGGCTGGTATTATAAAGTTCTGAACTACCGCATGCGGTTCAAGAACGGGCTGAAGGCCCAAAAGCACCTAGCCCAGGGCATCGCCCTGGGTATAATGGCGATTAGTAAGGCGCCCTGTAAGGGCAAAAGCTTTGTATATTGCCCGGTATTTTAAAGCTTTTGCCCTTACAGGGCGACAAGTTGGTGTCCGTAATAACCCAGGGCGCTGCCCTGGGCTAGGGGCTTCTGCCCTTTCAGGGCGTGTGGAGCTTGCTTGCTGCCCTTTACCTTTCCCTTCGGCCGGTGACCGTTGGTTCAGGGCGGGTGGAGCTTACAAACGAAACTTGAATGAAATAATAAAAGATAAAACAATATACGAATGAAGAAAATGATTTTTACTGCTGCTTTGATGCTGGCATCAACTGCAGCGATGGCTCAGAAGAGCAACTTTCAGGTGAAGGTAGACTTGAAGAATTTCTCTACGGATTCTGTCATTGTTTACAAAGGCAGTAAAGAGAAGATGGATACCATCCTGGTTAAGAATGGTAAGTTTACTTATTCTACTAACCTTGCCAAGGCATCAAACCGTGCATTCTTTACTCCAAAAACCTATCGTGGCTTGGAGCAGAAGATGTTCAACTTCCCTTGCGTACCAGGCGAGAAGGCAGAGATAAAGGGTGATTTTACAACTCGATTTGATGTTGCCGGCAGTAAGTTCTACCAGCAGTATCATGAGGTGGACTTGATGCTGGAGTCGGCAGAGAAGGATTTGAAGGATTTCTCAGAGTCTCTGAATGCCCGCATGAAGAATGGTGAAAAGCGCGAGAGCATTATGAATGATTACGAGAAGAAGATGCCTGCTCTGGAGAAGGCAAGAACAGAGAAGATCTTCGCTTTCGTCAAGCAGAACCCTGACAATGAGGGCTGCGCAACAATTTTCGAGAAGTTGAACGATTACGGCCAGATGAAGGAACTTCTGAGCTTGCTCTCAGAGAATGTGAAGAATGGTAGAATGAAGGGCTATTATCAGCAGTTTATTGATATGGCCAAGGAACGTGCTGAAGCAGAGGAGAAAGCTAAGAAGCTTCAGGCTTCTGGTATAGATGCTCCAGACTTCACATTGAACGACATCAAAGGCAAGCCATTCTCACTTTCCAGTCTTCGTGGCAAGTATGTTGTCATCGACTTCTGGGGTTCCTGGTGCGGCTGGTGTATCAAGGGTATGCCTAAGATGAAGGAGTACTACGAGAAGTATAAGGGTAAGTTCGAGATTCTGGGTGTTGACTGCAACGATACCGAGGCTAAGTGGAAGGCTGCTGTAGAAAAGCATCAGTTGCCATGGATTCACGTTTATAATCCAAAGGGTAGCGATGTGCTCGGCAAGTATGGCATCCAGGGTTTCCCAACCAAGATTGTGGTGGGTCCTGACGGCAAGATTGTGAAGACCATCGTGGGTGAGGATCCTGCATTCTACACCTTGTTGGATGAAGTGCTGGGTAAGTAATTCCTTCGCAAAACTTTTTTTGCTGGTGATTGTGATTCTAAAGGATAAAACATAATTCAAAATGAAGAAAATGATTTTTACAGCTGCTATGATGCTGGCATCTGCAGCAGCGATGGCTCAGAGCGGAACCTTTCAGATCAAGGGTAACGTAGAGGGGTTGCCGGATTCTCTGGTAGCCATGATTGGAAGAAAGACGGAAAACATCGAGGTTAAGAAAAAGAAGTTTGTGTACTCCAAGAACTTTGATAAGCCTCAATGGGTTTATCTCTGTGACCAGAAGGTCATCAAGAGTGGAAAATTTCAGGCTAACCGTGTCTTTGCCATTCCGGGTGAGACTATTGAGATGAAGGGTAACTTCACTGAGGGTGTCGATATCAAGGGAGGTAAATTCTATCAGGAACAGGAATTGATGGATGAGTATATAGGTCAGGCTTACAAGGATATCAAAGCGCTCTGGAAATGGTATTCTGACAATGTGAATGACAGCAACCGCGATTCTATCGAAAAAGTTGTAGATGAGCGTATGGAACCTTTGCGGAAGAAGTATGCTGCCGACCTTCTTGTTTATGCCAAGCAGCATTCTGATCAGGAATGTATCGCTCTTCTCATCGACAAGCTGGATGATGTCAAGTACAAGGAGACTTTGATCAGTCTGATGGCGGATAACGTCAAGAACGGTAGAATGAAGGCTTACTATGAGCCTATCTTCGAAAGTGCCAAGAAGCGCGCTGAGATGGAGGAGAAGGCTAAGGTGGTTCAGGCTTCCGGTGTAGAGGCTCCTGATTTTACCTTGAATGATATCAACGGCAAGCCATTCTCTCTTTCCAGTCTTCGTGGCAAGTATGTAGTCATCGACTTCTGGGGTTCCTGGTGTATCTGGTGTATCAAGGGTATGCCTAAGATGAAGGAGTACTACGAGAAGTACAAGGGTAAGTTCGAAATCCTGGGTGTTGACTGCAATGATACCGAGGCTAAGTGGAAGGCTGCTGTAGAAAAGCATCAGTTGCCATGGATTCACATCTATAATCCAAAGGGTAGCGATGTACTCGACAAGTATGCTGTTCAGGGCTTCCCAACCAAGATTGTCATCGGTCCTGACGGTAAGATTGTCAAGACCATCGTGGGTGAGGATCCTGCATTCTACACCTTGCTGGATGAAGTGCTTGGTAAGTAAGTCCAATTAGCAAAGCGCCCTGAAAGAGCAAAAGCATAGTAGATTTAATGCTTTTGCCCTTTCAGGGCGCTTCTGTTATACTCTATGTTTACCCAGGGTGTTGCCCTGGGCTAGGAGCTTCTGGGCTTTCAGCCCGTGTGGGGTCAATCTATATCATATTTTATATATGGTATTTACCCTGATAATGTCTTTTCGATTTCATCGGTGCACCATGGAAGGCACCGCCACCGATGCCTCTGCTGCCACCACGATAACTGTCGTGGAAGCTGGCGCCACCGCAGTATTCACTCCAGCGTGCTCTGATTCTGTCCACATAGTCGGCAGTCTCCGTACCACGCATGAAACCATATTTCACAACCGGATCACGGTAATAAGCCGGCTGTGCCAGGCGCAGGACATATTCTCTTACGTGTCCCCAGTTATAAGGATTGCCACCATGCTTTCTGGTCAGGTTCATCGCATCACGGATATGATGGAAACCGCCATTGTATGCAGCCAGGGCGAAGAGAACTCGCTGTGTAGGATCTCCGATGTCAGAGAAATGGCCCTGCAACTCAGCCATATACTTGGCTGCTGCTGCCACATTCGATTCGGCATCATGTATCGCACTCATCGGCAATCCCAGATGGTCTGCCGTAGAAGGCATGATCTGCATCAGTCCGCATGCACCTGCCCATGACTTTGCATTCGGGTCGAAGCAACTTTCCTGATAACACTGTGCCGCCATCAGGCGCCAGTCCATTCTTGCCGTACCGCTGTATCGCTGGAAGAGATGGTCGTAACGGGAGATGACGCCCTTGGAACGGTTCAGGAACGGAGAATAGACATGTCGGGTAACGCTGGCAGAAGAGAGCAGCCAGTTTTCCTCCTTCTTCGTCTCGGCTATCATCTTTGGCTTGAACCAGCCGTTCAGTGTATCGGCAAGACTCTTGTTGCCGCCTACCACAGCCCACTGCGTGCGGGTACTATCAGGTGTCACACCACAGAAGAGCAGGTCGCCCTTGGTCTGTTTCCGGGATAGGGGAACGGCGATGATGTCACCTTCTCCCTTGGTCAGCTTCTGGATCATCTCGGTGGTATCCTTACATTCCTCCACGCGCAGCGACACACCAATCTGCTGGGCAAACTTCTCACAAAGGAGATATTGCAGACCCATGCCGTGGTTGTGATAATCATAATAGGTAGTAGGACCGTTCACGGTAAGCATGATCAGCTCACCGTTTTCCTGAATGTCCTCCAGCGAGAAGCCCTTCTGTCTTTTATTCTTGTTGGCTGATTCGTCAGCCGCCCCTTCTTCGCCATCAGACATGCCCTCCACTTCGCCTATAGGTGTTCCCCACGGCGTGAGCTCTTGTTGCGGTTTCTTTTCTTCGCAACTTCCCAGTAAAATAAGAGCATAAAATGCGTATAAATATAACTTTTTTCTCATTGCGACTGCAAAAGTACGAAATTTTTAAATATAAGTGCTAAATTATTTGCATATTCTAACAATTTTATGTACTTTTGCAATGTTTTTCAGACAAAATATAGAAATATGTTACGAATAGCAGTACAAAGTAAGGGTCGTCTGTTTGACGATACCATGAATCTTTTAGCAGAGGCAGACATCAAGGTCAGTGCCTCCAAGCGCACACTTCTGGTGCAGGCAAGTAATTTCCCACTCGAGGTTCTCTACCTCCGTGATGATGATATTCCTCAGAGTGTAGCCTCTGGTGTGGCAGATATCGGTATCGTGGGCGAGAACGAGTTCGTGGAGCGTGGTGAGAAAGCCCAGATCATCGATCGCTTGGGATTCAGCAAGTGCCGTTTGAGTCTTGCCATCCCTAAGAAGATAGAATATCCAGGATTACAGTGGTTCAACGGCAAGAAGATTGCCACCTCTTACCCTAACATCCTGCGTAGCTTCATGAAGAAGCATAATATCAATACCGACATCCATGTCATCACCGGTTCTGTAGAAATCAGTCCGGGCATCGGTCTGGCAGATGGTATCTTTGATATCGTCAGTTCCGGTTCTACGCTGGTAAGCAACAATCTTGCCGAGGTAGAGGTTGTGATGAAGAGCGAGGCTTTGCTCATTGGCAACTGGAATATGGATGAGGAGAAGCATCAGATTCTGAACGAGATGCTGTTCCGCTTCGAGGCTGTGCGTTCTGCCCAGGACAAGAAGTACGTGATGATGAATGCGCCTAAGTCAAAGGTAGAGGAGATTACCCAGGTATTGCCGGGTATCAAGAGTCCTACCATCATCCCATTGGCTGACGACGAGTGGTGTTCTATCCATACCGTACTCGATGAGAAGCGTTTCTGGGAAATCATCGGTAAGTTGAAGGAACTCGGTGCACAGGGCATCCTGGTAACACCAATTGAGAAAATGATATTGTAACTTGTTTACTTTGAACTTTGAACATTGAACTTTAAACATTGAACTTTGAACATTGAACATTGAACTTTATGAATAGCCTTGCTGTTGCAATACAGTTATAAACGCATATCATACAGTTCTAAGTTCAAATCTCAAAGTAAAAGTAATCATACAGTTCAAAGTTCAAATCTCAAAGTTCAAAGTAAACAAGTTCAATGTATTAATAATTAAACATTAATAAGAAGGAATGAAGGTAATTAAGTATCCTGCAAAGGAGGAATGGAGCGAGATAGTAAAACGCCCACACCTGGATGTATCCAAGCTCAATGCTACGGTACAGGGTGTACTCGACGATGTGAAGAAGCATGGCGACGAAGCCGTGAAGCGTTACGAGGAAATGTTTGATCATGCCCATCTCGATTCTTTGGCTGTGACTGAAGCTGAAATCGAAGAGGCTGAGCAACTGGTTTCCCAAGAACTGAAAGACGCTTTGCACCTCGCCCATCATAACATTGCCGCATTCCATCAGAGCCAGAAGTTTGAAGGCGAGAAGGTTGAAACATGCCCTGGCGTTACCTGCTGGCAGAAGAGCGTAGCCATCCAGAAGGTGGGACTTTATATCCCAGGCGGTACTGCACCGCTGTTCTCTACCGTACTGATGCTTGCTACTCCTGCCAAGATTGCCGGATGCGAGGAAATTGTTCTCTGTACTCCTCCTAATCAGGAGGGTAAGGTGAACCCAGCCATTCTCATGGCGGCTAAGATTGCCGGCGTGAGCAAGATTTTCAAGGCGGGTGGCGTACAGGCTATCGGTGCCATGGCGTATGGTACTGAGAGCGTACCTAAGGTATATAAGATTTTCGGTCCGGGCAACCAGTTCGTGATGGCTGCCAAGCAGCAGGTTTCATTGCATGATGTGGCTATCGATATGCCTGCCGGTCCTTCGGAGGTTTGTCTGATTGCTGACGAAACAGCCAACCCTGTTTTTGCTGCAGCCGACTTGCTTTCTCAGGCAGAACATGGTTTTGATTCGCAGGTGTTCTTCATCACTACCTCTGAAAAGGTATTGGCGGAGGTGAAGAAGGAAGTTGAAGTACAACTCGAACGATTGCCACGTAAGGAGATGGCACAGACCTCGTTAGACAATTCCAAGTTTATCCTTGTCAAGGATGATGAGGAGGCTATCGATCTCTGCAATACCTATGCTCCTGAGCATCTGATTATTGCTACTGCCAACTATGAGCAGCTGGCTGAAAGGGTAGTGAATGCCGGTAGCGTATTCCTGGGCAATTATGCCTGTGAGAGTGCGGGCGACTATGCCAGCGGTACCAATCATACCCTGCCAACCCATGGCTATGCCTTGGCTTACAACGGCGTGAATCTCGACAGCTATAACCGCAAGATCACTTTCCAGCATCTTACCGAAGAAGGTATTCGTAACATAGGAGATGCGGTGGTGACCATGGCTGAAAACGAGCAGCTCGAGGCACATGCCAATGCCATGAGATTGAGAGTAGAAAGTCTAAAGTAGTTTGATAGTATGAAAGATTTAAAAGACTTGTGCCGGGAGAACATCTGGAACCTGGCACCATACAGTTGCGCTCGAACAGAATTCGCCGGCAGAAATGCCCGCGTATTCCTCGATGCCAACGAGAATCCATATAACGACCCTTACAATCGCTATCCAGACCCGCTTCAGGTGGAGCTGAAGAAGCAGATCAGTAAGATTAAGGGTGTGGCTGAAGAGAAAATCTTCCTGGGAAACGGTTCCGACGAGGCCATCGATTTGGTTTACCGTGTATTCTGCCGCCCGGGCAAGGATAATGTAGTAGCGATTGCACCTACTTACGGAATGTATGAAGTTTGTGCAGACATCAACGATGTGGAGTATCGTTCTGTATTGCTTGATGAAAATTATCAGATTTCTGCCGGAAAACTCCTGGCAGCCTGCGATGAACAGACGAAGGTAATCTGGTTCTGCAGTCCGAACAATCCTACAGGCAATCACATCAACCGCGAGGCAATCGTAGAGGTTTTGCAGAAATTCCAGGGTATTGTCATTATCGACGAAGCCTACGCCGATTTCTCTTCGGAGCGCACATTCCGCAGCGTGCTTGACAGATTTCCCAACATGATTGTGCTCAACACCATGAGCAAGGCTTGGGGCTGTGCAGCCCTTCGTCTGGGTATGGCTTTTGCCAGCAAGGAAATAGTAGATATATTTAATAAGGTGAAATATCCTTATAATGTGAATCTCCTTACCCAGGAGCAGGCTTTGGAGGTATTGAAGAATCCGCTGAAGGTGGATGAATGGGTGAAGAACATCCTGCAGGAACGTTCCAAGGTGATGGCAGCCTTCATGGAATTACCTATCTGCGAGAAGGTATATCCTACGGATGCCAACTTCTTCCTGGCGAAGATGACGGATGCCAATGCCATCTACGATTATCTCGTGGCACAGGGCATCATCGTAAGAAATAGAAATAAAGTGCAACTCTGTGGCAACTGCCTTCGTATTACCATCGGTAATAAGAGTGAGAATGCAGAATTGCTGGGTGCATTAAGACAATATTAGTTTTTATAACATTAGCTTCGGAGGGAGAAGGAAGCAGCGGCTTTCGAACCTCCCTCCTTTTTTATGCTTATGTCATGATTCCTTGATTCGGAAAGTTATTCCTTAAGCAAGTCGTCAAGGAATTCATCCAGGTCGTGATCCAGATTCTCCATCAGGTCGCCACCCACGATGATGGTATCATCATCGGCAAGGTAGAGTTCTCCCAGATTCTCTTTCTCATCATCTTCCAAGACGAAGCTGTAAGGCTTTAGGATTCCGAGATGGTCTACCGTCTCAGCATTCTTGCGCAAGAGGTCACGCAAAAGCTTCGCCACCTCATCATAGAAGTTTTCATCTTTGTTGTCAATCCATTGCTCAACAACACAGCGGGTAATTTCGTTCTCGTCATCGTCAAAGGCAAGCATCTCGCCGCTGTCCTGTGATACTCTCACATGGATATCGGTCAGCATACATGTGTCTTCTTCAGACGCTGGTACAGGAAACTTTTGAGACACTTTTCTGATAAAGCGCTCTACTTGTTGAATCATTTGTTCTGTTACTTCCATAAATCTACGTTTTTATCAGCCCTTGGCTTTTTGCGAGCTTGAGGCTTGGTTTTTATCTTTCTATTGCAAAGGTACACAAAAAAATGAAACAAACAAAGAAGTTTGGCAAAAAAAGTAACAAAGAAAACGTTTACGCCCCTTTTAATTAAAAAACCTTCTTAAATTGTTTGTCATTTCTAAAATATTTGCTATCTTTGCAACCAAATAAATTGCAAACTCGACTTTACAAATGAACAAGATAAAACATACTGGTATCGTAGATGGGGTAGAGGGAGAATGTGTGAAAGTTCGCATCCTCCAGGCTTCTGCCTGCAGCGCCTGCAAAGTGGCTGCCCACTGCAATGCCTCTGAAATGAAAGAAAAAATGGTAGAGATAAGAATGGCTGACGCTGCTTCTTATCAGAAGGGCGATTCTGTTGTCGTGGTGGCTGACGCTTCCGTAGGTTACAGAGCCAGCCTTTACGGTTATCTTTTGCCTCTGGTGACCATGGTGGCAACCTTGATAGCTGTTCTTGCTACTACCCATTCAGAGGGTATGGCTGCCGTTTCGGCGCTGGGAATCCTCGTCCCTTATTATGTTGTGCTCTATCTGATGCGCAACAGGTTAAGAAACCGATTCAGTTTTAAACTCGAACGTTGTTGATTATTAACTAAAACAAATACAAATTATTATGAATTTTATTTTGATTGCGGTCTTGGTACTCGGTGCCATTGCGCTGATTGCAGCGTTGGTGCTTTTCGGAGTATCTAAGAAGTTTGCCGTCGAAGAAGACCCTCGACTGGGACAGGTAGGAGAACTCCTTCCGGGTGCCAACTGTGGTGGTTGCGGTTTTGCCGGATGTTCCGGTATGGCTGCAGCGCTGGTCAAGGGTGCTGATGCCGGTAGCATCGATGGGCTGATGTGTCCTGTAGGTGGTGCCGACGTGATGGGCAAGGTGGCTGATCTCCTGGGTCTGGCTGTGGCTAACACAGAGGCTAAGGTGGCAGTGGTTCGTTGTAATGGCTCTTGCGAGCATCGTCCTCGCATCGCCGAGTATGATGGTTTGCACACTTGTGCTGCTATGAACTCCTGTGGCGCTGGTGAAACCGGCTGCGGATTTGGCTGTCTGGGTTGTGGTGATTGCGTGGCTGCCTGCCAGTTTGGTGCCATCTCTATCAATCCTGAGACGGGTCTTCCTGAGGTTGATGAGGAGAAGTGTACGGGTTGTGGTGCGTGCGCCAAGGCTTGTCCACGTCATATCATCGAACTCCGTAAGAAGGGTCCTAAGGGTCGCCGTGTTTACGTTCAGTGCGTGAACCACGACAAGGGTGCTGTTGCCAAGAAGGCTTGTAGCGTTGCTTGCATCGGATGCGGTAAGTGTCAGAAAGTCTGCAAGTTTGATGCTATCACGGTAGAAAACAATGTGGCTTATGTTGATTTCAACAAGTGTCGCATGTGTACCAAGTGTGTTGACGAATGCCCAACCGGTGCTCTCGTAAAAGTAAATTTCCCAGTTAAGAAGGCAAAGCCAGCTGCTGAGGCTCCTGTAGCCGCTCCAAAGGTAGAAACTTCAGAAGAAAAGAAGGAGGACTAAATCATGAATTTGAGAACTTTTAGAATTGGTGGAGTTCACCCAGAAGAGAATAAGATTACTGCTGAGATGGCTACTCAGGTGGCTCCTCTCCCTAAGCAGGCTATTTTCCCACTTGGTCAGCACATCGGTGCTCCTGCCAAGCCTGTAGTTGCTAAGGGCGACAAGGTGAAGGTGGGTACACTCATTGCTGAGGCTGGTGGCTTTGTGAGTGCTCCTATTTACAGTTCCGTATCAGGAACCGTGTTCAAGGTAGATACATCTATTGATGCTACCGGTTATCGCAAGCCTTGCATTATTATTAATGTTGAGGGCGACGAGTGGGAGGAGAGCATCGACCGCTCTGATAAACTCGAGACTCTGGAGGCTCATGCTGAGTTGACTCCAGAAGAGATTGTCAACCGTATCAAGGTGGCAGGTGTCACTGGTATGGGTGGTGCCGGTTTCCCAACTTTCATCAAGCTTTGCCCTCCTCCAGGAGCCAAGGCTGAGTGCGTCATCATCAACGGTGTAGAGTGTGAGCCTTATATCACAGCCGACTATCGTCTGATGATGGAGCATGCCGATGAGATTCTCGTTGGCTTGAACCTTCTGATGAAGGCGGCTAAGGTAGAGAAGGGCTACATCGGTATCGAGGATAACAAACCTGCTGCCATCAAACTCTTCGAGGAAAAGACTGCTAATGACGCTCGTATCGAGATCGTTCCTCTTGCTAAGAAGTATCCTCAGGGAGGTGAGAAGCAGCTGGTGGATGCCGTTATCCGCCGTCAGGTTCCTGCTCCTCCTGCTATCCCAGTCAACGTTGGAGCAATTGTTCAGAATGTAGGTACTGCCTTCGCTGTTTATCAGGCAGTTATGAAGAACAAGCCTCTCTTCGAACGCTATACCACCGTTACCGGTAAGCAGGTGAAGAATCCGGGCAACTTCCTCGTACGTATGGGAACCCCATTCTCTCAGATGATTGAGAACTGTGGCGGTTTGCCTGAGGGCGACAACAAGGTGTTGGCTGGTGGTCCGATGATGGGTAAGGCTGTAATCAGCCTCGACGTACCTGTAACCAAGGGTACCAACTCCATCACCGTACTGACCGATGCCGATGCTCATCGCAAGAAGGCTCAGCCATGTATCCGCTGTGCCAAGTGTGTGGATGCCTGCCCAATGGGCTTGGAGCCATACTTGCTTGCTACCCTGAGCGTAGTGAAGGATTATGAACGTCTGGAGGCAGAGGAGGTAACATCCTGCATTGCCTGCGGTTCATGCCAGTTCACCTGTCCATCTCATCGTCCTATCCTCGATAACATCATCAACGGTAAGGCAGCGGTAATGGGCATCATCAGAGCTCGCAACGCCAAGAAGTAAGCATTCACGTCAAGAATGAATTTCATTTAAGAAAGAATTTAAAAGATAAAATGGGAAAATTAATCGTTTCATTATCGCCACATGCCCACGGAAATGAGAGCGTGGAGAAGAACATGTACGGAGTGATCATCGCTCTCGTGCCTGCCATCCTCGCATCTTTCTATTTCTTTGGCCTGGGTTCAGCAGTCGTACTGCTCACCTCTGTGGCAGCCTGCGTCTTCTTTGAGTGGGCAATTACAAAATATCTCCTGAAGGAGGAGACCAGCTTACTCGATGGTTCTGCCATCATCACTGGTCTTCTGCTCGGCATGAACTTGCCTAGTAACCTTCCTCTCTGGATCATCATCATCGGTGCCCTGTTTGCCATCGGTGTAGGTAAGATGAGCTTCGGCGGTCTGGGTAACAATCCTTTCAATCCTGCTTTGGTAGGCCGTTGCTTCCTGCTCGTCAGCTTCCCTGCACAGATGACTTCATGGCCTGTGGCTGGACAGATGCTCAGCTATACCGATGCAACAACGGGTGCTACACCGCTGGCTATCATGAAGACCGCCATCAAGACAGGCGATTCTTCTCTCCTGAATCAGTTGCCTGATTCCATGAGTCTGCTCTTCGGTGCTACTGGCGATACTTTCGGTGCCGGAACTACCGGTG